>Ga0116227_10003569_pt1 | contig 34434 bp, 29 predicted proteins | sample S1TSphgellanicum_FD_89693 | JGI IMG/M metagenome (GOLD analysis project Ga0116227, IMG submission 89693) | Host-associated microbial communities from peat moss isolated from Minnesota, USA - S1T2_Fb - Sphagnum magellanicum MG | ecosystem: Host-associated > Plants > Peat moss > Unclassified...
CCCTATTATATTCAAAAAACCACAACAAACCATGGAAATGAAAATAGTTTCAAAGAGGATTTCATGAAAAATAACATGTATCAAAGAGGAAAAAATGACAATGGTAAATGACATTTACCACATGAGATGAAGAAGCTCCTGGAGTAAGACCACGATGACGTCCAAATCGCTGAATGTGTTGAGCACAAACATATGACTTTTGTGAAATTTGACCAACACACTTGGTGCATTAGCAAAGTTGCCGAGGTGGACCACGAGGAGAATGGGACACCTCTACCTGCGTACGAGCTGATGTGCCCTCATTTGAGGAGGATGAGTCACTAGTGGACATAACGGAGGAGGAAGACATATCATCTGTCACATTAATACGGCACAAGTGTAAGGCAAAGACCAAATTAGACTTTCAAAAATCATCTCATACAACAATATAAACCCTTGACTACTCATAAATTGAGACAACTTAAACAAAAAAGAAATGCATATCTGCATCCAATGTGGGCTCAACAATGCCTATAGGACTGGTTACTCAAATAATCCCAACACCAATTTTGAAGTAGGGGGCAATACTGTAAAAAGCCTTTGGCATATGCAAAAAAATAAATAAAAAATGTTAAAGCCAGAATAAATAAAATCTTTGCGAACCCCTTGCGAACCCCCCACCATCGCATCCCTCTTCGCACCAAAGCCCTAAACCCTAAAACTTCCTCTTACATTAGCGAAGTCCCCGACTTCACAATCCTACAAAGTTGTGAAAGAAACGGCATTGCACGGCCTTTGCGATAAAACCTGTATCACAAGTTCCGATGCAGGTTACATCGCAAAACCTGAATTGTTGAAAGTCCCGAAGGTGTAGTGAAACGGAATCCCTTGAAGCTGGTGTAGTGAAATCTTTTTGGGGTCCTAGAGTGAAATGATGTCGGAATTTGAATTCATTCTCGGCATTGCTCGAGAATTGTCGAAAGCGGATTGCAATGGCTGGGATTGGTGGAGGGGGTTCTGGGTTTGGGTCTAGAGGAGGTGACAACAATGAGGAAAGGTTGAGGAAGATGATTGCTGATCACTTGAGAGCTTTAGAGCTCTCTGCAATCGATACTAGGACACCTGAAGGGTTGGCATCCTTGACAGCCATTTTAGGTCAAGCCCTGCAAGCAGGGTTGACTGCTAGGGAAGCACAAAGAGATGAGGGGGCAAGGAAGGCTGCCGAAGCCAAGGCAGCAGAAAAGAAGAGAAAGAGAGATGAGAGAGCAACAACAGGAGCTCTCTCACCTAGAACTCTCGAGAAGAAAAGGAGGAAGGATGAGAGGGATGCCATCAGAAAGGAGAAGCTCGATCTGAAGAAGGAGGAGGAGAGGAAGAAGCTCCCTCTGATAACATTGGCAGAGGAGGGAATTCTAATCGAGCTAGCATACACTGGGGCAAAGAGCACCATTAGGCAAATTGTCTCCACCAACTTTGCACGAGGAGTTGAGTGGGGCACTCTCTCAAAGGCAGAGCAGAAGAGAGTGATAAATCAGGTCAAGGGAGCATTTCGAAATGGAAGAGAGCTTGATTCACAATGGATTGCAGACAAGATCTCCAATTCAATGTTTCAAGCAAGATACCATGACAGGATGAAGATTCGTGCTCACCTGAGAGACCTGAATGTGTACAAGAACTTGGAAAGGCCGCTTCAGTTCTCAGAAGACATCTGGAATGCCTTCTACCAGTCTGAGGTGTAGCTGAAAGTAGCAAGGCAGCTGAAGGAAATCACAGAGTAGCTAGCCAAGGCCAAGAAGGTAAGAGAGTTTGGGAGGTTTGACCGTGACCTGAAGGCACTGGAGCTGAAGCTTGCTGAATGCCAATCAGTGGTGGACGAGGTTGGTGATTCACCATTGAAGTTCCTGAAGGTAGCAGAGCGAGTGAAAACGGTTCCAAACACCACCCACAGGCTAGGGCAAGGTGGCATTCCCGGCTTCAAAGCAGCATTTGTAAGTACCCTAAACCCTCTCCTCCATTTCTTTCCTACAAAGACTCACATGCTTGTGAGTTTTTGTCGAGTCAAACTCGACTGTTTGCGATACCTTTGCGATGCGATACCTTTGCGATGCGAATTGCATCGCAAAGACATGTATATGGAGTTTTGGCCTTTTGGGTTGCGATAGTAGATACGATGCGATTCGTTTCGCAAGTTGCTTTGCAAGTGTCAGTATGCGAAGGTCTGCGCTTCGCAAAAGTGATCAGAGGCTTGAATAGATTCTTTATGCGTTTTTTTTACCTGTTGTATTATGGGGACAGTACAAGAGGTACAAGAGGAAGATCATAGCTGCAGAAATGAATATGGGCCAGGAGCATGGCAAGGAACATCTTTTTCAACATGTTGATGCACTATTGGTGAGTGGGTTTGGTTAGGATTCAATTTCTGTTTGTGTTGAAATTGTTTTCATTTGAATCAAGATTTTCATTTATGGTGTTGACTAAGCTTTGCATGTTGAAATGCAGGCAACTGAGGGTGAGAATGAGAGCTCCAAGGGCAGCAGTGATGAGGAGGAAAGAGATGAGGAGGAGAGAGCAGGTAGCACTGCTCCCAGTGTGCTACCTGCTCCGAGTGCTACCACTAGCAGTGAACCCAGTTCATTTGCTAGTCGAAATGAAGGTTCTGCAAGGGCCAAAGATAAAGAGAATAGGGAGGAGCAGCAGGAGGAGGAGGAGGGGCAGGGGGATGATGAAGAGAGGGAGGAGGATGAGCAGCCTCCCCCTCCACCAGAGAACACTAGGAAGAAAGATTCAAGGAAGAAATCCAAGAGGGGAAGGAGGTGTAGATAGACAGCTAGTGTGTTAGAACCCCAAGGGTTGCAAACCCTTTTACATTGTAAAATTTGAAATTTTGATATAGATTTTTTTTTTTGCGGCCCAAAGTGACCCAAATTAACCCTGCTTCCAAAACAAGAATACAGTGCCATGCTCTTGCGATACACAGTGCATCTCAAAAAAAATTGCGAGTTACAATTCTTCGCACTACTGCAAAAGCCAAAAGACCAATAATACCATGTCATAGACATCGCTACACTCTTGGGGGTAAAATCATTCCAAAACACGTTTGCGAAATCTATGATTTCGCAAACTCTTAGCGGCATTCTGAGAATCCCAAAAAGTTTTTGTGGTTTCCGATATAAGATTTAACACAAATTTGTTGAGATTTTCAAAATGCCGCTAAGGGTTTGCGATGGACCTTATTTCGGAAACCGATAGACTTTTGAGTCGATTCGCCAAGTCGTTGCGGCAATGGGTTTGTTACAAATAGTTTCCGATGTAATGTTAATCGCAAATGGTATATAGAAGCAGTTACGATTGTAAAAATTTTGCGATTGTGTCAAGTTCGGGAGTTGTGAAGGACTTGCGATTGTACGGGTGCGAATGTTATAGTATCGCAAAGGCTTAACAGTTTGCGAGGAGTTATGGTTCGCAACTGCGGGTTTTCGGAATCTTCTTTCTTTGTTGTTTGCGATGATATGTGGATCGCAAAATAGCCCCCTGTTGTTGTAGTGTTTGTAGGTGGGCATTGTATTATTTTTTCATTTTTTTGGTTTGGTGATGTGTCATGAACCATAAACATGAGGCCTTATGGCCATTGAAAAAATGTATGTTATATACTTTATACACATTGATTTTATCCAAATCTCTTCATCTAACCATTGGATCAAACTTAACTTTGATTCAAAATGAACTTTGAATTCCAAAAAAATTTCATGCACATCTAAAGTTATTTTTTTAATGTTTAGGGTTTCCAAAAAATGCCATGAAAATTCCAATTTACTACACACCCATTATACTTGTTATGCATCATTTTTTTGGGTGAAAAGTGGTTCACTTGTAGTGTGTTTTCACCACAAATACACAAATGATTCATCATTACCTCTTATTCATACGATGTAGGATTGAATATTATAAATGAGTTTACTTCATATTGCTCGATGCTTCAAGTGAAAATGCACTAAAGATTCAACATTAAGTTTGGTCAAGTCATTGAATCAACCAATAGTTATAATCCATTCACAATTCCATACTTGGTCCCTTGCATATAATCATTTGTATTTGTTTATAGTTGTTGTGCACAACATTAAATGTTGTAGATTTTGTGATGTCCAAGCTATTATAAACTATGTGGATGGTGTATTTTTCCCAAACACCTTATTTTATAACTCACCTATGCAACAAGTACTCCAAGCTATAGGAGATGTTATTTGTTGGCACAACAACAGTTATTGATTTCAAAAGGTGTTTTGAGGTTTTTATTGATTTTAATTTTCTTTAAATTGCATATTTAAAGAAGTTTGTTCAATATAAATTAACCTATTCAATATTTTTGATCATTTAACATGAAATGACAATCTATGAATTTAATTACTCAAACTTATCACATGCTGGAACAAAAAAAATCTTGGATTTGAAGCTTTAAATAAGCTAAAAAATATTGAAAAATAATATGTCAACTTATATGTGCATGATAAAACATTAGAAATAACATTACAATAGATGTGCATGGGCATATTGTGAAAAAACTTTTGGATATCTAAACTATATTAATGTGGAGGGTAAAATTAATGGCATGATAGGAGTTCGTGAATGGAGAAATGTATAATTTGGTAATAATGTTCAGCAAAGAAAAAAAAAGGTTTTTACAACAAAACAACAAAGCTTTTCAATCAAATGAAGTTAAAGAAAATTGAAAAAATTCATTATGTAATCAAAGATCTATGAATATCAACTCAAAGTGACAAGGAAATCATAACTACACAATGAGCTGCCATTGAATAATACATAACATGTTGCACCAATTTATTAGTGCAACTCATGAATTTCATATCAAAGTTTTCATTTCAAATTAGTGTAGTTTATAACAACATTAATCACCACATTAAATGAATTTAACTAAAATATGTAGGTTGTTTTCACTACCATAATTAATGACAGTGAATTTATAGGCTCACCCTCTAAAGGGGAAAAACTACATAACTTGTATTTTCCATATGGGGTGAAAGCACATTACAAGGGGACCACTTTGGGCACTTTCATGACATATATGTAATGATGTATATTTTTGCAAACCTTGTTGCATTTAATTTTGGGTTTCACTTTTGGTGTTTGGGCTTGATATTTTGATTTTCACAAAATTAATGATATCTAATATCATTTGAAAAAAAAAATCAATTTTAAAATATTAAATTCAAGGAATAATGGGTATATTTATGGTATTTGTAATATAATATATCATGTTTTTATTTTTGAATTGCATTAGGTTTGGGTTTGAATTAGTGGCTAACTAATTCAAACCCAAACCTAATGCAATTTTTTTAAATGACCCACCTCACATTTTTTTCATCTTCCATTTGAAAGTGATAGTTTGTCAAAATGTTAATGTACCACATACTTATGGTCATCGGCCCCAAAAACACCCATTTGTGATATGATAATTATCAAACTCTTCACATGATTCACAAACTTATTCCAATCCTATGGAGTCACAATGTTTAATAGATATTACAAATTTCATAAATACTACAAATCATTTCAATCATTTTTTGAGTATATTTTCATTTTTTAATATGTTGTGATGTATATAATTTTGGCACAAATATATTTTAACATTGCATCATATTATATATAAGAGTGTAGTTTCATTGGAATTTGACTTATTTGGGTTTTGGCCTACCATAATATGCAAAAACATTGTGAAAATCTTTCTGAATAATGAGATGGTTGAAATTCAAACATGGAACCCCTAAAAAAAGTATAATGTGACAACAATTTTGGCCCCTTCCCCATAATGTGTTTTCACCCTATGGTTCAACATTTTGAAGAATGTTCACCAAATGTTATTGTGAACTATGAATTCATTTCTAAAGGAACTTCATGGAACTTTTTTTTTGGTATATTATTGTTGGTTTAAACTAATGTGGGTGATTATTTGATTTTTGTAAAGCCATAATTTCGATTATTTCAAAATCATATTGGTAGAAATGAATTTAATTCCTACATATTCCTAATTTGCTCTCTAGCTCAAATTCAAATGGAAATCCCTTTACAAATCCTGGTCTATTAACTAGTAGCTATAGTTTTGATGACCTAAACTCTGTAAAAGAAGGCTATATCTCCACTATCTTCATTTGTAGTCCAATAGCTTGTAAACCTTCATGTGTCTACTATTGTTATTGTTGCAAATGTTGTTGTAAATGCTGGAAATGTTGTGGACTTTCAATGGTCTCCATCCAATCTTCATACACATCCCCATCAAAGTGCAAATGTTCCTGACCCTCTTGAAACCTTGTGTCATGTCCCCTCTTAACTTCCTACCTTTGTTCCCTTAGTTGTCCCTCCTATGGAGATGTCATTTGTGGTACCTCTTCTGTCCATCTAATTGCCTATACCATTGTTGGCATTGTAGATGGTTCCACTTTGCCCCTCATCATTTTCTATGCCTTTGCTTCTATCCTCTCTTATTCCCTTTTCATCCTTAAGCCTGACGCTCCTCCTTCAACTTTATTATTCCTCTTAAAAGCACTTTTGGTGAATTTGCTACAACCTTCTTTTTGTTTTCTAGTGTTGTTTCCATCTCTTCCCTAGTTCTTTTAACCTTGGTCAATGGTTTCTATGGATTTTCCTTTTGATACACAATTAGATGATGAAAGATTTTTGCCAATACCAAGGCAAATTGACAAATATCTTTCTTATCCCCCTTATTCTCTTTGACATACTTATACCATTGATCTAACTCACTACACAAACTATTGAATATAATATGTGCCCAATCTACCTTTTGCCCCTTTTTTGCTCTCACCAATGTAATAACATTATTGTTGCAAAAATACTATACCTTCTCCCTCTAATAAATGACAAATATAATGGCAGGATATTTGACATAGTATGGTAGATTCGGACTCTTTGCATTCCATTAATTTGTAGAAGAATTTGTAAGTACAAGTCTACAACTCTGTAATGCCTGGATTGCTAGTGACTTACTAACCTGTCCTTTAAGATCTTCTACATACCCTTCTGCACATAATCCAAAGACATTTATAGTCAGTTGTTTACTAATGACATACACCTTATCCTTATGCCCAAAGTAAATATCTATGCCTTTGATCAAGAATATGTTTAGAAATTCCAGCATGACATTGAACATCAATGCTTACCAATCCATCAGAAACAAAGGAACAAACCTTACTTTAAAAGCCCAATCTTCTTTTTCAACAATATCCTTCCAATTCTCCATCCACTCAACATGCCTATCATAATTTTGTTTCATCTGTGTCCACATGAATCACTCGGGATTTGGAATTAATACCTTTATCCATAAGCGTAGTTTTGTCTAGGATTGCACATCTTCTTTTCGCTACAACTTCCGACTCACCTTTCAATCTGCATCGCCCACACCTCTGTGGATTATTGTACTTCCACTTACATTTCTATGGATGGTTGTACTTCCACTTCAACAATGTTTTCTTCCCTAGCGTCCTTCTACACTATCTGTGTTTCCACAAAGTGTTATTCCACAACTTCATCTTTTCTTATTCTTCAATGAACACCGGATCTATTGATGTCACTCTTAGTTTTGTATGTTTTATTGCATGCCAATGTCTCCTACTTATGTGTAAAAATTCAACTACAAATGTTCCAAGGGTATCTATATCATGAATTATCATTTGTATACATTGTATCTTTTCATTATATGCCTTCCCTTCTACACATTCTGAAAATGATGATGAATGTAGTGACGACCTTGTAGCCAATGGTTGAATATTCAACACACCTTCACACTCTGCTATTCTCAACTCTTCTTCTTCTTATGTTCTTTTCAATAATTCTGCTTCCTCCTCCTGCCTCTGTTTGTGCTCATTCCTCTGCACTTCCTTTTCCTTTATTATCCTCTATAGTTTTTCAATCACACTTTCTACATTCATGCTCATGTGAACTCCAAAACTTTGAAAACATTGACAACTTCTAGCAACAAACAATTACCCCCTTTTTTTACCTACTCATCATTTTTTAATTAACGCTTGATCTGGAAATTAATACAGCCTATCACCACCATTTTTTGTGTCCCTTGTATAGCCATGTGGAAGCACTTTGTGTCATTAGTATAAATGAATGCCTTAGATTACATCTTCTGATTAGTCCACACCCTTAATCTCCCTACATTAGTTGTACTAACTCCACTTCATTCGCCTTGTATGCCTTTTATTGATTGTGCCCATTTATTTGCTAATTGTGTCAACTCATCTATTGACTTTGGTAATACATTTACTGATTGTACTGATTTTTCTATTGATTGTACCAACAAATCTAATGATTATACAAATACCCTTGATGACTAGGCAAATACTTATGTTGATTCAATTGATACTCTTGATAGTTCATCTTCAAATCTCTACATCCCAAATTCCTGACTTCTGTAGTTATTACCCACAAATTTGTTAATCATATGTAGTTCCAAAATCAATACTATGTTGACCGCATAATCTTTCATTTGTTCTTCATATTTTGTACTATATATATATGGTTTCTATATTTCATAGTCTTCATCTTCCTCCTCCATATGAGAATCTTCCGCTTAAACTCCACCTGCACTATCTTCCCAATATACTTGCATGTGTTGTTTTTGTTTCTGAACTTTAGATTCCATGTATTTGTAAGGTTTGAGCTTATTCACATTGATCAAAACAAATTTTTGTTTCAAACTTTTCAATGGTTACCAATAACATAATGTTATTTGGCAACACATATTATATTATGTATGGTTCGAACCATTTCCTAGTAAACTTCCTTAGGTGTAACTTATTGCGCTTTGGAAACCACAAAACATAATCATCAAAACTGAAATATTTTTCTCGAATCTTTTGTTGACTCCATAATGTTCTATTCCACCATTGAATCCTTGTAATTTTTATAGCCTATATTTTAACTTCCTGCAACTTCTCTAGCTCTATAATTTTGTTAGTTAAATCTTTCTCTCATTTCCACCAGTAATTAGCACTACGTATTCTGTGGGCATTAATGGATGAAATCCATACACTAATTGATATGGTGTATACCCCATTGTTACTTTGTTTGCAATTATGTATGAAAATAACATCGTAAACAAATGTTCATCCCAATCTGTTTTATTTTCATTAACTAACTTGGTCAATAGTGTCCCAAGTACCTTGTCAATAGACTCAACCTACCCATTCCCTTGAAGATAATAGGTTGTAGAACTCATATTTTTCAACAGAAAATGATTTGTCAAATATTTGATAACATCATTAATGAAATGAATTCCCTGATATGTGACTATAGTCAAAGGACATCCAAACCTGGTTAATATGCATTCATATAAAATTTTTGCAATGATTTTTGTAGTATTAATTCTCAATGCTCTTGCTTCCACCCACTTGGTAGCATAATTTGTGGCTACAAAAATATATTTTTTTTTTGCATATCTTCCTGTTGGCTTAATTGGCCCCACAAAATCAAGTACCCATTTCATAAATGATTCCTCTAGAAGACTTGTAACTAGCTTTGCAAGACTTTGAGTTGCTAATCTTCTTGTTCTTTGACATGCATCACAAGATTTGCAGTAATCATGCACATTTTTATACATAGTTATCCACCAATGTCCAACATCTAATATTTTCCTATGCATTATTTCAGTTGCAAAATGCCCTCTTAGTGATCCTTCATGTAGTTTTCTCATCACCATATGTGCTTCTATAGTTGTTAAACATCATCAAAGTTTGTTGTCTTGGCCCATTGTGTACAATTCAACATTCTTTAATGTGAAAGGCTCTACTTTCTTGACCAATCTTTGTTACTGTTATCCCAATAATGTGCCCTTAATCTGTCATGTTTTCAAAAATTCTTTCACATCCTTCAGTCATTCAAGGTCTGTGTAAAACAAATTTACATCTATGGGTTGATCATGCACACATGTGGGTTTTGTAATATTTGGTAGTCTTGACAATGCATCTACAACTACATGAATTTTGCCTAGCTTATACATTACCATGAAGTCATATTCTAAAAATAATAACATCCATCTAGTTATTTTCCCTGAAACCTATGGTTTGTTGACCAAATAGACCAATGTCATATGATCCACATGTACTACAATAAAAGTTGTTATTGTATGTCAAGTGATTTCACTAGATTTTGAGTGAATTCATTAGTTTTAGTAAGCATGGACTAGTGAATTACACCACATTTTGTAGTAGTGTAAAGACAAACTTATTGCCTGGCAAGTAATGTCTGAACTTGTGCAAAGCACAAACCATTGCTAAAGCCTTTTTCTGTATTGTGCTATAATTATGTTTTACTTTGTTCAAAAGCCTAGAAGCATACACTACTGGTTGATTATTATTCCTTGTTACATTCTAAGACAACATGGCCCCCACAACTAACAAGGATGCATCTATATGAACATGAAACTCCACTTGTCAGTTTGGTGATATCAATATTGGTGTTTCAATATATTTTTGTTTGATAAATTCCCAAGCCTTTTGACATTCCTCTATCCAAAGAAAAGTCATTGTCTTTTTGGTCAATTTAGTGATAGGTGCCATAATAGTAACAAAGTTTTTGATAAAACATTTGTAAAATTGTGCCATCCCATTGAATACTTGACTTTGTTGTGGATTTTTAGGTGGTGGCACGTTTACTATTGTTTATATTTTCTTTGGATATGGTAGTTTCCCTTCTTTGGAAATAATAAAACCTATGATCATCCTTAAAAAACACTTGTCTTGATTCAGACTAATGCCATATTCTCTACACCTTTGAAAACAAAAATTGAGCTTATGCAGAAGACTTTCCATGTCACTATACATTCTAAAATCATCTAGAAATATCTTCATAAAATTGTCCAAATATTTTATGAATGTTTTGGTACCAATTTTCTAATATGTTGGAGGTCCATTTTTAACTCCAAATGGCATCACCTTCCATATAAAAGCCCACCAATTTGTAACAAATGTAATCTTGTATCTATCTTTTAGAGCTATAGGGATTTGATGATACCCTGAATATCCATATAAGAAAGAGTATGCTTCATACCCAACTAATGTGTTCAACATTTCATTTGTGAAAGGTAATGGGTATGGATCCTTCTTTGTGGCTGCATTTGATTTTCTAAAATCTATATGGATCTGTTGCAAAGATGATATCTTCTTCTTCATCTATGATACCATTATGATAATTGTAGCACAACAACACTTATGGTATTTTTACTTCACCTCCCAAATGCTTGGTGATTGTAATTGTTCTAACTATCCCATTCCCCTATATGCTAATAGTGTTATTCCCTCGATCATGTGCCACTTTAGCATCCCTCAACCATGGAATATAACTAAAATCTACCACACTATTCTGAAGTATAGTAAACATAGTTATGTAAAAAATGCCATGAACATATATCTTCAAATCTCTAATTATGCCCATTGATTTTGTGGTTGTTTGATCTACCATCCTCAGATTATATGGTGCAAGTTTAAGCTTTGGAAGCCCCAACCTTAATCACAATTGTTCTGTGATAATATTAATTCCAGAATCTCCATTTAGCAACACAACCACTGTTGTATTCTTCCCAATTTGTACTAGGATAATTGCCATATGATTATCTATTGCTATAACAGTTGTTCCTACTTCTAATACTGAAGAACCAACTTGTTTATCTATGGTTGCTCTATTTACATTCTCAATTTTCTTTGGTTTTAACTTTTGCCATAAATATTTTTTTAACTCAACAGCTATTTTAAGCAATTGTCTTAAGTCCAAAGTATCACTTGTTTCCAACATTTGCTTATTAATGTCTAGAAAAATCTCTTTTACTGTAATTAGTTTTTCTTGTGAATCCACTATCTCCTGATATTTTTATGCTTCCACAAGAGTAGTATTTGGCATACCCAACCATCCCTCCATGGATATGGATGGCCTTTATGGTTGGGTTTGTGTCTTTTGAATATGTTGAATTATCTCCACCATTGATTTCTTCAATTGTTCTTTTTTTTCCTAATTAGCAACACTTTTTGCTTTCCTTGGTTCTCTATCCTTGAACATTTGTTTTTCAATTGCCTTACTTCTTGTTGTAACATTAACATCCACCACATTCACATTTGTTGTGGTTATTTGTGTTTCAACAACAGGTTGAACCTTTACTATTGTCACAGATTTCCCATGAAACGTCTTCTACATTTCAATAAACATTGGACAATCCATCATTTTATGTCCATTCAAACCACAGATGTGATAGGCATACAAAAATGTTTTATGTGATTTTTAACTGGGTTGGGTTGCTTTTGTAGCTGCCACTGTAATCTACTCCTTTTTCTTTCTACATGTCTCCACATTGTGATTAGTCATTCCATAGTTTGTGCAAAGCTTGTTAGTCTTCCTTGTATTACTTTGTGTTTTTGGTGGTGCTACATGTACTGTACTTTGTGGTATTAATAGTGCATTCCTTGCTTCAACAATAATCATCCTTTTTTCACACAACATCATTACTTCCTTATGTTGTTGAAGTGTTGACCACTTCATCCCTGTAGTTGCAATTCTGAGGTATGATTGCAAACCCACTCTAAACACAATAGTCAAAAAATTATTTGTGGTTGGTACTTGTAAACCATGACCAAGCTTTTGAATCTATTCATAGTAAACCTCCACCTTCTTAGTTTCCTCTTGCTTCATGTTCTTCAAATCCATGTATATTTGCTTGTCATTTTGAGTCTTTTCATGACGTTTACAAAATGCATGTGTAAGCTCCAAAAATGTAAAGTTGGGAAGTTTTGACATGTAATTATGGCACCAATCCGATGTCATATCTCTTAACGTATAGTTAAATGCATTAATGATGTATTATTTAGAAGTTTATGCATCTACCTTCACCATATAATTGAACACTTTGACATGAACATTTGGGTCAACATCTTTTTTGAAACTAGGATATTTAAAAGCTACCCTATATGGCTTCACAAAATGGCCATTTTTTTGATTGAAAATTCCTTGAGTCATTATATATGGTCCTCAATACTCTCCTTTTGAATCTTTCGCATATGTATTTATGTACCCTCCAACATCTATTGAATTCATCAGTGGTTTATATGTGGTTTTGTGTACATGAATGGCCATTATTGGATTAATAAACACCATTTGTGGTGTCCCAACAACTTCGGTATTTGTTGCTAATAATCCAAAACTTCTATTCAAATTCTTTCCCACCAAGAATTTGCCCAATCCACGACCCAAATTAATTGCAAATCCAATAACTACTCCCCTTTTGGCAACATTCGTGTTAGGTGTAACCACCATGTCCACTCTTGTGGTTGTAATTACTGCATTAAATGATTGAGTAACCTCTATTCTAGCAGGTTATCTTTAGGTTTCAACAATTGCAAATTTTTGACACTCTTGGTGAAGTTGTGTTCCGACAATGTTCCAATCTATGGTTACCCATTCATATCTTCTATGGTGCAAAATGTGGATGTGAATACACCTCTGGTTCTTTGCTCCTAATATGAACAGATGGTTGAATCTATCGACTTTTTAATCCCAATCGATTTCCCAACTCTATGCCTCTTTAATCTATTCTAGACTACATGAATTCCTTGTTCATGTTCTTATGCTTGATCCATTAATGTTCTTGCCACATTTTGTAACTCCACATGTCTAGCAATACTTGCTTTGATGTGAAAAGGTAGAAAAGGACAATTTGTGATTGCATGTCCTTCTTCCTCACAAAGTGCACAAACATTTGAAGTAATTTGACCACCCATGAATCCACATAATCATGATCCCATGTTTTGGATGTGTACTTTGTTTGATCCAATTATAGATTCCCTTAGTGTGAGTTCGATTATGGTATTTCATGCAACACATTCACATGTGCCTTTGCATATTCAAATGATCATAAGTAATTATCCTCAATCTCTTCAATCACATCGATATTGGTGTTTTCTTCCACCTCCTAGTCTTCCACTAGTTCATAATAATCTAGAAATGCCGACTTATACACAAACCTAGGTTGTATACCTCCGTAACATCCTTTCTTTAGCTAGTTAACAACTTTGACTTCAAATTTCTTGTGGCTGATCAGGACTTGTAGAAGTCCTTACTCTGTCTTGATCTTTATGATTTTGAACCATAGATTACAGTTGAGAAGTATATTGCACCCACTCATTTGGATGAATAGTTGACTACATTTCTCTTCATGGAAATCATTTTTTGTAATTATGCCTTTTTTGAAGACCCCCCAATCCACACTTCACGTTGTACCATTTCTTGTGGTAGAAACAATTTGTGCCTTATAGGTTTTTCCTTTGTTCTCAAAACTTGTTTGTCCATCATCAAATTCCGATACTGAGTTTTTGTAAACCTTGCATACCCCTATCCATTTTCAAGATTATCTTATGTTCATCTTTTTGTAACTTGACAATTTGCCTCCAAGTCCAATTGTTGTGGTAAACTTCAGGTCACCATTTGATTCATCTTGTTTCATAATCCTTTGTCTTTAGAGTTTATAGATCGCTTTGTAGTCCTTACAACATCAAATGTTTATACCTTTGATATTTTCTAACATACCTTTTTAAATTCTAAATTGAAAAAAAAAACTACTTGTCTAAACACTCCCATCTATAATATAACAATAGAAATGGTAGAAAACCTTTTCATTACTATAAAAATAAAAACAAATCCCCACAAGATGGTCACCAAATGGTATAAATGAATTTAATTCCTAAAAACTTATTCCATGCTATTGTAATAACAAATTATCATTTCACATGTATACATTCATTATTTTTACCTATATTTTCAACACACTTAACTTTGCCATTCATTAAAACACCATGATTATGGTTATTCATATAACCAGAATCTGCACCTCAGAATACATTGTAAAAAACTCTAAAAAAAAATTTACAATTCATTTCATCATATTTTCATATTATAACAAATTCACACAAAAATTTGAACATAAAAACCATTATAGAAGTCTATACATCTTTATTTTATTGAAAATTAAATTGTAATTATAGTAAAATTCCATGTTTTGTTGAAAATGAAATCAAAACAACAAATAAAATTTGTGGTATCTCCAAAATGGAATTTGTGGTTTTTTATTATAAATTACCTACAACTCCTCTTACTCTTCCCAAAAATTGTGTGTCTAAAATTTTCCTTCCTTCTTCCTAGAACTACCCTTTTTGGGCAATCCCAAATCACATCATCATGGTTCCAAAAATAACAAAAATTCAAAATTCAAACTAACAATGTTCCATGTTAGTCCCTATCCAAATGCCTCGTTCATCCAAACCATGTACTCATCCTACCCCCTTAACACATATTTTTTAAAACATAAAACTTTTAGAATCAACCTTTTTTAAGGTTTTCAAAAAATATGTCCAATTTTTATTGTTTCAAAAAAAATTCATATCAATTCTTTATAGGAATTTATTTTTTCCAAGACTCTAAAAACAAGTGGTTATATCCGATTAATATTTAATTTAAAGAAACCTTGACATGTTTTATTTTTTTGTAATTCTAAACCAGTTCTTCAAAGTGTGATAGGGTTTTTCACATCTTGTGCATTGCAATTGTGTATAAATGCCACTTTTGTTATCAAATTAAAATATATCTTTTTCATCTTCATACACATGTTGTTTGGAATATTTGGATTTGAGCAACTAGAATACGATGATGACATTAACAAGTGATTATTGCCCATAATGAGTTGTCAAAAAAAATCCTTATAGATTAATGGAGACTTACGATTATTAAAAAAACTTATGCTACAAATGAACTTTCCTATGCTTTTTAAACCTTGGTACAAACCAATTTATTTAGGTGCCCTTCACTAGGTGACATCTGATGCAAGATCACACAACTTTTGCAATGACTGTAATAATCAACCCAAATAAGCTTAAGGTCCACAAACATGATTAGATTTAAGGCTTGAAACTAGGTTTATGGCTCAAAACATTGATCTATAATTGGGCGTCAATAGTTAGCAGGTGAGGATAAATTGATACAAGGATGTAATTTTTATTTTGGGAACCATCTCCATTGTAATAATTACATTGCAGGGTTTATGGTTTCAAAATTGATGCATTGATCAAATCTTGTAAAAGTTTTGCATAGGTTTATTTATTATGTATTATGTTGTTAGAATGCAAAATAAGAGTTAATAACAACAAAAATATGGAATGCAAAAGTACAATCTTGTGGTTGTAGCCAATATTTTTGTTACTTAAAGGACTCATAAATGGTCTTAACATATTTATTTATGGTCCATATTTATGGGTATATTTTAAAGTACACCTTTACATAATAGTATAATGAAATAATTTTTTTGTTTCATAGGAATTAAAATATATTTTTTCACTTGTAAATCATGATTCTAAGAATATTTTTCTTAAATGACAAATCATGTTATCATTCCATGGTCTTGCAAAAGTGTAATAAGTATAGGCCATCTGAATATTAACCAAATAATTGAGATTAATTAGGATTTTTCTATAATGTAACCAATCATGTGAAAACTTAATAAATAGGAATTGAAAGATTTTCTCTAATCAAGATGTGTTTCATATCATTAAAGTTATTAGAATTGTATCAAATAGATAGTTGAATTTTTTTTTAGTGCAATCTTACTCATCTATGTTTATGCACCCATATTTGTGTTCTCTTAAAAAATTCCACAAACATTCCGAAAAGCTTTCATGTTGTTTTTCCATTTCAAGTTCTATGTTTGTTGACTATTGATGGCAATGTATTTTATTAACAGGTGGATCTTATTATATACCTTAATTGTAAACTGGATTGGACTACATTAGTTCATGATATGGGGGGAAAAATTAAAAGGTCTTGGTTTTAGTTAGGTGAAATTCCATGGAGTTTCTAGATCTAATTACTCTTGAATTGCATTTTAGATGTCAAAATGTATTTGGAATGTAATTAGGACTTTGGTTTAACTTACATTGGTGAAATAACTATTCAAATGTTTAGGTAACTTGGGACTAGAATCCTTCTATTAGTTGCCCGTTTCCCATATGTTCACATGCATGTTTTAAAATGGGCAATGGTGTGTTTAACATTCAACAATGATAGAAGTTTATCTTTGTGGACATGAGGCATAAGGTATAAGGCAATCTTTGGCACACATCTCCTTAACAACCCCCAATATGACCCATGTGAACCAACACCCACCAATGCACTAATTATGGCCATTCTTGGATGAATTGCAACCACAACACCAAAACACTCCAACCAAGTTAATGCCCAAATCCTCCCCCTCTTTTCTCTATCTTTTTGTTTGCTACCATCATTACCTCTATCCTCTACCCCACTTTCTTTCTTGCCACTATTATCTCTATGGAGCTTGAAGCTTGAAAAGGAACCCCATCAAAACTCATTTCTAGAAAAGGAGGAAATAAATGCCTTGCAATTCAAATTGAGTTTTTTCCCTCCTTCCCCCTTTTCTCCTTTCCTTCCTACTATCTTCTCTATTTCCCCCTCACCTTCATGTTCTCTATTCATTTTTTGTTATTATTAGTGCCCCTTACGCTTTTTTTTTCCATAGCTATTTGACTTGTTTGATGGTGTAGAGAAGGTTGTGAAGTAGCATCTATAGTTTTTTCTATTATTTTTTTCAATTTGTGTACATCAAGTTTGTTAAAAGGGTTTTTAGTTTCTTTTGGTCATGGTTAGGTTGTCTAGTATGTCTTAAGCATACACCCAATGATGGAGCAAATTTCTTTGAATGCCTAAAGCACATGTAGAAATAATGTAGCAAAAATATTAAAAATGACTTTGATGGCATCTAATTCACTAAGTTTCGCAAACTATGTGGTATAGATAATAACAACAATATGTGGGTTGTTATGTTCGATTTATCATCATCATTTTCAAAGTTCAATGTCTCATTTTACTTCAAAGTTGCAATTTGCTCTTTCATATCATGATCCTTTGTATATCCTCAATGCGATTGAATCCAATATTAGCCAAAAAATTACAAAAAATTGCACTATGTAATTTGGCCAAACTTGCAATACATGCATCCATTTCCATTTTTGCATTTAGATGGCATATATTGAATTTATAATGAAAAATACAAGGAAGCAAAAAAAAAACAACAACAACAATTTACCATATGTAAAAAAAAGCTTTACAAAACGATAAGAATTCCTAAGAAAATGACTTAACAATGAAGATATTGCATTGCCTTAAGAATTTTTCCCATTGTCAATTTAAGCTTTTAATATTACACAAGGGTATTGCATTTCTCTACCCATCTTTTGTTTAAGCCCCTACTTAGAAAGTGGTTGATAATTTTGTAATGTACCCTAAATGCAAGCATTACAATATACTTTTGTGCAATACTTACATTTGAGGTCCATCTTATACTATCATTGGAGAGTTAAAGGTTATTGAAATGGAGGATTCCAAAGTTTTTGGAATACCTATATCACTAGTAAAAAAATGTCATTTGCAATTGCAAGCGACACTTGCAATTAAAAATCAACTTAACAACAAATAACAAGTTGCCAATGATGTTGGTTGCAAACAATCAATGAAATATTTTTTCATAAAATATGATATGACGATTTTATACATGTATTCAGGGATGAATTCATGCGACTACACTTTCAACTACACTTGCAACTACAATGCACACCAATAGTTTGTTCTCATGTAGTAGCTTAAGAATGTGACATGTGGTATCATTTGGATTTTTCAAAATATTTTGTCAAACAAATATTTCCTTTTTCCTTCAATCATCTAATTAAAACAATTAAATTGTACCACATGGCAACTTAAGATTGCCCTATAATCATCTAGGGTTAAATTAGGGTTGGACCACTTATGATAGGCCACGTGGCACCAAGACTAGGTCTAAGCTAGACCACCTAAAGGTACTTAGCTTAATTTCAAAATAGGCCATTTGCAATAAGCCATGCAGCACCTAAGTTAAGCCTAGGTCACCTAGCCATAGGTCTAGCCTAAGTAGGTATGTGACGCCACACTAGTCATTGGTTTTAGGACCTAAGTTAGGAGGATCCACTCGCATTGGTGGTTGTTTAAAAAAAATTGATCTCAAAACCCTAATACACCCATGAGTGTGCTCTAGGGCTAACTTATTTGAGAATTTTTGGTTTTGATACAAGTGTCTTTGCTAATTGCAAATAGTCTTTTTGCATTCAAAGTATGGCTTTGATGGTTATGAGGAGGCGTGTGTATATGTATAGGGTGTAAAGTGACTGGTCAAGAGACATTTGTTGCACTGTTACAAAATTGGAGTGTTTTAGGCAGACTTATTTTTTCATAGACCCCATCAATTTTGGGAGGCTCCAACTTTTGCATTCCTTACCCAATTTGGAATTTATAAAAGGTTACTAGTGGCTACACTACTGTCCTACCAAAAGTCTTGAAACATCAAGGCCATCAAATGCATGGTCACTAAACCCTAGCCCTTTGAGTTGCTAAGTGTTCAGTTACCGGCCTATCTGCCTTCACTTGTTTTCAAATTTTTGGGCCTTTTCAATCAGTGGAGATGAATTGGCCTTCTATATTGTGTTGGCATCTAAAAACTCATGCAGCATTGAGGGTAGACAAGAAATGAAAAATGGAACTAATGTTTACATGACCTCATGGTAGGTTAAAGGTATTTGCACTAGGGCAAATCTGACTGTTAGCTTAAGCAGATGGGATTGAAAAGAAATGATTTTGCCTCTTGAAATTATCCATATTTTTGTTCTAATTCCTAATTGAGAATTGTTAACACCTGTTGTGAACTTCCACTCGTGACAACCTTTCACTGGAGGGATTATGCTTAACAGCTTTTAACCTTTGAATATCCCGGACTAATGCCCATAGGCACTGTGATAGGTTGAGTTTCACTAATGGTTGCTTCAGACAATGATGTTTTGGTCAATGTCCACAGATGCATTGAGTAAGAAATTCATTGGTTCTAGCCTTGCAAAGGAAGAAGTGAACTCAACAATGACTTATTTCATTTCTTTGGAGCAATTACCATATGTGGCCTGGTTGTTACCATGTTATTGAACAGAGTTCAAAAAATATTAGACAATTTTCAGCTACTATAGTTGTATTGGAAACAATAAAATTATCTGAATATGTGAGACACATAGTGACCTGAAGAATCCTACACACTTGCACCTTCCTTATTATATCATAAACTAAGAATTGATATTTCAACCATGAATTTTTTGAAAGTACTTGAAAGATTAAGGCATTTTGAAACACTTGAAGCATAGAACCAAATTATTCTGAATGTCACATGGCTCTATGCAACATTGGGCTATTTGTTGAACCATGTTGTCAAGTCAACAACCATGCTTTTTGAGCTTTTCCTGTTGTCTTGTAGAACAATACCAACAATGATTGTTTTTTTCGAAATGGTGAACAACTGTAATGACTCAACCCTATATGTTAACATTCCAAAAACAAGATCATGAGAAACCTAAAGATGAGCATCAATCAGAAAAACCTGCTGCCAAAATTTGATATAGTGATTTCTGATTTAATCATCTATATGTTATCTCAGCAAAGCATAACTGTACCCCTCCAAAGAATACAGGCCTTGTCAACCCCGCTGTAGTTTTGCATGATATCAGCCTCGGTCATGTATGCAGTACTTATCTTACAAGTAAGCTTGCTGTAATTCACTCTAAAGGTGTGAACTGTCATCCTGATTATAGTACACACAAGAGCAGTGCATGTAGACCAGTTTTTCTTCTCATCCCCTACAATTGATAGTTGACAGTGCTTTGCCTGGGTATTACATTGATGGAAGAACTTCATTCCTAGTCATCCAGTCTTGTCCAACATAATGAGCTGTATCTACAAGCAGCTCCAAGATGGACACCAAGATGTCTGACACATGTATGAGGCTGCATTGACAAGCAAGCATTGAGACATCAAACCACATTGGACCAAGCACCCTCAATTCCCAAGCCTCCTTTTTTGCAGAGCATGAATAGCTGATGCTCTGTCATGGCAAAAACCCAGATCCTTGTAGGCTTGCTGGGCCAGACATTGAAAGTTGGTCCTTGTAAGCTGGCTGTGAGTGTGACTGCTGGTTGTTGATCTGACCCTGGGTGAAGTTTGATTGTCCCATTGCCTGTCCCAGAACCTGAGATGCTCCACCTGTTACTGCACCTGTCGCAGGTGCTTGTTGGCCACTAGATGGTAACTGTGGCTTGAATACCACCATATCCTGCTACATTGGCATTGTCGCACCATAAATGCAGAGAACAGCTCAATGATGAATGCATAATGGAGAGAAACTCAAATGACTTACAACTGAGGGAAGGATATGTTCTTGAAAATCTTCTCTGCTGTCTGAAAGTGGGCTATATATTGAATTAACAAAAAATTAGGTTCCCTAAAAATTCTCAAAACTAACCTCTTATAAGTAACAAGACCTAGATGTGCAAAGGGCATGCACATGGACAGTGGGGAAAAGAGGTATTACCCCTGGAAATAGCATGCCAATCATACGACCAGGCTTGTCAGTGCTGGCCAAGAGTAGAGTCTGTGATGGTAGTTGAATCACTGCACACTGCACCCCAAACATGCCATGTAAGCAAATATTCACTCAGAGCCAGTGCAATTAAGAAACAAAAATTTCTTGATCCTATAATCCTACGTACCAATTTTTTTTCAGCAAGTTGAACAAGGAAGCCATGGTGGGAAAGTGGACGAAACACTAATAACTCTGCCTTGCCTTGGTAATCCCTGCAATCACCAACCCAAACTGTGGGTTACCAGTTGATCTGATTGACTTTTAGTAGGTAGACTTCAATAGACAGCACACTTCCAAACAGCTGACAAGATTGAATGCAAAATTACAAATGACAATAACCAAAGTACTTCTGACACCAATAGGTGTGTGTAAGTAGCATACTTGCTCTGCATAAAACTCTGATCAATCAGACGCACTATTTGCATGGTGGTTGGCCAATCAGCAGCTAACCTGTCACATTCTCATGTCAAAAACAATTATAACATCAGGCTTCCATGGCATCAATGCAAGGGCACTTTACTGTGTGCCTTGTAATGATAGAAAGAAGCCTTCCAATTATCCACACTAAAGGATTTTTTTCACTTCAGACTTTCAGTTGCATCAGTACATGTGCACATATAATCACAACTCTAAAAATCCCTTAAGTCTTTCCTTTCATGCTAGAATACATGCTTGCTGTGTTTTCAGGATTAATCATACTGTTGAATAGAATTGCACTATAATTGGACTAGCAGTTGTAACCCCTAGTTCTGGATGTCTGACCAAGCAGTTCCATCTTAGTTTTTGACAAGCAAATTTACCGGGTTGCATCAATTTAAGGCTGTGTTGAACTCCTATTTTTTCTCATGTGTGATAAAAGTAGCAGTTAGACAATCAGTCTAGCACTCCCACATCAAAATATGAACACACTGATCACAGGAAACTAGACAAATCTGCAGACAGGCAAGAGATACAAAAAAGAGTACACATACTTTTCAGAGGAAGATGTCTGTCGGTAGCCCTGGTCAGATGCAAAAAAAAAAAGAAGAAGGTGTAAGGCACAGAATTGATCCAAAAGTGGCTAGAATAAAACCCATGTTAATCAACCTGCAGTAGATCAAATGTCCACCAATACTCCACTCTCCTCACAAATCCCCATTTCTTGGTAAACATAATTATTATTAGACCAAACATACTTCATTTACCTTACAGGCACTCTTGAATGCGTACTTATACATGGGATTGAATATCCCCTACACTTTTGGTTGTAAAGATATTGCAAATGGTTAGGGTGTGAGACTCAGTCCTGTATTGCCATGGAGGGAATTACAGCTTGACTCCAGAAAAATGATATGCAATCCTTAAGCTTAGTTAGATCTGTATGCTCATAATTTCTGCTTACCAGATGCTACTCCAGCCCTTCAAAATGCAGTGGTGAGACACTTGTGGCAATTTGCCAGCTATGTTCATTCAAAACCACACCAGAAGAAGAAAGGAGGCAGGGAGAAGTATCACCTGAAGCATTGAAGGTAGGATAAGCCAGCATACATACCTCCAGTTTGCAAATTGGGACTGGCTTCTGTTGTCTTTGTCCTGCCAATATTCCCTACATGCATCATAGATGAAACATGACAACTCACTCAGAACACAATAACATAATAAGTTTATGGAGTAATTGCTCAGAATGTAGCATCGATCTATCTTTCTACTTCTTGACTGGTTATTGCAGGTAGAACTTCCAGTTTCTTCAGTTGATAGTAAAACAGTTCACAAAGATTCAACATCTTAAAGCAATGTTGGCACTTTCACAATATTCTAAGATGAACTTTACCTCCCAAAGCCTAGTGTATTTGACATTTGGCTGCTGTGGTGGGGTTGCAGCAGTGGACATCCCATTTGCACTCCCCGCAACCACTGCCGTACTTGGTCCAAGCGATTGTACTGCTTGACCTGGCTGAGGAAGCCCCGGTGTTGGCATCATGGTGCCCACACCTAGGTTTACACCAGGTGTTCCCAGCCCACCACTGCTACTCCCCAATCCTCCAAGCCCTGCTATAGCATTTGTTTGAGGCTGCCCCACTCCTGTCCCAACTTGAGAGAGTCCAACTCCTGGCAGTCCACCTGTTGCTAAATTATTGACACCAGGGGCCCCTGGCTGACCAGTAACAAGAATACTTGATCCAGCAGAATTTGCTGCAGTATTGTGTGCTCCCACTCCTAAAGTATTATGACCCATCCCTGTCCTCCCAACAGTACTTGCAGCCAATCCAACCCCAGCAAGCTGATTGCTTGAAGTAGTCAGGGTGGTTGGCTGCCCAACACTCAATGGAGTTGAGACTCCAGTATTGATTACACTTGCACCTGGCATTCCAGCTGGCGGCCCATTGGCAACTCCCAGGGTGCTTGGCCCTGGCACATGCCGTGGTTGGGTAGATGTATTATTCAGTAAGGCTGCCACAGAATTTGCAACAAGTGAACCAGGTTTGAAATCTTGGTTGGATGCTGATGTTTCAGAGGTCTGGAGGATCTCGGGGCCTGAAAGATTTGAGATTGTGGAGTTTTGAACACTGGGATTCCCAACATTATTGTGTAGGATGGTAGGTATTGAACCAGCAGTTGGCACCAGTCCCTGTCCTGAGGCTGCATCCTGGAACAAAATATCCAGAATAAAGAGTCAATCATAGCAGTCAAAACTATAACATAAAACAAGTAACTCCTAGACCTTACATGTTAGAACATGGAAATATGAGGTGGAGTCAGAGCCCCATTGACTGATGCATCAGTAACTGAGCCACATCAACCAAGACAATAGTACCAGTGACAGCAATCAAGCACAATTTTCCAGCATAAAATAGACACTGACCACTGTATTTGTTGTGGGCTGCCGTCCTGCCATACCTCCAATGGCTGCACATGACCACAAGGTTAAAAGGTGACTAGATGAAAATTCTCATTGACAATTATCCAGGCATTTAGAGACCCTCACACTTGCATCCCAGATAGCTAGATGTATGGCAGGTAGACAAATTGCAACATCGCAAGACCATCCCCCGATATATGTATATAGTTGTCCACACATTTAATCTGAGAGAGAGGCCCAGATGACCACAAGTCTGACCATTAACACAGCTTTGGGTACTGTTGGAGCAAACCAAACAATATCCCAACAAAAATTCTGAGCATGCATAACATGAAAAGTGCAACAATGGTTATCTTACTGGCATTTACAGAGGAAGATCGACCACTGATTGCTGGAGCCTGACTAGTGGTTGGGATTGTTTGCTCAAGCTTGGCAGAAACACCAGGTGGAGTAACAACATTTGAAGTCACCACAGCACTCCGGAGTGCCATCCTCCCCTCCATGAACCCCTCAGAAAGTAGAACCAAATGGTGAGGATATAGCTTTGAAGCATCTGACACAGACTCCAAGACCCGTGGGTTGCGCTTTGCCTGCAGTGTAGGTTCAGAAAGTAAGAAAGAGCAGTGGTACAGATTGCAAGTACAAACTGGGTCTTTACTACTTCTGTTCACCCCCGCTGGAACTTTATTTAAATCAGTAACCGTACACAGATGGAATCTAAACCCCATGCAAATGAGGGTGGATTCTGGGACCCAAAACCTGTTCTCAAAATATACCATGAAAGTACCTCCTACTACAACACAACTGTTGAAGTCTATGGGCTTCAATAATTGTTTTACAAGCTGGAAACCTCGACCATTTTTCCTTTCAATTTCCACATCTGCAGATGGGACCTACCCCTGTACTTGACAAATACAGGAATTCAATGGTATATCTCAGGGGCTGTTAATTTTACAAATCAATTCTAAACAACATGAAAGGACCAAGGGAAGTCAATGGAAAATAGCAAAACAACATTCTTCGTACCGAAAGGAGCTTTGTATAAAAGAAAAATAAAGACCATCTATCATAAGGAAAAGAAGGCAACTATGAACACATACCCCATTGTAAACATGACGAAGCAATGGAAGCTGTCTTGGAGCAATGATAGAAAGAGATACTTGGCACTGCATTGTTCCCTCACAACAAAATACCAAACACATCACAAACTGCCAAACATTCATGGCCGGTGCCATGAATCTAACACAAAAGGTAATCACCGACACCTGCTAACTGACAGCCAAATAGTAGTTAAGGGAGGAACAGCCTCTGCCCTGGAACATTTTCTGAAATCTGAACCCATGAGACATCCATCTATGTCCAAACCACACATTGACAAACTTACTGGATTTTGAGCTGCTTGTAACAAAAAGTTATGCTTGCAACCAACCAGAACTTCTACATTGAAATGAAAACCCCACATAACCTGCTTGTTGAGTGAGAGCAACAAAAAATGCCTGACCCCCAAAGCTAGCACAGGAGTAGCAGTACCAGAGGAAAAGCCTTGGCGACTGTTTCAGCATCAGCAAGCCACCATTGTTCAGCCTGAGGTTCTCCAGTGGCACTCGTCTGCATCCGCGCAGTGACAGGGGGGCGAACAACAGGTGTTGGAAGACGATGTGGATTTGATGCAGCAACCAAAACACAATGCTTTTGCCACACCTGGGACTGCAGGGGCACACTTGGTCCTGGACAACACATCTGCCACAATGTTAAGTCAAAATGGTGATTTGAAATAACTCTCACAAATATCAAGAAATCTCCATCCTCAAAATTAAATAAACCACAAAAAAGGTGAAAAACTTTTTCTTTGAATCAAAAAGAAACTCCCAGATAAGGACTGAAGAACTGGGAAGAAGAAAATAACAGAAGGAAAGAACTAGAATGAAGAACAATAAAACTAGCAGTATGAACAGCATTGACAGTCTCCCACTCATTCAGGGACCATCAACAGTAACATCTATGATAGCAAGTTATCTATCACAACTTACAAAATAATGATTTGAAACAAAAATGCAGGCAAAGAAAGCATAACAGATCCCTAAATGATATATATGTGGCCTCAGAAAATCTGAATAACTGAAACTGATTGGAATTATCTCCTTATCCAAGGAACAAGGACCTCCTTTATAAATAACTCTGCAAGTGCCTCAGCAACAGCAGCATCGCCATAGCCACCAAAAAGTAGAGTAGAAAACCAGAGACACATGATGACCCCAAAGCAACATTCTAGGACAATCATCTGAAAACCATATCCTTGACTTCCTGTTTTCTGTGCCTCACAGACACCAGGACTCCACCAGATGTCAAAACTGTGATCACTCTTGAGAGAAAAAGCTTGGTACCATAAGAACCTCTGCAAGTGCCTCAGCAACAGCAGCATCGCCATAGCCACCCCCAAGAAAAGAAATAGACCCCAGCCATTTAAAGAAAACATCCATGCTTGATGTCCATCCACATTGTTGCAGCAAGCACCCTGCCATGGCCCCATCCACCTCCCAGAGCACATCATAATGGAACTTCAAAACCCAATTTGACTCACTTTAAATTAGTCCCATGAACCATGAACACAAGGATATTCAGCCTGACACACAACAAACAGGACAGAATACCTACCAGAATAAGGACCATGGGTATGAAACACAACCAGTGCCAACTCCACAGGTGATTTCTGCACAACACCAAATTACAAGTCATATTCCAACAGCGTAATAAACTAAAGAGACCAAATGTGTATCTGTCTCTGAGAAAACAACAACTGGATACTGATTGATCAACTAACTACTGAGATGTATTTCACCAGTGTAAACCACTGTTTCTGCATTATCACAGGTTAGTCTACTCAATCAGTTGTAGTGAAATAGCCCTTAGATCCAACCTAACAAGTAAAAAACTTGATACCTGACCATTTGAATCTTCACAGAAAGCTCTGCAGAAAAAATCCCAAGTTCCACACCCACACAACATTTTTGGTGGTTATTATACCTTCCAAGTCCTAAATAAGACACTTTAGGTCTCACACCACAAATATTTATGGACTAAACACCTTAGAGCAGATTACAGCTGCTATAGAACCTTCATCCATGAAAACAGTCCAGCCCAATGAACCCAGGTAACAGAATCATAGCAGCTTTTGAGCTTTTCACATTTTAATGATGTAGATGAATACATTATTAACTGCCAATTGTTAGGCAGGTCTGTTATTGTGCCATTGAAGTTTAGCTACACATTATTTGAACTCTATTCCTCAGCTCCTTGAGGTCATATACCAAAGATAGACATCAGAGTACTATTGAACCATGTCATTTCACTAATGCCTCGATTTCAAAAGGGAAATTTTTATAGTCACCATGACCAAATCATCCCAAGAAGTCAAAGAATTGAATTTCCCTAGAAGCAATATAGCTAAATTGACTAAAGATAGACATCTAGCAGCAACTAAAACTGCCATTGGCAAGTTGGCAATAAGCTATAAACACAACTAGTGGCTTGAAGTAACAGTTAATTAATCTGGAATCTTTAGGACCTATACACATTATCCTAACCATGTTCTGCTATTCTGATGGGCACCAGTAGTCAGGAAATGACTCCCAAAAAGAAGAGTAAGACATTCCAATTGTCATTGTTAACAGTTGCTGCAAAGAAGAAGAAGAAGAAGAAGAAGAAGAAGAATGACAGAAAGTGTGCCTGCAATACTGTCTCATTGCCTCTTCCAATAAGGCAACTGCCTTCAGATCATAATTAGACAATTGCTACTGTATGCACAATCTGAGAAGTGAATGGGGAAAGTGCCTTGCCAATGTGCACATTGAACCTACACCCCAAACCCTATCTGCTCTGTTGTGGAAAGCACAAGTGACATAAGGTGCAACAAGATTCACTGACCGAAGAACAAAAACAATGCAGTATCTGACAAAAACCTTGACCAAGAAACTCATCACCATTCAGAAGGCTACTGCCTTACGCCCCAATCTCAGCACTTTCTGCTCACCACAAAGCTCAGAAGCCTCTAGGCTCCCACAGTATGAACGACTGCCCAACCCCACATCGGTGCTGGATTGCCTGCTGCAGGCAATACTCTGCATGAACCATTGAAACCCCAACCCATGGGAACCAAGGCAGGTGGCCCGTCTTTTCCCTTGAGCACTTACATTCCGTAGTTTGGAGAACTAGCCGACCCGAAAGACCTCTAACGTAACTGGGGTTGACTACTGCGTACAAACTCTAGCGTGCATCGATTAAACCCTAAACACTTGCAACTGTGACCAGAAGCCATAATCTCGCTTGATGCGTAATCGACAAAATGCACTTGTGTATGGTCGGTCTAACCTCACGATCTTCTCGATGTACTCGGTCATCACTATTGACCATGCAGCGCCCAACGCCGATGTGCCCTCCACGGCCAACACCAGCTGCCGCTGCTGAAGCGTCCCCATCCCCCCCCCGCCCCCCCAACAGCTAAAACGATGTGTGTGGCTTGCCCACGACAAGTAGAGGGAGCACACTGCTCAAGTCTGGACCCTGCAATTGTGCCTTCGCACACCGAATGGTAAACTTAGTCCGTGTATCTCGTTCTCCCCCAAGTTGGGCATGCCTGCCCACTGGTGTGGCTTGCCTGGCAAGTTTTCCTCAATTTTTCTAATTGATTTTATAATCATAAAAAAAACTGAGTTAGCTGTTTTAGTGTACTTCTAGTGCATTCACACTTGATGTTAAGCCAGTGTTAAATGAAAATCTAGGTGGCATCCGAGGTGGCACCCAATGGATGTTAAATGGGTGATAGCTTAGTGTTAAGTGAATGTTAATATAATATAATATCTTCATGGTAAGTAGGTTTAAGTCCTCAACAACTAGCATGGTGTTAGGGGATTCAACACTAGAGTCCCTAACACCAAGTCTGAATGCACCTTTAGAGAGCACATTACAAGGCATAAAAAGTCAGGGGGACTTTACAGAAACATAGTTGCCAGCCTCAGCAGGCATTATGTATTATGGAATGGGCAAGCAACTGGCCATTATGCTGGGTACACCAATTTGGCGAGCCTGGTAGGGGCGAAACAAGCGACACACCCAGCATAATGGGCAACTGCTTGCCCATTATGCTTGGTAAGCTGAGTTGGCGAGCCGGTAGAAGCAAGACAAGCAACACACCCAGCATAATGGGCAGCTGTGAGCCCATTCCACCATTCCACGACGTTAACATCGATGTGGTGAAGGGTTGAGACATGTCAATCATAATCTTCTACCTAGTAGCATAATCTTCTACTCTAGTACCATAATCTTCTGCCCTGGAAGATTATGAAGTGATATGCAAGTGATGTGACACAAGCAAGAGCAGCAAATGCCACATCAGCCTACTATGCTTTTTAACATGAACAAAACAAATTGGCATAATCATTCACCACAAATATTAACGTTTTTGTAAAGCCCAATGTCTTTTTCTTTTTTCTCCCCATGAGAGGAAAAAAATTAAATTAATTGTAAATGGTGTTTATTTTTATGCCATGTAAAGCCCTTAGGGTGAGCTTTACTGGATTGGGGACTGCACCCAACCTCCGGAGGTGAGGTCTTTATTCCAATTAAGCCCACCCCCTCAAGCTTTACCCTACACAAATTCTCTATGTGTGCTTGAAATTAGGCACAATGAAAGGAAGGATATTTGATGCTCTGATTGAACCCTAACCATTAGAATGAAGGAGTGAAGGCTTGAATATGATCTAGACTCGCAGTGTTTTTTTTAATAATTTTTTTGTGATGTCTCTAATGTTGTGGTGATCATCCATAAGACAACTTAGCTTTATCTGGTTATAAAAAATATGAAAGTGAAGTTTTTTAATATACTTCTACATTTTTGCTACCTACTGGACCTTAATATAAAATTTGACAAGTTTTAGAAAAAAAATCAAAAAAAAAATCGAAATATAATGATTGAAAACATTAAAAAATACTTATGTCTTGCCATTTCAAAAAAAAAACACCATTTGATGAAAATTTGTCCAAAAAAAAAATCTCTTTAAGAATCTAGAGCACCTTTCAAGTAGTCAAATTCACTGGATGGTAGGTTGTGCAAAATGTTTTAGGTTTCATCCAACTTATTAAATGTGGGGAAGTTGGCAAATCTATGGAATTGAATGAATGTAAGGGTCAAAAAAAAAGTTGGACACATAGCAAGTCATACACCACATGTCATCATTGCAATGTGGTGTATCACGTCATGATATTGTCATGATATTCACAACTACCTAATTATAACATGTGGTGTATGACTTGCTATGTGTCAGGTAGCAAAATGTATTGGACATATCAACAAACTAAGAAAATTTTATATGAAAACAATTTGTTGCATGCACACTTTAGAAGCAATATGTTCATTTTTATTAGTAGGAAAATAATTATTATATATATAATTTAAATGTTTTCATAGGTAACTTTAGAATATTAATTAATTATTTGGAATGATTTATAAGTATCAACCAATTGGGAATGATTTCAAGTATTGTTATTTTGCACATGAACCATAAAAATAGATTTAATCAAATTTCATGGCATTGAACATTTTTTTCTTTGCACTCAATATTAAAATACATTCACACAAGGTTTTGCCTAGGTTTGGTCTTAGTCAACCTAAGTTTAATCTTAGTTAATATAAATTTAATATAAGTTTAGTCTAGGTTTAGCCTCTAAATTTAATTTAAATTTAATCTATAAGTTTAACATAGGTTTAATCTTTAAGTTTAGCTTGTAAGTTTAACTTTTACATTTAACCTAAATTTGGCTCAGGTTTAACTTAAGTTTAATCTTTACATTTAATTTAGATTTAACTTTTAGGTTTGGCTTAATTTTAAATTTATGAAGAATGGTTTCCATAAACTTTGTCTACAACAAAAGAATATGATGAAAATTTTGATAATGATGCCATTCAATTATCCCTCCCTCCTACATTGAAAACAACATATCAAGAGATGTACACATATGAAAACCATGTGAAGAATGTGAAGATAAATTTGGTCACCATGGACTTTGGAATGGTTGCCACTTTCACAACAATGTGTAACTCAATTGGACAAGAGAACATGCCCATCAAAGCAAACTTGGAATATGTTAGATGGATTCAAGATATATTGGAATTGGATTATGGCATGTGTTATTTTGCAATTGGGTCAAAGTTATTACAAGAGGCAAGAACAACAATGAAGTGAGATTAATATGGATTCACATCACTTCACTCCCATTTTTAGAGGATTCTTTTGCATTTCCTATACATGTAAAACAAATATTCTTTTTAGATGACTTTTGTAAATTGGGGTGAAAGGTGGTTCTAGGGAATGAACCTCAACGAAGGCACGTTGAGCATGAAAAAGAAAAGACCAAATGTTAATCTATTAACAATTGGAAGTGATCAAAATTTCCTAGGATGGTGAACCTTTGAACTACAAGGGAACGAGGTTCAAAATGATGCATCATGTTCTTCATTTGATGAAAAGGACATTGATGAATAAGCATTACGAATAATGTTCATAGAGAATGATGAAGATTTTCTTAGAAAATCATTAGACAAGGAATATTGTACCTTTTTATTTTGAAGTTGCATTTGAAAAAATGTGAACCTATCTTTTTTTTAAGCAAAAATTGCATGTTCATTAATGTGTTGAACTAATTCCATTGTTAAGGTGCAAATTATTCATGTAAACCATCAACATCTATTAATTTGAAATGCTTCATGCGCATTAACAAAAAAACATTATACCATAACACAAGGGTGGTTTTAGCACATGTTTACAAAATAGTTAATTAATGTTGAAGATTCCATATATATATATATATGTCAAATATTCCAATAAAATTTCCATTTTCCTTCACAAAATTATTGCATTTGAAAATAATAATTTCAGAAATTTTAGCAATTCAAAAAATATATAATGTGTGCCAAACTATAAACTAGGTACTATGGTAGTCAAATAATCAACTGTCTATTTCCATTTTTGGTAAATTGGTCTTTAAAACCACCTATATAGTCAATTGTGGCAATCTTTCAACTGCATGGTTTGTTGTAGTTTAGGCATTGATGTCATAAGTCACAACAAAAATCATTATGTAATATACATGAACTTTGTACATATTTTGTGATGCATGTGGTTATGATGGATTTGTTCAATTTATGGTGATTAATTATTGGATATATTTCCTATTGTAATTAAAAAAAATATTAGTAACATTAATTGCTTTGAACAAAACTCTTACCAATTGTTCTTGAAACTCCTTTGGATGTAATTACTATTTGCCATTATAAAAATGATTTGGATAATTTTTAATGTCATTTACTATTTAAACTATTTTTTTGTTAATTTTTTTGATATAGGACATGTTTGAGATTTCATGTGCTCATGTTTGCAATGTCAATCACACAAATAATTGTCTTTCATCATTAAAAAAAATTGCATCATTGTTTTGGAAGTTTTTGTACCCTACACTTACCCATTTATACTTGCATGATATGTATAAAATATATAATATTTAGCCATACCCTACAAAAAGGGCAAATGTTCATCATTTTTTCCCCTTTATTAGAAGATAATTTGGTAGAAATTTTATTCCTTTATTAGGTTTAGAAATGTTTTGAAACTTATATACCTTTAACCATTGATATATTTTTGAAATTTTTAATTAAACTTTATCCAAATTTAATATATTAAAATCAATATATTTGCACAACATTAGAATGGACCCAAATAAGTTAGGAATCCATTCATAGTTGGGGCACCCACAAGGATTATTTAACAAGCAAATGACTATATAGAAAACCATGGGTTTTTACAATATTTCCTACATTTTAACTATCATGTACTATTGTGCGTTTACAATTAGAATAATGTCAAATTGAAAAACTAACAAAATATGAAAATACATTGGATATTACATTATTGTGTTAGTTTTTTAAAGTGTAATATTTTTCAGAAGGAATAAAAGGGAATATATTTGTCACAAGCACAAGAACTACCAGGACAAAGGAATTTCCACTTGCACCATAAATACTAGGACAAATTATGACAAAGGTTGTAGGTTTAATTATAAGTTTAAACATGGAACAAAAAAATTAAAAAATGAACATGTTTAATGTGAAAAACTTAAGTTTAAACATAATTTTATTTTGATAAAATGTGAACCATAAATATGAATGATTTAGGAATAAGGGTATGGTGCAAAATCGTACTTTATGCTAGTGTTAAACAAATCAAAGGTAATAAAGGTTTTACCTTTATTTATAGGTTTGGAAACCTAGTTCAAAGAAATTTCCATATGAAAATATTTCAAATTATTTCAAAGAACCTTTAAAAGCACCTTCTTAACTACATTACGGATGACAAGTGAATGGTGGTGGATAAATTTCATCCATGATGATTTTGGCAATGATGTTGATAATGATGTTGTTGAACTATTTATGGAATGTCATTCATGATAAATTTATTAAATAATACAATTGACATCAACTTACAAAATCTATTGGTAAAATACTTACATCTATATTTAGTAATGTTCAGTGGGTGCATTTGATAAAATTATAATCCATACAAAATTTTGAAGCTTACATAATTCATTGCAAAGGGTTACAAGGAAAATGATTTTTTGGATTATTTTATTTTATTTTATATTCATTGGGCTTGGAATTTATAGCCATGAGTGTAAGCCACATGCACATGAAAAGATCATGGAAAAAAAATCAAGTTATTTAGAAAAAGTTTATTTAAGCATTTTTTACATTCTGAATTTTGAAACAAAACATTGATGCATAATATTCACATGTGAAAAACACCACCATCATACGAGCTGTTGGATATTTAATAATTAAGTTTGCTCGCATGTCGATTTTTATTTTGGTAAATAATGGAAATATATATATATAGTTCAATGGTTCATTGGGGGGGGGGGGGGGGGGGGAAATATACATTTAAAAGAAAATTTGGAAGTTTTTTTTAAAAAAAATATTTTAGGAAAAAAAAAAAAAAACTAG
>Ga0116227_10003570_pt1 | contig 34434 bp, 22 predicted proteins | sample S1TSphgellanicum_FD_89693 | JGI IMG/M metagenome (GOLD analysis project Ga0116227, IMG submission 89693) | Host-associated microbial communities from peat moss isolated from Minnesota, USA - S1T2_Fb - Sphagnum magellanicum MG | ecosystem: Host-associated > Plants > Peat moss > Unclassified...
GGTTGGTGGAGAGGGGGGGGGTGGGGTGGTTGGTTGGTTTTTTGGTTGTTTATTAGGGTAAATTGGAAAGGTTGGATTAAGGCTTTTTTTTCTTGTTTTTTTTTTTTTTTTGTGACACTTTTGGAACTGAATTATTATTAAGTGGGAGTTAAGTTAAGTTAGTTTTTTCTAACTATCTTTTTGTAACTACATATTCTTTTATGTGAGGTCCTAAATGGTAACTAAAACATGGGCTCTTTTTGGTCTTTGGGTCTCTCTCCTAGGTTCATCAAAAAAGCATTAGGTTTTCACATTGGGCTTCATAACCCATTTGGAGGAGGAGGAGGAGGAGGAGGAGGAGGGGCTTCCTTACTTTAAGAAAAGGTTTGGGAAATGACTTGAACCTCGTACCCAAAATTGTAGGTGAAAAAACAATTTTTTTTTTTAAATTGTACGTGAAATCATGTGTGCACAATATAATACATTGTCTAATAACTTTAAAACATTGTCTATTATTGAACACAAATTTCACCTCCTCCTTCACCATGTTATTTATTGAATGATAATAGGAGTTTTATGGTGTTTTTATGTTGATTATGTTTTAATTACGATGGATATATTTCGGGGTAAATAATGTTTGTGAAACTTGTTTAGTGTGTGAACAAGGTTTTCGATTTGGCAATGTTTGAAGATATCTCATATCTTTCATTTGTTTTGAAATTTCATTCTTGTTGGTTTCAAAACAAAGCTTGTTTTTAAAAAAAGAATCCAAGCCCAAAGACACAAGAAAGGTTATGTGATTAGTTATGTCATTAGGAGGGTTTTTATTGTGTGGTGTTTAGTTGTGTATAACAATAGTTGTAGGTGTTTACTATGACATGAAACAATAACACCATAATCCTTCATGGGAGTAGTCATATCAATGTCGAGTTGCATATATAGTAATGTTGTGTGAATATATCGTTTGCCCAAATATATATATCAAGTGTGGATAGGATATATTTACACTAACTTTTTAAAAAAAATTCAATATCTCTTAATGAAACACATACCCAAAGATATATAAATCTAAAAATATATATTATATTCATAATGTTGGATATGTGTAAATATGTATTCACATTTAAATTTGGATAGGTTTTGGCATTTGAGTATAAGAATAGGATAAGTATGACATGTTAGATGTTCATATGTTGACATTTACAACTATCATTGTCAGCACCATGTATAATACACAACATAAAAATATTTTAAATGGTACATCATGTCCAATCATTCCCTTATCTAAAACAAAGGTTCCCTTAAATCAAATAACAATGTTGAACTATTTAATAAAAATTCATTATGTATGAATAGTTTGGTTTTAAAGTGAAAGCACCAATAGTTCAAGTTCAAATATGAGTCTTATCATTAGTCATCTAATTGTAATCCTTCAAATTCTTAGTGAAATGTGAATCACCATGGAAAACAATCTTGAAGCTAGTTTTATTATAGGAACTTAAATTTACTTGATGCATCAAGGGCAAAACCATTTATTGATTACCACTTCTTCCAAAGGTGGCATAAGATATCCCATATGCTAACATTGAAAACATTGACCACAAATCAACATAATGCCAACTTTTGAAAATTGTGCACATAACATACATCATAGGTTAATAGGATCAAAAAGTGATTTGACATCACACAAACTAAAAAATTATATCATGTTCACAAAATATCTCAAATTTTGTTCACACTTGAACAGTTCAAAATATAACCAAACATTTGAGTTAACCCAATTTATCCCTAATTAATTAAAAGCCAACCAAACAATTAAACTAACACACCTGACAAACCTAAATTTTTAATTTTAATATTAATTAAATGAGGTGCTTTCCAAATTACTATTATTATTATTTTTCAATGAACCATTTTGATTGGCCCATCACACACACACACAAAATAAAAAATAAAAATTGAAAGCTCCTTCAAATAATTTTTTTTACATGAAGATGTAATGCCTTCATTTTGGTCCACCTGGGTGAGAAGGGGAAAACTTTGGGCAAACCATATAAAATAAAATTGGAGATTTTTAACATATGATAAAAATGTATATGTTAATCAAGGATGGATCAAACACTTTGATTTTTTTTTCATTCTAACATTGGAATTGGTCTTTTGAAAATATTTTTTTAATTTCAAAAATTTGAAAAAGAAATCTTCAATTTTAATTATTTAACTAGAAATACATATCCTTGTTTTATCTAAAAAAAGGTGTGTATGACAAAAAGTATACATCCTATTTACCAAAAAATAATAATATATATGTTCTAGCCTTAATTTAATGAAAACTTTGAGTGTTAATATATTCTTATTTAATGGGTAAATAAATTGGGATAAAAAAATATCCTTACCTGAAGATATATAAAAACAACACACTTCCACAACATTGGCATATAGGACGTTCCTTTCTAGTCAAACTTTCGTGCCTTCAAATTTCTTGGTCGGATTTGGTTGTATATCTTGTTAAGTGAGTTTTTATGTCAAAATGACAATTTTTTTTTTCTAATTTAATCAATTTTATATTTTGAAATTCTTAAATTTTTTAACCATTGTCGATTTCACATTACATAAAAGAAGTGTTATAATATAATGTGACCCATATTAGTAGTTTCCAAGTTCAAATTTTATTTTTAACAATAGGACTCTTTGATTGCCCCATCACAAAATAGTTTTGAAACTTTAAAGACTCCCTCAATATAAAAATATTCTTCCAAACATTCTCTCAGATATATTGTAGTGTCTTTACTATTTCGGTAATAGATTTTCAAATAATCAATTAAAATTTAAATCTTAAATTCAACACAATTTTGAAAATTTGAAATTTTCAATAAATAATGGTCATATAAAATAATGAACCAACTTGTAATAATGTTGTGGAACAATCTAGTGTGTCTAAACTCTTGTCCTTGGAGGGTTGTAGTTCAAACCCTAATAGATGAAATCTTGATTTAATAAAATTTTGACACAAATTTTAAATAAAATTTCAAAAGCTTGGCAAAAAAAAATTTAACTTAATTTATGCCAAAATGGTAAAGGTATTATGGTATAGGTTTCAAAAGGACATTGTTAGGCAAAATGTATGGGACAAATTGAGGTGTTATTGGGAACATGTTTTAAAAGACATTGGGAACTTGGGGGGAACATGTTATGAACCCATTGGGAATGTTATGAGGAAATGTTCTAAATTTGCAACCAAAAGACCTTGCACAAATTAACAAAGCAATAATTTCACCCAATCACCAAAAAAAACAATAAAAACCATTTTAATCTCCATAAAATAGTTGGAGGTTACCTTTCTCAAACCTAAAATATCTATGTGTAATATGACCTAAAATCTACTAGAAATGAGATTTAAATATAAATTGACCAAATGAGATGTGCAAATTAATCTCACAAAGTGAATATGATTAAATCATTACAAACTCCAAATACATGTTAAAAATTTGAAGGTCAAACTAACACAATGGAATCAAAGAAATCATAATGATGTTACAATTTTGTTTATAGACCAATGTTCAAATTCACGAGGGAGTGCACACAATCAAGTGAAGACCATATAAGGGAACATGGATCAATCTTAATCTGTTCAATTGGTTCAATTTTTCATTGTAGACGTCTTTTCAAGCATGTTCCTCTTCACATCTTCATAATGAAGAGGAATCAACATTTCAACACACACCTTCTCCATTTGTGATAATAACATGCTAACCCAACATGTTTTAACATTATGAAATAGTTTGTTGCTTGGGTTTAAATCACATCAACCAAATAGTACATTTTCCAAGGAAATTTTTTGAAGGCATGAGAAACGAAACTATGAATTAATAAACTTTAAAATAGAGGTTTTCAAAATCAACAACAAAAATCAGATTAGATGAACACAATCACAACTAACTAGTCATATGTGCAAAATCCATGCATTCCCACCAAGGAAAAGAACCACTTGAACTTGAAGGTTATTGTTATTTTATGTCCTTGGAAAAACTACCACCATTATCAACCATATAAAGTAACTTCCCTACAACATCTTCATAAGTTGCCAAGGCCATCAATTGATATCAAACCATGATCTAAGTTGCCATAAACAACCACCTTTTTGACACATAGTAAGATGACTCACATTCATTGTTAGCTTCAACACAAGCCCAAAAAGCTAAACAAAAAAAAAAAAAACATTGAAAGTTGATGCATTGTGCATCAACTATAGTCATTACTTCATCTTCATTTACAAGTTATGAATCTAGAGGTAGAAATGGCTACCCTACTTTTGACATGTAGAAGGTTGTGCATAGATCCAAGAATAACCCAAACCCCGAAACTCATTCCAATGAATTTTGGGGTTGTGTTTCATGTTTAACAAATTTGAAAGGGTGTCTTGCAAACCTTCATCATCGATCATGGGGCTAAATTCTTGAAAGTAGGTGAAAGATGGTTGAGAATTGGACATCTCTACTTTCTTATTTTCTTTGGGTTATATTCAAGTCTACCAAAAACTATATGTAGAAGGCCTTATGGTGTAATCCCTCTTCTTTAGTGTATGCAATGAAGGCGTTTATTGTTGTAGAAGTATTGCATGTATTGACATTTACCTTTGCAATTGAAACTTCAATGGTAGTAGTACACCTCCCAAATGTTTAGAACTTCAAATTGATAAAATTCGGATGACATCAACAAATGTTATCCTTTCCTTCTCACAAATGTGGTAACTTTGCACTAAAACCCAAACGGGCATTTTTGCTAATAGGATCTATAAAGATCCAAAAAACTTCCATTTCAATCAAATGATCATGCATTATATGTTGTAGAGGACACATTTTTGCCAATGGGATCATAATGAGAGAATTCCCATTTCAATCAAAATGATCACACATTCTTATATGTTCTTGAGGGCATTTTGCTAATGGGATCTATTACAAGAAATTCCAAATTCAAACACAAGATTATAATGCATTATATGTAGTAGAGAAAATGGAAAGAAGTAGAACAAGCATTCATCAACCAAATGGCAATCAAAGAAGATTGCTCTTTTATGGAGAATGGCACTTTCAAAGAATGTCATTTTAATGTAGAAGAAGCCATCCTTTCCCAAGATATGTGCCAATGTAAATGCTCACCGGTTTCTTTTTCTGACAAATAGAGACAAGAGAGATTGAATTAGATATTGAAGTGTGTATATAAGAAAAAAGGAACTCAAGAAACCCACTTTCAACAAGTAGTTTTGGGGGATCAATTTGGAGAAGAAATGTATGTTTGATGTGGGATATATAATGTGAGATGATGGAGTGTAACGGGGATTCAAATCATCCCTGTGAATTGCGAGTTTCCATGGTTGGAGATTCCAGATCACAACATAGCAGCAGCAGCAGCAGCCATGAAACCTTGGTTGCAAAAAACCTTCCCTTTACTGTTGTGTATTGCTCAGGCCAGGTAACTAACTTTGCTTCTTCCTCTTACGGAATTCAATAAGATAATAATGTAAGCAAAGTCCACATGCAACTCTTTCTGCTGATCCTGAAATTATTTTTGAAAATCAAAAGATCCCAAGATCTTGAGCTCCTTGCAATTGGGTCTCTATCTGTACGTACCTGTGCATGAAATTTAGTCCCCATTTGAAGCAAAACACATCATTGGGTTATATACTTTAGAATTTTGTCTTCGGCTCCCATGTTTTGATGCTCACTAAGTCCTGACCCTTTGAAACAGGATGAAGATTTCCCTGCCAGTGAGCTCAACAAAGGTGTGTCAGGTCGGGGTTGGCAAAGCTCCAGGCATGTCTTTTTTTGCTCATGACCTGAGACCCATTATAAATGAGTGAACCTTTCTCTGTCAAAGGATCTGCTTCTCATTGTTACAACAACAAACAATTTTCTTAATTGTGTAGAATGGAAGCACAAAATTTAACTAGACCCACATTACTGGGAGAAGAAGAAAGTCCTCCTCAGATATTAGGGTTAGTAGTAGTCAGTCCACAGTATTACATTTCGTGTTGATCAATCTCACCAGCAACAACAGAAATTAATTATGGGTGTTAATACTTCCGCCTCTTTCTTGCATCTTGAACCCCTCTTTCTATGAAAATAAGTAATGCAGTTTGATTTTGCATGACATCCTAACTCCTAAAGATCATTTGATCTTTGCATTTCATGTAGAGCAGGTTTTGTTACTACCCACAAGAGCTTGTGTTGGAATTGCATTGGCCATCGCGTATCATCAACATGCAACTACTTTGCCATGAGTTCAAGGCAAGTCCCATATATACACGTTTTTCCTCATCCCTCAAATACACACATATCTATATGTCAATTATGCTGTCTTTCCTTTTTGCAAAGACTCTTATGTGCTTGCCTGAAACTTGCATAACGGCACTTTGTAACAAATGCATGTGTTTGTTTTTTTTCATTTTATGTGTCAAGCAGAACTTTGTACAATTTTGAGAGTTTGAGGCATAATATATCAATTAGGGTTATCAAAAAAAAAATTGCAACTCTGTACAAGCACATGAGATTTTGCAGGTTTGGGTCATAATAATTAATGCCAATAGACTGATAGGAAAAACTATGAACCCACCCCAACAAGATAATTCTCTTTTTTTGGGTGGAATAAAAATAATTTTTGTTGTTATATGAATAATATTACGAGAATGCTAGTTGTGATCTCTTTTCATTTCAGGTGAATTGATGCAGATTCCAATGAAGGTGGAGGTGTTTGTAAGTTTGATGATTCCATATGTGCACAGTGAAGAGGCTACTACTAATTGCATGAAGCGCCTCGGGTAGATAGATTTGCCCTACTACTCTTCTCATCACTGTTGACAAAGTTCCCCTTTTGCTTGCCTACTACTGAGAAGTAGGAGTAGTAGTAGTAGTAGTAGTAGTAGTAGTTCTTCTTTTTTGAGATCCACTTATAATCTTTTCATCAGTTCTAGAGTAGATGATATGATCTCACTAACAATTTTATTTTTTTGGTAATGGAATTTCACACTTCAGATACTTGTCTTTGGATCCCAATGATCGTAGCGGGCATCAGGCAAGGGAGCTGAAGAGTATATTCATTGACTCTCCAGCAACAGTTGTGCGGTTGGTGTTCCATAACTGCTACTCCAATAAGCTCAACACATACAGTCAGGTCTGCAATGATCCATAGAAAACCCTAAACCTAATTTTTTTTTTTTTTCATGTGTGTTTTCAATGTCCTGGGGTATACATCTTGTTTGCAAGAGAAGCTTAGACCCCACCCACATATTATCTGACCTAACAGGGACACAAAGGATTTGCCTGAAAACAAATGTAGAAATTTTCAGGCTTTTTAGGGTGGGTGGGTGGGCGGTGGTAGCAGCAAGTCTTGTTGTTGCTTCAAAGACTACTGACCGATTGACTGACTGTAGTGAACAAATTGGCAGGTGGGTTTGATGGCATTGATTATGACCGGTGACCCTTTTGACAAACAACAATGGGCACAGTTAAATCAACCTGGATTTGCTCCTCTTTTGCATACACCAAGGTAAAATAATATTTCCCCACTTGTCAGTTGGTTGGTTAGTTGCTACTCTGCTGCTCTTTTTGGGGAAGAAGAACCTCCATAATTTTGTTCTTTGATTCTGCACAATGGTATAATTTGTGGGAAGATGAATGGGTGATTTTGTTAGTGATGGGCAGGAACAGCTATGTGGGTCCAGGAGACAGGTTGCAAGTCTGAAAGGGGTGGATGCCAGGATACATGAGGTTCCAGCTCTTGATTCAGCTGTTGATTCTTCCACTGCCACTCAAATCCACCGAGTACGCCTTCTTTCTCCTCAGTTGGGCTGTGAAAAGCAGACACACAATCAATTCCTTTTCATGACCAATGTTTCTTTTGAGCTGCTGCATAATTTATGATATTTTTCGAAATCTTCTAAATCCTTTGTCTTTGGTGTTGGTTTTCACTTGTCAATAAATTCACCTCTCCTCAAATAAATGATCCCTTCTTCCCCCCTTTCAGTGCTCAAAATAGATGGTGACATTGTAAGGCACTCGTTGACATGACAATTGGGTTTTAAAAATTTCAATACAAGATATGTTATTTAAAAAAATACATGTTTGGCACCTCCGAGCTCTTTGTTGCCTTTGGCAGTTGCAACAGGAGAAGCACACTGCAGTCCAAGATGAGGACTATGATGAGGCCAAACGTCTCAAGGTGAAATTCAAAATCAATCCCGGATGAATGAATGTGCTTTAGACTACCTATGTGTTGTTTTCTCGAGAAATACAATTGACATTATTCTAAAGGTTATAGGCATGTATGTACCTTAGACACTCTTTATTTTTTTCTCAATGGTGAAGACTGTGGATTCTTCTGAAACAGAGTTTGATCGAAAGACTCAAGGTGATCGGAGAACAGATTAAGCAGTTGGAGCTCAAAAAATGTGCAGCTGTGGAGGCAGAGGACTACGATGCTGCAAAACTTTGCAAGGTTAGTAAATTTATCTCTTCTCAGGATCAGTTTGAAAGCTTTCATGTAAACCCGCAAAGAAACAAGTGCCAGCACATTACCCATTGAATCTATGATGATTTTTTATTTTACTTTTTTTCTCTATCTGGGTTGGAGTTTCCTGACAACAGATGGAGATAGAAAAGTTGCGGCAAGCCAATTGTTGCATGCATGAGAAATTGTTCCATGATAGCAGCCAGCAGATGCAACATGACTTTTCAGAGCAGTGTGGTGGCACTGGGGAGGATGGAAACATCTCATCTGGTGCAACCTGGTGTGCAGCATGATCCATCATTCATGCTCGCCTAACTGTTTTACACCTAATTACTTTGAGCTGTTGAGTCTGTGCCTATTTTTCCTTTGGAGAGTCTGTTTGCTGCAGAGCTGCTGCCTCCTGTATTTAAGATTTGACTATGGAATTCAGGGGTTGTTGGTTACTGTGATTCCAGCAGCTTGCGAATCTCACAAGAACAAGCATATCAGGCATTGAAAGCAGAAGCAGCTGATCTGCAAGCAGATGGATCACATGATGCATGCTGTGCAAATACCATCAAGCATGGTGAGCGTGGGACACAAACACTTGATGATCATCTTATGATGCAAGAAATGATGGCTCTGGGTGCTGCTAAATTTCAGACCGCATCTGGTGGCATGAAGGATGATGACAATATGAACAATGCTCCTTTCAAGATTCGTAAGCTTTTTGACTGTCACCAGGTCCCTTCATATTATCCTCTTTGAACTGCAGCTACTGTTTGTTTCTACATGACCCAACAACTTCTTCCCATGAGGCTGGATGGCATGCATCCTGGAAGAGATTGTACACAATGAATTCTAACCATGAAGGTTTTTTCCTTACTGATTGATGATGCCAGATCCATTCATTCCAGCAATTACAGGACCAAACTTTGTGGCTGCTGCATCATCCAAGAGAGAATCTCTTCTTCCACCCATTGCAGCACCTACATTTGCTTACCAGACTGGTCCAACTGCATTGCTTCCAAACATGGTGGCACGACCATACTTCAACAAGAAAGGATCAGCAGCAGCAGCAGAAGCACATAGTACTACCCTCTCAAATCCAAATTATGCACCACAAAGCAATAATGTGTTTCCAACAATGGTTGTGCCAGGTTTGTCTTCAAACCAGAATGGGTCCTCATTTGTGCTTCCAGTGCCATTTGCACAAACAGCACCAATTCGATTGTTTTCCAATTCAACTGTTGGACCAGCAGCAGCAGCAGCAGCAGCAGCAGCAGCAGCTCCACAGATGGCACCAACTAATTTCCTCAACCAAACTACTGCGATTCTCTCACCAGCAATGGAGTCTTCTACATTCTCTGGCATGCGCAGTGGACCTCCTGCTCCATCATCATCATCATCATCATCATCTATGCTTCCACCAATGCTGCCTATTTTCTCTAAACAGAATATGAATGGGTCACCAGGAATCATGCATTCAAGCATCATGGGTCATCAACACCACCATGTATTCTCCACAAAAGAAAATGCAAGTCTCCAGCCAAATTTGTGCTCATCATCATCATCGCCATCTCTAAGGGTAAATTTATTCCCGACACAGATTGATCAACAACCCAATCTTTTGTCAGCAATGAAATTCTGCACTTCCAGTGGCGAAGAAAATCAAGTTTCAGGTGCCCACCACTCAGGAGAAGGTGGACCCAGATTCTTTGATGAGAACATTGGGCTTCTTCCTCCAGCAGCGGGAGCTGACTTAGCTGTGGCACCAATGAGATTTATTGATAAGATTGAACAACGCCCAGTATCACCAGTGCCAACAACAATGATGCCAGCAGCAGCAATCTCTGGCACGAACAAGAAGATGATGATCCCGACAATGGCACCCATGATCTATAATTCCAACAACCAGTCTAAAAGAGGAGGTCCTGATCCAGTGATGTTGATGACGCAGTCATCATCACTGCACCATCATGTTGCCGGCAGCAGCACTACTGAAGATTTGTTAACACCAGAACCTCTCACTGAAGCTGTATTGGCAGAATCCGGACCTCTTTTGGCCATTCTAGAGCTTTATTATGTGGAGTGTTTGCTCAGTAAGCAGTGGCAGCTACGTGACAAAGCTCTCCAGTTCATAATACAGGAAACAAAGCTAAACCACTTGGCAGGTCATGACCCACTTACGGTTTTCAGGTAACTTAACATCTTGAGAAACCTGATGGATGAGCTACAATCCTCACTTTGTGTGTGTGTATTATTATATATATGTATATTTGATTACAGGTTGTTGATCTCAAAGAGACTTTGTGCATAAAAGATGTTCCACAAGGTGGGTTTTATTTATACTGCTGCTGCTGCTGCTGCTGCCTTTGCATATGATGTATGTGAAAAGCAATGTACCAAATATTGTCTGAGAGGACTCAGGAGCTCTGGTGGTTTGTGAGACAGGGTGCTAAGCAAGGTGCTCATTCGAACTCTGAATGACAGAGTATCAAACGTGTTTAACAGTTCAATGCAGGTCTGAGCAACTAAATTTCTCTCATGAATTCTTGTTGAATTGTTTTTTGGATTTCTGGACTGCTCTTGCCAACTCTTTGGATCAAAATTGGCAGCTCCAACTGAGTGGGTCAATCAGATATTGACAATCAAGCTACAGTTGTACTAATTTCTTCAAGACTTTTTGTTCCATCATGCATATATATATATATCCTTGTTCTGCATGTTTTAGAAGATTCTTATTCACATACAATCCCTGGATGCGGATTCCACTGAAATTGGAATCACCCACTCTGATCATCATGTACTCCTCCCCGTAATTGTTTTGCAGTTTCTGCGTGCATTTGTGACAAGGTATGCAAGTGAGGTACCCAACCGAGACCTCCACAGTTGTGTTAGTGATTTGGTTAATATTCTTCTCGAGAAATTGGGGGACTCAAATGCACGTACCCGAGAGGCTTCTTCTGAAGCTTTGCTGTTTCTTGCATCCAAGAAGGAGATCGGTCTTCATATTGTTTCCATTCCGCTATTGAGACCCACCAAAAATCAGGTAAAATTTTTATTTTTCAAGAAATTCAAGATACATCCTCTCCACTATTGAGATCCACAATGGAGATTGATTGATGTTGCACTCCAATGTTTCTAGAGTAGCTAGTTAGTGCCTTTTTTCTTCATTTCACCCATTCTTCAATTTTTCCATTCAGGGCATTTGGAGACCATTTCTGGGGCGACTGCAGTTGCTTCTGATTGCCATACCCAGATTTGGGTTACAACCTCCGAATCGAATGGGCTTCTCTTCAGACCCACTCATGTCGTTTGTGGGTCAAGCATTCAACAGTCCAAATGGAGATGTTCGCAATGCAGCAGTCAAGGTCACAACCGAGGTTTACAGACTGATGGGAGCTCCTATAGAGAAATATTTGAAGAATGTCAAACCTGTTGTTCGTGAGGTTTGTTTGTTTGTTGTCCTCCAACCCAAAATCATTTTTTACTCTTATTACTGAATCTTCTTCTTCTTGTTGTCAAATGAACTCAATTTCTTTGCATTTCTCCAAGAATGTGTGTGTACCACCTACCTAGTAGAAAGAGCTACACAAAAATTGTGCAAAGTGGCAGCATGAGTTTGAATGCCTTTGCCATGTATCTATGTTGTCAATTTGCAGGTTTTGATACGCAATTTTGAGAGGGTAGCAAATGAAACAGCACACGGTATAATTTGTATGCCTGGATCATCAGGAGACCCATCTTGCTCAAATGCTGAAATAATGGCAACAGAAGAAGCACCTGGACCTTCTCCTCCTCCTCCTCTCAGATGCTCTCCAAAGATGATGCAATTTAGTTTTGATGAGACGCCTGTTGGAGCTTCCAAAAGGTCTAAACACCATGATGTAGGGAAAGTGAAAACAGAGGAAAATGAGGTCAGAAGAAGACAGGCGGCAGCAGCACCTTCTTCTTCTTCTGATGATGCTGCTGCTGCTGACAAACACAAGTTTGGACCCGCTGCTACAAAGATGAGCTTGAAGAAGCCCCCTGCCAGTTTTGATCACATGCCTGTAGCAGGACCTCCCAGTCCTTTGAAAACAGCATGTCAGAATGTGGTGGAGCTTTGCACTGTAACTACTTGTGCTCAGCTGCATGCACCAGCAGCAGATCCACAACTTACAATTAACCATGACAACAAGGATGGCAATACCACAAGCTCCACCAAATCAACAAGAGCTTCAAGCACAGCTACCCAAGTAAAAATTTGCACCACTAACATCATACCAGTTTAATATCAGGGCTATATCGGTCTGAATACCATGTATATATATACTTGCCACATACCAGCCAAAAATCAGCCTTGGACACGAACAGGACCAAGTATAAAAATTTGAAAAAATTGAAATCGGATCTGGAATCAGCTTCCTGATGGAACTGGACCTTGGAATCTAACGTTTCTCTCTTCTCCCCCCCTCCCCCCCCCACCCAACACCCACATGAAAGTCATTTTACTTATGCTCACAATGCTTTGCAGCTTAGACAAGATTTGATGACAGAAGAACCTCTGCCAAATTCCAGTGAAGAAACCCCAAATGGATGCAATGAAGACAAGTTTGTATCCTGTGAACCTGAGGTAAAGACATCGTCCATGTCCTTCAACTCTCATGATTAGTCAGGTGGCTTCCCTGCTACTTTGTAACTTGGGAATTTTCACAAGTCAATAATAATGTATGCAGCATTTGTCTTGTTTTGTTTTGTTTTTTTCTTTGTTGTTTCAAATTTGTGATGTAGCTGAAGTGGTGATAAAAAGGTGTCTTTTTATCACCACTTCAGCTACATCACAAAGTTCCTTGAAGTTGTTGCAATGTCACGGTAGGAATGGGCCTCCACTCAAAATAGGCACCAAGTCTCTTTTTGTGTACATGTAAACTAGCCCAAAATGAAATTTGGCGAAAAAACTTGCATGAGGTTGGGTGGGGTACCAGGCTTGAACTTGGGTTTTTGAGGACTCCTAATGAATAGAACACAACTGCTTCAGGTTGCTAGTACAGAGTCAAAAGCAAGTGAAAGTTTTTTGCCTGATCCAATCCTTGCATCACAACAAAACTTCTGGTCAAATGGAGATTGTTCAGTGGAGCTCACTAATCATGTGGTTCAGGTAAAAATTTCTCAGTGAATAATAGTTGATCTTGTATCCTACATTACGTTATACAACAAGATGAGGTGCACAGAAGAAAACCCTTGTTGGAATTGCATTCTGCCATTTTCAATTCGTTTGCATATAATGTACAATATACCAATTCTCAATTCATTTACATACAATAATGTACATCAGAGGATTTGGGTGGATTTGGGTGTGACTAGAATTTTTGTTGTGGATGAGGGCATGAGGATGTGATAGTTTAGGATCTAAGGTTTTATTTTTTCGAACTAGTTTGCATAAACCAATTCGGGTCTCAGTTTCATCCTAAATTTCTTTTGTGGGTGGGTGGAATTCGGGACATGGCGGGCTGGGTTGTGAAAACTTGTTCAATTTGGAAAAGGATGAGATTGCAGACTCCTGCCTCTTTTGTGGCATGCAAGATTCTAGCTTCTTAGAAAGCGATAACCTAGACATTCATTTCTGCCAAAAATGTCCCATGCTCGTGAGCTGCAATAGTTGCCGACAAATTGTAGAGATATCGTCTTACAAGGACCACTTGTTATATGAATGCTCAGGCAAAAGGCAAGAAGGTTCTTAACCCCTCCCACATGTGCTACTGATCTCCTCATCAACCCTTCTCATCTCTCCATCTGGTTGCTACTAATATAATAAGTTTTCATCATAGCCTCCTCCTCTTGCACATACTAGTGATGTTGATGAACACCTTGGTCCTGATCAATTTTGTGTGCAATTTTGTATCTCTTTCAAGTGCAGGCATCTGGAGTGTCCCAAGTGTTATATTGCAATTCCAGAATCACACTTGTCTGCACATCAAAAGAGTAAAGATTGTCGAAGGTCGAAGCAGCACAAGCTTTTGTGTTGCCCATTATGCCACCACACAGTGCAGGCAGGTGACACCGGATGGCGAGATCACATTCTCAAGGCCCCTGGTTGTCACAAAAACCCCCGCACATATCATACAAGTTGAATTGAAATTTGCATTTTCTCTATCTCTCTCTCTCCATCTCTGTGTGTCTCTCTAGTCTCCCTATAAGCCACCTTTTCTGCTCATGAAACCCAAGCTACTAGTACTCTCTTTCCCCCCAAACTCTGTCTCCAGGACTTGAATGGATAAGGAGAAGAAATTTAGGGTTTATGGTTGAAGTGTAGTAGGGTAAGGACCTTGAACAGGGCTGTTCCAGGAATGAGAGCCCCACATGAAACTGGAGCCAAAGCACCAGACCCAAATTCCCAACAGAACTGCCCTGTTTGAGGTTCTTCTTACACGTCATAAAGAACCATTAGAATTTCATTTGTAAAAAAGAATGTTTTGTGATTTTGTTTGAGAGGAGAGAGGAGGCATCTTACACACAAGGTTACTCAAAATTGAGGAACCTTTTGTATAAGCTGCCAGTAACCTTTGCATGTAAGATGACCTCCTCTGCTGAGCCAGAAATCGTACTGACGGTAAGGTACTCTCCACACACTAGAAAAAAGAATCTAAACATAGGGAGATCTATCAGGCATAGGAGGGAGAAGATTCTTAAACCTACTAGTAGGTGTAAGGTCCTTCCCACTCTTAAATGAGTAGGGTTAAGGTCTCTCTCTCCTCTTTTCTACATGGGATATTCACAGATGTAAGGTGCACTCCGAGTAGACTAGGAAATTTCTGAGTGCTTTATAAGAACCATAACAACAAGCCAAAAGAGGAAAAAAAAAAAAGACATGGCATTTTGGGCAAACATGGCATGATCATAGTAAATATATGATAGTCTTTCAATAGAACTTGTATGCCCAAAAAGTCTCTTGAGGTATGTAAAGTATTCAAAAACTCAAGTTAGAGTTTCTAGAATTGTAGATGTGGGAGAGGGAGAAGTTTTTTCAGATGGTAGATGAAGAAGAAAGGTAGGAGATATGATGCAGGTGAAAAAGAAAATGTGGTTGATTTTACAGTTTGGATCTTGCAATATGGTCAATATGTTGACACTACTGCGAAGAGTAATGGGTGGTAAGCGATTGTTTGTAGCTCTGGCTTGCTCCTCTCTCCTTCTCTGTAGCCTCATGGTATTGTTCAATAAGAAGGATTTCACTTCTGCTGGCACGCAGCGAGAAAATTTGGTAAAACAAGCATTGTTGCCACAAGCTGTTGTACCAGTTTCTTCTCGTGTTATTCCACCAGCTGAAGTAGTCACCTCTGCTGTTGCTTCGGAACAACAGCAAACTGGTATAGATCCACTGAAACCACTTGTAGGCACTGGTGCTCCCAACATAAATGATCAAGTTCTAGCTGGAGTCTCCTCAGATCAAGAAATTGTAGCTCCTGCAGATCAGCGAGCTCCATCTCCCAGCTACAACCAGCCAGTTGATCATCAACCAGCTGCGTCTGCATCTCCCATTGATCAACCAGCTGCTGCATCAGCTGCCACTGATCAACCAACTGTGCCTGCAGTATTGGATCAGTCTCCTGCGTCTTCTGCTAATCAACTAGGTGGGACTCATGGTACTAGTGGTGGTCATGGAGAAAGTATTACTACCATGCTGCCTGCTGCTGCTGAAGCTCTAATCCAGAAACTTAGAGCAGTCACGTTGCAAGCTAATGGAGGAGAACCTGTTCAGTCTCTCACTGAAAGTGAGAGGAACTCTTGGCACCAAAAGAATCCTTGCATCAGTCGAGAGAAGCTTCCTTTGAGGTATGCTGCGAGGAAATTTGAGAAACATGTGGATGCCAGTCCTGCATGGGATGCAGTACTTCATGAGTATGAGATTCTTCATCAGACTTGTACTACAAAGGTTCAAGACATTTCCCTCTACTTCCTTGAGAGAAACACGAGCATTGCAGGTTGCAATTATCTAGTCTGTGATGCAGTAGTTCCATCAGGACTGGGTAACAAAATACTCATCACTGCATCCTGTTTGGTTTACGCGGTTCTTACACAACGTGTCTTGCTTTTACCTTCAACAAATACACTGGCAGACATTGTGTGTGAGCCTTTTGAGGGCTCCTCCTGGAAGGTGAATGAGGGGAGCATTGGTTTTCCGGTGCCATCAGCTTTCTGGTTATCTACTGAGCAGTTCCTTTCTGAAGTGGACTCATCTGTGGGATCCCACAAGGGTGCAATACAAGACCAAGCTACTGCTGTTCATGCCACAGATGTGACAGTTGTAGGTGAGTGGAGGTTTCAACCTCACAATAGATTCTTTTGTAGCACTGAGCAGAAGTTCTTACGCAATGTGACATGGGTTCATCTTGTGGGCAATCAACACTTTCTTCCCAAGCTCTTTGTAATTCCAAGCTTCCGCACAACATTAGAGTCCCTCTTTCCATCTCGAATGGTGCTCACAGATGTCATTAGACATTCAATGCTACCAGTAGACAGTGTTTGGCAGCGAGTTGACCAAGTCCGTGAGATGCAACCAGATCATGCAGACCAGCACCTCGGTGTTCAGATTCATTACACAGAAGGCCACTTGCAGTATGAGATATTGCACCCTCTGTGGGAAATGCGCATAAAACAATGCGCTTTAGATAATGGCATGCTGCCACAGCACAGGCAGCCCACCAGGGTTCTTACAAGTTTGCAATTCACCAATACCAACTCATCTACAGAATCAGACCCTGATATTCAATCCATTGATTCAGCAGCATCAGCTGTGAATCGCACCACCACTGTCTTCATCACTTCTCTATATGACACCTTTGAGAGATCTCTGAGCTCAGATTACATGCAAGAGCCACCAGCAAACGGGGAGCATGTGACTGTTGTACAGCTAAGTAAAAGACATGACCAATACTTCTTCAGCGGAGAAGAGGATGAGCAAGCTCTTGTTGAGATTATTCTCTTGAGCTTGTCAGACAACATAATTGTCACTCCGGGATCTACATTTGGGAGTGTTGCTCATGCATATGGAGCATTGCAACCATGGGTGATCACAACACAAGTAATCGAAGGACAACAAGCCAGTTGTTTCAAAGGACAAACAGTAGATGCTTGTTACCACATTCCAGAGAAATACTTGTCTTGCCCACATGATCCCAAGTTTAGTGGCAGCTCTGTCCATGAGCTTGTCCCTTACATCCAGGATTGTCTCCCTGGAGAGCATCCTCATGGGATTCAGCTTATCACTCTCTAGTAATTTCACAATCTGCCTTGAATTTCAACCCCATCAGTAATTGTAGAGCACCATTAAAGCTTGCAATTCTCCTTCATACAATTCAGATCATTGCTCAAGCAGAGAGCTAAAGCAATGATCTGAATAAAGAACCACTAAACAAATCCAAGACTGAAAACTTGATCTTCATTCCATGGAATGCACCAAAAGATACATCAGAGCACAGTGATGATTTTGTTTTGTACTCCAAGTCTTCAAGTGTAAATTGCCACAAGATCTTCCTCAAGAAGTGGCTGAAATCATACCCAATTTTTTTCTGGAATCTCTAACAATGAACGCAACCAGCAAAGATGGAGTTGTAAGGATGGAAGAACCACCTGTGCGACATGATCAGAGTAACAATCAGAGTGATTTGAACCTTGGTTTTGAACACTGAAATTGCACATTGGATAGAACATAGTACAAAGATCTTAGTTCCTTTTGATTTCTTACAGGATTTCTGTCAGATTCTAAGAATTCCAGAACTGTTGAAGCTGACATCATGAGCTCTGGTACTTTGTTCCATCATTATTGGGCCTCGCAATCACAAGCTAGTCTCATTTTTGGTTCCGGTTCCCTGCCATTGCTGGCTGTCCATTGCTACTCACTTTTTTTGTTTGCAAAACAAATCAGATTCTTGAAGGTTTGGAAAAGCCAGAGTTGTTCACCTGATAGAAACTTGTATCAGAACACTTGAGATCAAAACACATCTCTTGCGATCACTGTCAAGAGCATCCTGATTCCTTTCCTTTGCTGAAATTTCACCAGAACATGAAGCATTCAGCTCTTTTGCCACATCGACTGCTATTGCTGCAAAAATCTAGGAAGCTCCATTGGTCATTTTCTTGTAGACTCAGTTTGCTCATGAAATCAAAGGCCAAACACAAATTCTTCTACTCCGTATGCCAACCAAGCATCATCCTTGGTTCAAGCTTTCAGCAATTCCAGAGCTTCCTAAGGCCTTGGAATTTGTTGGTAAACAACTTCTGGAAAGGAAGACGAACGCAAAATTGCTTTGATGTTCAGAGAAGGAGTACCAGAAAAGTTCATTTGAGCCTGGAGCTTGCATCACATCTCTATCCTCGGTCATCTGCTCTCCATATCTTCCTGGAGATCAGGCACCAACCATCTCATCTCAAGTAGTTGGAGCCCCATCAAATATGTCAATCCTTAGGATGTCTCATCCACATCTGCTTGACCATGAGAGGTGGGACAACACTGCCTTGCAGGATGCAGATGACTCCATTACAGACATTCTATGTGCATGATTCTACAACATCAAGACAGAATCAAGAAACTTTATTGCACAAACTCTTATGGACACAAGCTTGACAATTTCAGGATGATCATAACAGACTTTTTGATAGCTCTTAAAGCATCATTTGAGATCTACTCCATGGATGCAAGAACCTTGAGTGTAAGACATAAAGATCAATCCCTGTCCAAGGAGGGAGTCATTTCTCCTCTTAGAGGGACAAGTGCCACTGTAATCTCTTCATCCCAGTGGAACTAGAGCCTTGGATTCTCCTACACTGCTGGTAAGTCCTAAACCCTACCACCCTTACTCCACATGGAGACAAGAAGTACCCGGCTCTTAAAGCCTTGGTACCATGTTCCAGAACTAGGCTCTAATCATCTTCCTCACAAAATTGAGTGAACTCTAGCATTGATCTAGGCTCTCTTGATTGATGAAGGCCACATGTGGGACACCTGTAGTTGCACAGCTTCCACATTGTTTTGGCACAGCTCACACAGACTTCGAAGTGACCGCATGCTTCATACCGAGCAGGTTGCTGCTCAATCTTCATTCCAAACTCCTTGGAGCAATTTGAACACTGCAGGTATGATTCCAACAAGGTTTTAAGGAACTGATCACCAAAATTCTTAAGCATAGCACATATGAAACAAAAAGCAAACAGATACCCCAGTATTGGCTTCAATTTGAGATGCAGAGACAAAACCAAGACACTAGTCACTTGATTTTCTATGCTTTGGCAGAAAGGAATTTATGCAACCAGAATGAAAGCTACGTGTGAAGATAGCTCCATTGATAATAGGAGGGCATCAGTCTGTGGACTTATAAACCCAGCATGCCTAGGCAAGATTAAAACATGTGTCATTTGTTGCAAGACAACAAGGAGTCCTCTAAAGGTGTGCTGAAATGTGTTCAGGTCAAAGGTTTAGGATTTACAGTCTCAGATTCCTCCATTTTTATCTCTGACAAGCCATTTTGTCCACGTGTAGAAGTACCCTGTGTTTTTTGCAAGGGCACATCTGTAACCTCTCCAAAGTCAGAATCATCCAAAAGAATGACTGCGTTTTCACCACCGAAGTTGCAACTGTCAGCACCTGTTCCCAACAGGGTCTGCACACCCTTCTTTTCATCCAAAGGAAGAACAACCGCCAGAATCTGCACATTTACCAAATTACACTGGGATGATGAACAACTGTGGGGCTGCCCACCTATTTGGAACATAGCAAACTAAAGTTCTCACATGTTTCTCACAGACAGCCATAACTGTAGGACAAGGGGTACATGGAACCTTCAACCTACTCCACCACACAATTTTCTTTTGACTGTTGTCTTTGGTCAATTATCAGCACAAGTTTCAGGGAGATTACATTTATATAGCATGAGCTTTGAGGAGAATAAATTACACAAGAGAATATAACTTCACATTCACCATTACTTGTGTAATATACTTCCAAACCAAAACCTTGGCATTTACATGGCACTAAAGGACTAGATTCTTGTTCCTGCATGCATGAGGATTCTGAGGAATTGGTACCTCACAATCTGGCCCATTGGTCTCAATGCAATCTTCACCTGGGTGAGACTGCAGTGTTGAAGTCCATGGCTTGTATGCACCCTTCACACAGGAATGCTGCATCCAAAGTACTACACAAAATCTCAGCAAAAACACCTGATCTCTTCTCCAAATCACTCCGATGTAAACATACTAAACTAGATGGTGGATAGACAAAGATCCAGAGGATGGATCTCCAGAGAACTTTGAAGGAAATGGTACCTGAAGCCAAAAGAACAACCCTCGTAGCAACCTCAACTTTTCCTCTGGTTCTGTTGCATCTTCAAGCAACTTTGCCAAATCTGTAGACTCTCCACACAAAACTTCTAAAGCATTTAGAGATACATCACAGCAAAAATAGTTCTTGAACATTTGAGCATATGCTGCAGATGTCACAGCTTGCATGTTGGAGTACTTGGAATCAGTTCCCTAGAAGCAAATGTACACACAGAAAAGATGTTGAATAGAGCAAAAACCTCCACATGGGCAAGTATCCTGTCAGATGGAGGACCCAAATCTGTTTGATGAAGCAATAACACATCTACAAAGCAAAAGCAACAAGTGTAGTGCAACTGTTTAATAAACTTTAAGTGGTTTTTGGTGGCTCCTCACAAATGGTGAGGTGAGAAAAGAAGAGATTGTATGTTAATTTCATACCAGGGTGGTGATCCAGGTAAGAAAGGCCCTCATCATTTGTGGGAACATGGACAGTGCGGCCACGCGTTTGCCGTAATCGTAAAAGGGGTTTGCGATGATTGGCAAGCTCCCACATATCAGCAAGCTGCTTGGGTTGAAATGGCTCTGCAAGTTTGAGTCTCAGCTTTTCACTGTATCCTTCTGCTTGCAAACCATCTGGAAGGTTCCACTTCTGTCCCAGATGTGGCTCCTGAAACCTCAAGTGAGCATTAGCACATCAAACCACTTTGAAATGTCTGATCGTGCAGAGTTTTGCATCAGTATAGAGATGTCTTAGTTTATACCAGAAGTAAAGGCACATCAATGCAGCAGAATCAAGGGCACAAACTAACACAGTTCATATTCTCACCATTCTGTGCCTCTTGCTGTAACTGTTGCTTGATTGGGTGATTTCTCCATCAACCAGGTCACCAGGAACACTATGGAGTGTTTCTGACGTCACTTCACTGGGTTGAAAAGACACTTTGCTCTCACCATTTGATAGTGTAACAGCATTGACAGTACCATCTCTATCAATTGTGCAGATGTCTATACCACCTTCCCTGTAGGGTATATTACTCTTTTGAGGACCACCTTCCTCTAGTTTTTCAACTTTCACTCTGATTGACATAGAGGCAGTTCCAGCCCTCGGCTTCACCACACTCTCTATCACCAACTTATCAACCAGCTGCTTTGAATCTTTCGTCTTTGTTTCTTCCAATAGCTTATCAGGCTCTCTTTTGCATGGTTGTTTCTCACCCCGCTCCTGTTTGATGGGCCGGTATGTGGTTGGAGGTGGCACACATATGCTTTTGGCTACCCTACGCATTCTCTTCTTTTCAACCTGGCACATCAAATAAAGATAGATTTTGGATTAGAAGCTTTGGATTGGGGATTTCAGCCTGGCAGGCAAACTCAAATGTGGTTGTATCTATAATCAGAGTATACAACTGTCTGCATGTAAGATGTTGCCACAGAAGTTACAAACATCAAAGCAATATAATGCACAACAGCTGCAAACAAAGTCCAACAGAACACACAATTGATACTAGAGAGGATCCAACTGAATTCAAACTTCTGATGGGCATCAGTGATCTGAAATGCTGAAATCAAAGACCTTGCATTCTGTTCTTTTCCTCTTCAAGTGTTGCTTTGGCCACACCGTTCTTTGAGCCTTTGCATATGGTACATCAACCTCTATCATCTCACCAGAACCTGTTTCCAGTTCCTCCTTTGATCCAGACCAGGTGGGAGTATCACCATTCACCCAACCCTTCTCATCCTTTCGAGAAGCAATGGCATCCACTGACTCGCCTGTCTTCTCAAACACCAAATAGTCATGAACATTGCTAAATCCTGCAGCCTTTGCCACTCGTATGATTTGGCCTGTTGGGTCCAAATTCTGCTCCTTGCGGCATGGTCCACAATTGCAACTGCCACCCAACACTCCCCTTTATTGACTGCAATATAACTGTAGCTCATCTACAACTAACAACATATCTATCTATGAGATTGCAGTAAAAACTCCACAAGAAAACTTTGAAGATAACCTTTGGTGTCAGTTCCAGCAAAAGAAAACTAGCACAAAAAGAATGGTCATAACAACCTCATGAATGTCACTCACAAAGCATCAGACCATCACTTCCATCATGAATGGCAGTGACTACCTGCCATAACTCCCAACCACTTTTGCCAGCTCTTGACACTGGTTGTCTAAACTTGTATAATAATCCACCCAAAACAATTTGGGTAAACGATTGTACAAAAATCTGCAACCTGAGCTTCTGTCAAATTTTCAGAAGCAACAGGAAGACTCATGATGTTGCCTAGCACTCAAGAGATGCAGCCCTTCTGGGCACTTAACAATAGCACATTGTACCTGAACAGAAAAAAAACAAGCAATAGACTCCCAATAATCACTATACAACTAAAGGTTTGTGAGTCCATCACCAAACTTTCACAGATGAAGACTAGACAACATCTGTGACAGCTGGAGATATAACTATTGGCCTCAAGACTGCATTGTTTCAACTTTGAAGGAATCAGAGTGCAAGACCTTGTAGTAAGGCAATATACAGCATTTGGTTGAAGGGCAAGGAGAAATTACTCAAATCTGCCATATCAAAATGTGATCACAAAATCTCACAGATGATTATAGCAAGGACAATCACACAACAAGATACATTGCAGCAAAGACTCAATTCTCTTCTATTTCTTCTTGATGTGGCACAGACTTCCCAAGGTTCTCACAGAGTGCAAGAAACAAGACAGTGGAAAGATACACAAACCAGTTTATGCAGCCTTGCCCACATCCTCCCCGACATTTTGGACAAACCCAGCAAGCTTCCTTCTTCATTTCATGTTGAATGAACTCCCCATTCCTGTTGAGAAGACACTGCCCACAGAATTTGATAGGACATTTTGAACAGTGCACATGAGCTTCTACAGTTTTTTGGCGGCACCAGTGACATGTTTCTCCCAAAACTGAGTCATATATTCGTGATCCCCTCATTCGCCTCCCTGGATCAGTGTTCTTGCACAGAGGGCTGTCAGCAGTTCTGTAGGGGTTCTTGAAGGAGAAATTTGGCTTGATATCTCTTTCTTCAGATTCACTGTCTTCGCTCTCTGACACCTTGTACTCACTCAACTCTGTGTCATCACTTGAGCAGGTAGAATAGGTTTCCATGTCTGAGGATGCTGACTCTTCAGGTTCAATAACATTTGGCTTTTTCTTTGGATTCCCCAGATTTTTCATCTCAACTGCTGACCCTGTCCTCTGTCTGAGCGATGCTCGTCTTCCCACATTTACAGACACTGAAATCGCACTCTCTGAAGTCAAAAGCGAATTGCTTGCCTGCGACGGAAGACTATCAAGATCTGACTCACCACCAAATAACTTATCTTCCTTCTTCAGGTCACTAAGCTCTGAGCACTCGTCGAGAGGGTCTTGGGCTGTGTCAGTCTTCATTAGTACAGTCTTCATTAGTACACTGGGCACCAAGCCCTCCATCGAAGAAGGCTCTGCCATTTTGTCCAGCTGATGCTTCTGTAAAGCACTCTTCATACACAGTTGTTGAATGCTGACTGATGCTGTCAAATGAGGCAACATAGCAGCTGAAGTGTTACTACCTCCTCCACCTCCTGGAAGACTCTCTTCACAACCAGTATCCAATCTTCCTCCATTAAGGCCTCTTTGAACATCATCTCCAGCAGCAGTACCCTTGCCCGGATTGTGCATTGAGATCTCATGGGACAAGGATAACATAGATGACTGTAGACACTTGAGAGAAGATTCCAATTGCTCTGTTACCTTTGTGGGGGGGGCAGCAGCAGTGTCACCAGCACATGGCTTCTTGTTGAGAGAGAATTCGTCCTTCTCATCAAAAGAGTTAAGGAGTGCTCTCTGACACCAAGGGCTTTCTCTGATCTCCAGTTCCTTCTTGGCAGAAGATAACAAACCTGATGACAAAGAAACTGAAGGCAGCCTAGTAGTACTACTACCCTGCAAACTGGTTTTGGAGGCAGGTAACAGAGTCTGTTTGGGGGTTTCCATGGTCTTAAACCCCAAAACCTTGGGGTCTCATTCAATTATCCTTCAATTATTTTTGATCCGAGTCCCACAAAACGTACGTTGGCATGACCAAAGGTATCCAGTGATGTATTCTCTCTCTGTCAGGCTCCCTCCTGCCTGCAGTTCGGAAACGAGTAATGATGGTTCATCCGACAAATACGCAGCATGTAAAGGACATTGCTTTTCTCAGGACTACCCAGAAAGAATTCACGACCTTGAGTTCAATCGGGAATTGCAGTAATGTCGCCAAGCTACAGCAAGATGGTATCTCCTGAATTGCTCAAAAATCCTCCATTTTCGTCCTAAATTTGACGTCGCCACAAAGGCAGCCAAAGAACAAACCAAACTCCGAAGGCTACGAAATTTGAAAAAACGCTCAAATTCAAAACACAGGCTGCGAAAAGAAAGAGAAAGACGAGAACAAAGCAAAACTTGAAGCAGCGAGGAGGAGGAGGAGGAGGAGGAAGAGGGAGGCAGGGAGGGAGGGAAGAGAGAAACAGATTGATAATAATGCTCCTTTATACATTTCCAAAAACAGAGGGGAAAAAGGGGGAAAAAAACGTACCTTCACACAACACACTCGCACAGGAAACTCCTCGAAATCAAGCGATGATGAAGCGCGCATGAATGCCACCAGAGACAGACAGAGCGAGCTTGTCTCCGAAACGAATCCAACAAAGGCCAAACTTATTCCAACACGACCATCATCAACTCTGCGGAAATTCAAACGTTCCAAATGGACTTGAAATCAACAAACATTTCTCCCTCTCTGTCCCCTCTCCTTTCCAATCTTTCCTTTCTTTCTTTCCTTCCTTCCTTCTTCACGAATTGTTGTGTCTGCAGAAGAAGTAACAACACAACAGCAAAAACAGCTGGGACAAAATTCTGCGGACGGCGAATTTCAAAACACTGTCGAAAACCAAACTGACAGACCCAAAAACCAACAACAGCAGGAGGCAGAGAGGTAGATGAAAGGCAGCCACGCGAAGAGGAAGAAGAAGAAATGCCCTTCCAAATCTCTGCAAACCATCAACCCTAGCAGAGATTCAGCTAGCTGCAACAATAACGACGACGACGACGACGAATCAAAACAAGCAACAACCCAAAAAAAAAACCGCAACAAACAAAACAAAACAAAACAAAATCAAAGCGCACAAAACCAACGGCAAAAAACACACTCCAACAACACAACATTCCTGCAATGCAATGCGATGCGATGCGCACACAAAACCAAACTAAACTTTAATTACGGTCCTTTTTTTTTTTAAAACTTAACTTTCATTAATTTAAGATTTACATGCTTAAATTAAGATTCTAAACACGTTGAGCACTAAAATCATAATTAATTAAGTCTGGGAACTAATTAAACCTGAAAAGAGTCGTTGGAAGCAGGCAATTATGTAGATTTTAGGAACTACTTACAATTTTAGCTACGTCCTAGGTTAGGTTAGGTACTTAGGTATCCTCCGTTTTTTTTTTCCTCTTTTTTCTTCTCTTTGGACCCTTCCCTTTTTACTTTCAAATCTCATACCTTTCTTATTTCTTATTCATTTTAAACGATTTTAAGTGCTGTAAGAGCGTCACCTGAAGTTTAAGTTTTATCGATCATCTGTGAACTCTAATAATAAATAAACGATTTTAAGTGTTATAAGAACATCACCTGAAGTTTAAGTTTTATCGATCATCTTTGAACTCTAATAGTAAATAAACGATTTTAAGTGTTATAAGAACATCACCTGAAGTTTAAGTTTTATCCATCACCTTTGAACTCTAATAGTAAACGATTTTAAGTGTTATAGGAGCATCGTCTGAAGTTTAAGTTTTATTGATCATCTTTGAACTCTAATAATAAACAATTTTAAGTGTTATAAGAATGTCACCTGAAGTTTAAGTTTTATCGATCACCTTTGAACTCTAATAATAAATGATTTTAAGTGTTATAGGAGCATCGCCTGAAGTTTAAGTTTTATCAATCATCTTTGAACTCTAATAATAAACGATTTTAAGTGTTATAAGAATGTCACCTGAAGTTTAAATTTTATCAATCATCTTTGAACTCTAATAATAACAGAGCAACATACAAGTAATTTTTTTTTGGGTGTTTGGAAACTTGTCTTTTGTAATGTTTCATGTAACATATAAAGAGGGAACTTGCCTTTGTCGTGTTTCGTGTAACATATAAAAATTTGTTTTGGGTCTTTGAGAACCTGCCTTTGTAATGTTTCGTGTAACATACAAGAAATTTTTTGAGTGTTTTGGAACCTGCCTTTGTATAGTGTTTTGTGTAACATACAAAGAACTTTTTCAGCGTTTGGGAACTTGCAAAGAAAATTTTCTTCATGTGACCATGAAACCTTGCCCATCCTAAGTACCTAGAGATTTAATTGATTGTTAAGAATACGAGTCGTCTTTCCACTGGCTAATTTCCACCACATAACAACTACAAGACCTCACAGAATTTCTATAGCATTTTATTCTGAGGAGCCCATATTGCACATTACGCAGTGTAATTGTGTACTTATAAAACATTTTCAGCCACAAATTTTTAAAACTCATTGGTGTTTTGCAAAATTATTTAAATCGCAAATGTAAATTAATTTTAGAATTTTAATTTCAATTTTTTTTGGCTCATCACCTTTTGAGATTCTTCTTTTTTTTCAATGAGATTTATTTTATTTTTTTCTATGACATTATTTTGTGTTTCGAGAATAAATGAAATTTCTTGAACCCTGATGCCCAATTTTGTAGGGATTTGAAGTTTTTTGCAACAAGCATTGGATTCAAGCCTTAAGGAGATTTTTGAGGCATAGAGAAATGGAATTGACATCAACATGCAACTCTAGTGACAATGATGCAAAAGACTAACAAATGTTATTATAATGAAAAAAAATTCCATGCATTTGTGTTCCAAATATTTTAGCTTGTGAGTGGAGCTATTTCAATATTTGGGCAATATTTGGGAATTTTTGATTATTTGTGTTTAAGCTAAAATAGTGTTTTAAAATGATTATTGGGTTTTTTTAAATGAAAAATTTATCTACAAATTCTAACAACAAGTAATTAAAATTGATATATGGGAAATTTCCTTAGAATCCTTTGTATGGTTGTCCATGGACCATTCCAAAGACAATTTTAAAAATAACTACCTCATTTTCAAACCTAATTATTTCATTTCATTCTTGATATCCTATTAACTTTCTTAATTATTTCCCACCTTTCTTAACGACTACCTCCATTTCATAACTACCTGATTTTTTTTTCATTATCCACCAATATGGATATGAAAAAGTAAATTAACATGTGTTTTTTCATGTCCATGAAATCTATATTAATTTAGATTAAATTTGACATTTGACATGAATAATAATGAATTATTGAAAACCATATGAAAATATAAAAAAACAAATAAATAGTTGATTGTCATTATAATGTCTAGCATCACAAAGTTCAAGTTGATAATGAAAATTTAGTTGCACTAAACACTACCAAGGGTTATGTGTGCATATATTTATACTACAACAAAAATTAGATTTGTGTATGTATCCATCCTACATTTCTTTGAAGCCTTTATATAGTTGAGAATCATTTAGCCTAGTGAATTTCAGAAATTTTTAATTTTAATTTATTTTAATAGAATATTTTCATTTGCAAATAAAATCTCATTTTTTCTAGTTGATTATAGAATGAAATTAATTGTGAATAAAATATCTGTGTTTTGTAAAAACGTTTAATCTCAAATAAAAATAAAACTTGAAAAATTTTTAATTAAAATTGTTTGTGAATTGTTTCATTATTAAATTTATAAATTGATTATAAATTATTTTAATTATATATTCTTAAATTTCTATCCTTTCTGGTTGTTGTACAAACATTGGGTAAAGAGAAATTTCATCTTCAAATTTTTGATCGTTTTTTTTAAATTCTTGTAGTTGCAAATATAATTTATATCCATCTTCAAGCATCTTGTGCAATCATTTCACTATTTAACCATATACTTTTATAGTTGTGTGTTATTTGCTTGGATGAAATTAAGTTTTATATTTTTGGTCATTAAGCTCAAGCTCTTGCCAAAATCAAGGTTTCAATATGAAATTATCAACATTTTTTTGGTAAAATTGAAATTCATTTCATGTCGCATTACTAGGATGATTGATAGTATCACCATCAATCGTGAAGTTTATATGCAAAGCCTTGATTCACCCATCCTTGTATTCACTTTCTACTATCAACACAATACACTTCACTTTCTCATCATGTATAACTTCTTTATTTTCCCAATTGATGAGAAATTTGTGATTCCTACACACAATATTATTATCGTAGTTGATAATGATATGAATGGTCAGACCATTCACAAGAGTAATTTCATAATTGTGGAATGAATGCATTTATTAAATACCATGAAAAATCTTGCAAAGATGGAACAACATGGATTTTTTTTCCAAATCATTACAATGCAAAACTTTTAACAATAATGAAGTTTTTCTAAGAAATGAATAATGTTAAAGATGTGAGAATATTTGGTTCTATATAATTTTTTTGGATTTATCCAATTTTTATTTCAGAAAAATAATTTTGAATTCATTCATGTTTACATATGTAAATATGTTAGACAACAATTTCTTATTAGGAACCATCAATTTGTTTGCATGCCTATGTTATTTTAAATGTATTTTTGGTCTTTTTTTAAAAAAACTATTGAACATGTACTTTTGTGTTGAAATTTGTATCACCCAATCAAAGATCAAAGTATTTAGATTGGCATGAACATGTTTTGTATCATTCGATGACTAAAAGTCATTTACTACCTTTCCACTAATAATTTTTTACAAAAAACTTTGAAATTTTATTGACATAGCATTAAGGTGTGTCAATATCCAAATAAACACAATCAACATTATGTGATTTAACATACCATGCATAACATTGATAAACAAAAATATTATTTTAATAATATTTTGTAAAGCTTAAACTTTTAAATTGATCAAATATTGTTTGACATATGTATTTTGACACAATGAATCCAAGGCTTATCCTAAAAGAAATGATCAAAACACATTATTTTGGATTCATTTAATTAATTCCATATTTTTTTGCACTTATGGAAACATTTGACACAACTTCTCCAAATAACTGTTCATATTGTTAAAAACATTAAAATTAATTCAAAATTAATTTTCATGAACCTGTCAATATACTTCCAAAATACCTTATTCACAAACTATTCACATGTGTGTGTGGGTGTGTGTGTGTGTGGTCCATTTAAATATATCGTTTGGTGCACATGGAGTTAATGTGTTTCAAGGAGTGTGGAATGAAATTTCAGCGTAGTTCCATAAAGATTATACCCCATTTATAATGGGAGTGAATTACATGTTTCATCGGTGCAATTTGGCAGTACAAACTTTTTCTAATTTGCCAGTTGTTTCAAGTTTTAAAAACTTCATGCAATCTTTGTATGGGTACTTTTTTGAAAGCTCAAAGAAACACCTTGAATTTACTAAACTAGCCCATATTATGGAAACAAAGGGAAACAAAGATCATGCAAAATGTGAAAACATGTTGAATCTCCATGTTATCACCTTTGAAGCAAGTTTTTTGCGAGTATCAACCACTTTTGATGAAAATGGCTTTGGATTTAACCATTGCCAATGTGCTTTTGGTTTGATTATCAATCTCCTTTAGGCAAAAGGACATTGGCAACTTTCAATGTCCTTTTGGTTATTTCTAATATGCTATGTGATGTAAAAATTCTCGTCTTTTGTTTGTTTCATTCCAATGTTGAATATTATGAATTCCTTAATGAAGTTTGCCTAGCTTCAACATGTATTTATTTGTGACCTTGTGGCAATAGTGAAGATTTGTCAAGTTGATATTCACAAGTTGTAACAATTATATAATTTAAGTACATAGTTAAATATTTTAGTATATTGGAATGCGATTCTTACAATTATATAAATTAAAATATGAATAATTAAGGTGAATTATAAATTATGTGTCTATTATAATTAATGTACAAGTAAAGTAATTATTATCATTTTATAATAATTATACATCAATTATAGTAATTTTATTGTTATTAAAAATATATATATTGGTATAATATTTTATGTTGGAATATATTTAATTTATTTGAAATTATAAATAGTTTAATGTAATGAAATTAATATAAATACAATAATCATATCAATGATTTTAATTACAATAAAAAATTATGAATATTATGAATACTAATTTAAAATGTAAATTAAAATTTATGAATATTAAGTTTAATCATAAATCAAATAATTATTATAATTAATGTATATAGACATATGTCGATTTTAATTAAACATCATTTTGCTTGCAACTAATGGGACTTTAAATGGCTACTGTTGGATGATAAATCCAACCCATATATAAATGTAAATGAATTTAATCACAAACTAGTCGCAAGTTAATCATAGGTGACTTGATTGATGTTAGCATAATGTCACATTAATTGTAGAGAGCAAAAATTTAGTTACAAAAACCAAATAGTCATAGGTAGTTATAAATGCATTGGTCACATATTGCCTTTTTTCTTCTAGTGCGAATGTATACATTCAAATGATCAGCAAGAAAGTTTGAAAATATGTGAAATATCCGATTAACCCTTGATAAAAAAAAAGTACCTTGCTCAATTACTTCCATGGCTTCTTCCAAAATTTCAATTATTCATTTACTCTTCATAGATGTTGCACGAAATTGATTAACCTATGCTACTTTTTGTATTGGGGCTTCTTCAAGTTCAAGGGGCATGATTTCAAGTTTCAGAAGCACATTCTCCTTGTTGGTCGGCCCCATGGTGATGCTCTTTCACCTATGGGCATGATTTGTGTCATTTTATCGTCCTTGCTCTAGCCTCTAAGGAGTTGGAGGTTCAAAGTTAAGCCCAAGTATAAGTTCACCTTTTGATTTTCGAAATGCAACCCAAGAAAATAGGAAATGAATTAAGGTTGAAAAAAATGCTCCCAAAGGAACCCGACATATGTTTTATCTTTATTTTAACATGTATTAAAAGCATTACCTTTACATTTGGATAATAATTCCCTCTATTTTTTAGCTCTTTATTTTTTATTAGATCCTCCTTCTTTGCATCTAATCCTAGCCTTGCTTTTGAACCTTGACCTTGTTTTATCTTTACTTTGACATATATTAAAGGTGTTGCTTCTACATTTAAATTTGAATTCCCTCTATTTATCAATTCCTTGTTTCAGATAAAATTTTCTTCATGTGCATCTACCCTAATCCCAACCATGATCCTAAACCATGACTTTGCTCCATCTCTACTTTTACATGTATTAAAAGTGTTGTCTCTACATTCAAACTTGAATTTCCTTTAATTTTAACTTTAACGTGATGTTCTTCTTCATGTTCTACATGTAAACATGTTAACAAAATTGCATTAGGAACTATAAGCTCTAGAAAAGATTGTAGCTAATCCTCTATGTGCTTTGGTAGGGAAAACATACTTGTTAGAAATGTTATTTAAAAGTTCTACCCAATTCTATTAAAGTTGCAATCAACTTATTGCTTTGTCCAAATTTTGTGAGAAACCAATTTTTTTAACTTAGGGGGAAGCTCCTTCTTTGGAATGTTAATAAATGTTTGTTGTTTCCCAATGTGTGCTCTATGTGCATTTTAGGGTTTAATAAGGTTGTGTTATTTAATGGTGAGTTGTAATTCTTTAAATATGCAAGCCCCCACCACCCTCAAACCAAACCATCAAACCCTTTAAATGTTCCATATAGCACCCATTAGTGAACTTTGACAAATATGCAAAGTGAAAAAAATGAGCTCAAACTTGACAAATTGCAAAAGAAAAGGGTAGGCCAGTGAGTGAACCTCAATTTTGTTAAGAAATGAGGAAAATATTGGGAAAGTGTTTTGTTTGATGATAGGCTACAATGTTCGGTGATGGGGCAGTTCTTAAGCAACTGAGCAAAACCTACCACCATGAATAAGCCAGGGAACGAGAATCCAACAGAAAATTGTTTTCCTGACGACTTATCATCCATCCTTCATAATGTGCTGCTGGGTGCTGGTTCACTGCCGACCTAGCTTTTGAACCCCCTCCTGACTAACTGCGTTCACACTGCTGGAAGAAGAATCTAGCTCAACTCCGAAGAGGAAGAGAAAACACCAAACCCTAAAACACTCGGTGAAAACATATGATGATCCATTCGGGTAGAGGGGGGGAGAGGAGAGAGAGAGAGAGAGAGAGAAGAGAGAGTTGTAGGATGATGTTCAGCTTGCTGCAAGATCCCATGTCCATTCCAACATCTCTCTGTGAAGAGAAAGACTAGCAATTTCAATAGTTATGTGTGAGTCACCTTAAGATTAGTTTAACTGTTGACGATGATGTATGGAGAAAGAGAGAGCCAGAGAGAGAGCCAGAGAGAAACCCATCAGTCTTTATTAGTGTTGTAAGAAAACAGACATACCCATTTTGCTGTTTTGAAGAAAGAAGCTCAAGGGCGCATCATCATGACGACGTTGGTTTACCGCCCGTAGAGCTCCAGCCCTTCTTTCCTATACGAAGTTACAGCTCTGGACACCGTTCGTGGCAAAAACAGGTTGGGAAACTTTCTTTAACTTTGGGCACATACTTTTCCTTTCAACTTGACGATGTTCAGCTTGAGACTGTGAGAAGGTCAATGTTTTCTTAGTGAAGAAGATCTGCTTCGATGATGTTTTTTTCTTTAAAAAAAATTTAGGGTTTTTGTAGGGGGTTGTGTGAAAGAAATGTACATAGTGTGCTCTGTTGTTAGCACAAGCTCTCTCTTTTCTTTTTTTTCCTTCTATTTGATAGTACTACTTTTCTATCTCTTGGCTGCTGAACTGTCTTTTACATTCAAATCCTTCCTTCAGGGTTGACTGACACTGAGTGTAAGGAGTACCCATTTGCTTAATCTCTCTTCTGCTTTGGAAAGGCTTCAGCTCTTGTCTCTCCTTCTATTTCTTTCTGAAATGGTGATTCAATTTCTCTTAAGGAGTTGATTCTGCAGTCGAGCACCTGACAAATCCTATCTTCTTTTGTTTGGGGGGGTCAATTACAGAGTTGGAGATATGAGCTCTAGCAAGAAGTCTGTCCCAAGAGTGGCCAGCTTTCCTGGCCCTGCTGCAGGTATTGAAATTTTGCTACCTTCTTCCCATCATTCTACCCTTCCAGATTTTGCATCTTCAAGGCTGCATCTTGTGTGAGTTTCAAGGTTGCATGAAGTGATGCTGGGGTCAAAACGGGATAAAATGACCTGAAGGTGCCTCTTTTGTCCTGAATACGGAGTCCTGATTGACTCCTGACAGGCTGATGTGGCAAACTGGGATTGTTCATTTTTGTCTTTTCTTTCTACACAGGTTTCACATCTTAAATTGTGATTAAAAGCACTGGTTACAGATCTTAACAAATGCTTTTGGGTACTTTATATTTATTATATTCATCTCAAATTGTGTATAATGGTTTGCCCAAGTTTATCGGGAAGATTATTATATGCTTGTCTACACCCACTGTTGGGAGCTGATGAACTCAGTGGGTAGTCATGGCAGCTCGTCACTGCCGTTCGTGATGAAGGTGATGGTCTGTCACTTTGTGAGCGACTCTCATGAGGTTATGACTGCAC
>Ga0116227_10003571_pt1 | contig 34427 bp, 20 predicted proteins | sample S1TSphgellanicum_FD_89693 | JGI IMG/M metagenome (GOLD analysis project Ga0116227, IMG submission 89693) | Host-associated microbial communities from peat moss isolated from Minnesota, USA - S1T2_Fb - Sphagnum magellanicum MG | ecosystem: Host-associated > Plants > Peat moss > Unclassified...
AAAAAGGGAAGTTTTTTTAATCAATTCCCAAAAACTGTAAGGGGGGGGGGGTTTTTTCTTTTTTTGGGGGACCTTCCCCCCCCCCCCCAAAACCCACCCAACTAGTAGTGTTCTCTCTTTTAAGGTTGGGAGTTGCCTTTCACCTTGGGAACAAGCTCTTCTTCTATTATCTATGGAAAGCCAAAATCTAAAAGTCTTTCCAAAGAAATGCCCAACTAAAAACAATGAACCTTGTAACATGAAAGGGCTAAAAGAAAATGGGGGCCTTGTAAATGAAAGAAGACACTTAGAAATGAATGGTTTAGGGTTTAAGGTTTAGGGTTTAGGTTTAGCTATTGATATTAGGTTATAAATGAATGTCAATAGCATTAGTGACAACCTAACTAGGAGCTCTCAAAGCCCCCAAAAAGGACACCTAAGTGGACCTGGCCAAAGTTTTATCACACCCACTTTGGTCTATTGAGAGAACCTTCTCATTTGGCTTTTGTAAAGGGGTAAGGTTTTGTTACTTTGAGAGTTTGGGTGCAAATTGGAGCTTAGAGTTTAGAGCTTAGCACAATTTGCTTGCTTTACTATTGCTTGATTTATTTATTCTAAATTGACGATAGATAGAGGGAAAAAAATAATTAATTTAAGGTCACTTTTGATGAGGGTTCAAGGTCCAAGGTTCAATGAAATAGAGCAAATCCTATTGGTTGAGAGCCATAAATTGGACCCACCGCCATTAGACGAGGGCCCAAGACCAAAAAGTGGCAAATTGAGGCTCAAACCTACATGGCATAATCTCGAGGAAAAATCAATCGGTTCATACCCAAAAAAAAAAGGAGCTCTAAGAAGGAGAGTTCATGATACTTTTTAATGTAAATGCCAAGGCCACAATGTGACACACCCCATGTTCCAAGGGGGAGAGGTATATAATTGTTATATTATATTATATTATATTATAATTTTCAATATTACAATATAATAGTATATTAATGCTATAACCCTTGTCTCTATATATTGAGGTTTTTAGTAATAAATAAATAAAATTTTTAAAAAAATGGAGAGGCAAAGAAAGAAAGAAAGAAAGGAAGGATGTTACCATGGTACAAAATTGGACAATTGGATGTTGCCAATTTCATAGCCTGCATTTAATGGCATTTAATGACTGTAAACAGAATTAGGGTACCCCAAAAATAAAGTCAGAAAATTAATTCTACAGTGCCTTTTGCTTACACTAGACTCCAACGACGAAAATTAAACCAATCCTTGTGCAACACGTGGCGTATCCTGGTTGGGGAAGCTCATGCGGTTCAAGGACCATAGCATTCACGAGTTAACCGCTGGTCTGAACCTCTGATCCATCAGTCACTCACTCAGAGTCTTTTTTTCTTTTTTCTTTTTTTTTCTTTTTTTCCCTATTTTTTTCTTTTTTTCTTCAAATAAGAAAATGTTGGTCTTTTTAATTAGGAAATATTGGACTGAAAATTGGATCCAGGGATTTTTATTTTTATTTGCCTGAAATAAGAATTTTTTAATTTTTTTAATTCGGAGATTTTGGACTGCAAATTGGATCCAGGGATTTTTTTAATTTTTTTTCCTGAAATAAGAAAAATGTATGGATTTTTAATTAGGAAAATTTGGACTGAAAAATTCGATCCAGGGATTTAGGGTTTAAGGTTCCAAAATTGGATCCAGGGATTTTTTTTTCGCCTTTTTTTCTTTTTTAAATTTTTTTCCTAAAATAAGAGAATTTAGGTTTTCTAATTAGGAAATTTAGGACTGAAAAATTGGATCCAGGGATTTTTATGAATTGTGCTGCTATTTTTTCTCCTTTTTTTCTTTTTTTTCTTTTTTGGGCGAAACTTGGGTCGGTGAGTGGGTAGGTGGGCGAGCACGTGGGCACTGGGTAGGGTGATGAAATAGGGCTATAGAGATTTTTATTTTATTTATTTATTTATTTTTTGGTTACGTGTTATTTTTGTGGTCTTTGTTTAGCCAATGTGAACTAGTGCCTAGACCTTGGGTGAACGAACCTTAACCTTAACCTTGGGTGAACCAACTTTAACCTTAACCTTGGGTGAACCAACACATACATTTGGGAAAATAGTAAAAATCTCAAAGTTTTTTGAGCTGCTTGTAAGCATTATAAATATTATTTATTTATTTATTTATTTCCTTATTTCTTTATTTTATAAATAAAACTAAGCCCATAGACTATATCAGGGTCTCCAATTCCAAATAATTTAACATTTCTTTGGGTTAGAAAGTGGCCTCACTCAAGAACTTTGAAGATGAAGGTACTAATATTATTATTATTTTAACTAAGAAAATGTTAATTTTGGATTGACAAACCTTGATTAATTGTGAGGATTAAGATTTTTTTAATTTTTAAAAATATATCTAGTGCCCACAATATTTTGGATTTTTTTTGGGTTTTTATCAATGTTAGGTGGTTCTCATTTTTTGAAATTTGAAACGGGTGGGTAAGGGTAGGGTATATGTATACACTTGACCAACCATTCTCAAAATGAAAAAAAAAGGGAAAAAAAAAATGGTTTAAACCCTTGATCACGAGATTTCAAAAATCATACACTTGGCTTGGACCTTTAAATGGGGTTTTTTTAATAATCAAAGAAATGGTTCTTTGATTTCTTTTTTAAACCCATTAAAGCCTCAAAGCCATTTTCTTCAATGAGAATTGCCAATCTTTTGAATTTTTTCTTAAAAACCCAAAATCACCTAGAGGTTCTTTTGATTTTGAAAAACATTTTTGAAAAAACCAAAAAACTAAAGGTTCTAAGATTCTGAAAATTTTCCAAAAACCCCAATTTAAAAGTTATTTTTAAAAAATAAAAATAATAGAAATAATAAAAAACCTAAACCCTATAAAAACCCAAAACTATAGGTTTCTAACTTTTTAACAATATAAAAAAACTTTCCAACAATGGGTTTAAAGTGTAAACCCTAAACCCTAGAACTACCCATTTTACCAATGGTACTAAGAGTAGTGTAGAGGCTACTAGTTCAGGCAAGGTGTGAAGGTTGATACTTCTTTTTCATTTTCTAAAGGCAAAATCACCTACCCACATGATAAGAAGGAGGAGGAGGAGGAGGAAGAGGAGGTGGTTTCTTTTGTAGAATCAAGCATTGAATGCATGCCTTTAATTATGCATACTTTTCATACTTTCATGCATGAATGGTGGTGGTGGTGGTGGTCACACAAGAGATGATTAGAATCTTCTCAGAAATGGTTTTCTTCTCTTTTGGGAAAAGAGAAAAGAGGAAAAGCTCCATTAGTTCCAACTCTCTCACCCCTTCTTCTTCTTCTTCTCAAATCACTCTCACTTCCGGAGAAAATGGCCTTGTTGACAAGTAAAGAAAGTTAGTTGGAAACTAGAGTGTAAGGAAAAAGGGGATCTAGATCGATCTTACATTCTTTCTTTTTCAAATGTTACGGATAGTCAACATATGTATATTCATGAATAATGCCTACCACTCTAGGTGCTCTAGGTGCGGTGTCACTCCATACGTCCATAGTAGGCGTAAAATGCCTCCACACTTACAAGGATTATCACCTCCAACACAAATGAATGAATCGCCACCCATGATGCCCTAATCTAGTCTATGGGCTTGATTGATCTATAATCTATGAGCTCGATCGATCTAGAGTCTATGGGCTTAGTTATATTTATAATGCTTACAATCGCTTTTTTGATCTCTTTTAGGAAAGCTCTTGAGGAGGAAGGGTTCATCAACTTGGTTTCATGGTGTTTGGACTTGCAGTGTAGAAGTTCTTGAATATTGAATGATTTTTTCACAAAAAAATAAATTAAAGTAGCCAAAATTTTTGGAGGAATTGGAATGTGCCTTTGGTGCTGTTGGAAAGATCTTGATGAGCAGGATTTATTGGAATTTATTTGGTAAGATTTGGATTCAGAATGTGAGAGATATTGATTTTTAAGTGATTTCTGCCGCTGGAAATTCAAATAAATTTCAAAGAATCAGGTTTTGGAAGGAAAAATCAGTTGAGAATGTGATAACACTTGAAGGCTTAGCATTCAATTCACATAATTTCCTTTCATATTTGGCTATTCCAAAAAAATCGATACATACATTGCAAAACAATGTTCACATGTTGAGTTTCCTTATTTTGTAATGGGTTCGCACTTGGGCCAACGGCATAGGCCACACTAGCATATGTTAAACATGCATTCTTTTACAATATATTATACCATTTCCACCAACACATCTTCACCAACAAGTTTTGGATGAAGATTAGTTTTAAAAAATTGCTCAACATGTTTTTTGTAAAATGGTTGTGGCTCAACATTTTTGCTTAATATGTTGAGGTGAACTAAAACCACAACATAATCTTAACACATGCTCTTGATTGGCCAGGTATATCGATTGGTTGAGGTGGTTTGTTATTAAACAAGTTTTGGCCTCTTTTAATGTCACAAATTCATGTTTATGGGTGTTGTTTGGAATCAATAAATAAATAATCCTTAAAATTTGAAGAAATGATGTGCAATTAATGAGACTATCCATATTTAAACATTTGATTTCATTTAAATAATTCCTTTTGTGGATAACAAGATTTGGGCCCATCAAGGGTTGGGGGTGAAAAAGAGTCCAAAGGTAAGGTGATTTTAAGGATAATTTTATTATGTGAAAGGTTTTCAAATTATAAAATTCTCCAAATCATGTTTTAGTATGTGGTAAATTTAAAATATTAAAATATTAGGATTTTAAATAATTTCCCAATTGATGTCACTATAAATTGGGCAACATCATACACATTAAGATTTAGCCAAATATGGCTATATTCAAGATATTAAGATACAAATTTTTCAATGTTCTTCTATAATTTTAGTTACCCACTAGAAAGGCTAGTGATAGAAATTTGGTGATCATGTTGATTTTTCTTTTCAAACTTTAGTGAAATTTTGGTTTTGTTCATTAAAAAATCCTTTGTATACCTTAGTACCTTTTTCAGTTTCACGATAATTAAATTGTTTTTCAAAATGTTGAATTAGCTAAAAACTATTTGTTTAAAATGTCAATTTTTAATTACAAGGAGGGAAAAATGAAAACCCATGAGTTTTTTTGCTTCAAGCTAGTCCACCATTACTTAGAAATCCAATAATTGACAACATTTTTCTATCCTATAATTTGGTGGAAAATTATCTTTCCCCATCCTTGCCAAAAAAAAAATTATAACATATTGCAAAAAGGTCCCTTTTATGTTAGAAGTTTAGAGGTTGGATGAGAACTACAAAAGAAATTATGTATGTTTATTGTTAGATTTTCATAATTTATTTTATTATTATTGAAGTGATTGTTGAAAAATAAAATAACCATTCAACACTTAAACATGTAAAGGTATTATAGTAGGTCAAAAATGGATTTATAACTCGAAAAATTGTGCTCAAAATAAAACATTGGTTTTAAATGGCATTTAATGTGAAAAATGCATTGGCGTATATCGGAAATTCATTTTGAGGGTTAATATCATATATTTTAAATAGTGAATCAAAATTATTACATTGGTAATTCTCTTTTGTCTTGTACAATGTGCATGATCCATTATTTATTTACATTTAACTTTCAAGGCTACTCAATTATTACTTTTTGAAGGTAGCACATCATATTGCCTCCCACACAACAACAATCATGTCACATTCAATTGTTGGCCATATGAAACAAACATTCATATGGTTCAAGGTCATTGTTTTCTCAAGATGACATGGGACCCATCTTAATACCCATCATAGCTTATAGAACATCAATTCAAATAGATTTCAACATAGCCATAAAAGATATAATCCAATGTAAATTAAATTAGTCACTCATGGACGACCTTGCACATTTTCACCTTTCATCCATAATGGATGATGGATGAAATCCAACAACCATTATTTATATCCATTTACATTGGATGAATCTCATCCATTGTTGTATCACGATCGAGTTCCCTCTATCAGGGGCAATTACAACGAAACTGCTGTTTTTGATTGGCCAATCATAATGATTCGTTTCGGTAGTGACATCTAAATCGTCTCTCTCTTTATGCTGCTCAAATCTTTCATGTTTACTAGTGTAGCTTGGGCCATTGGCCCGAGTGTGAAACGGGTACCCAACTAACTTTTCCTTCTAAAACCATTTTCTCGCCTTGGCCTACCAAGGCAATTAGGATATATTGTGTTTAGATTCATTATAGAGTATAATAGCTTAAGGGATTTTGGCCCCTATTATGTAATAGGTCTGTTTTTATATGAGGATTTTCAAAAGATGATAATTTTGGCTTGTGTCGAAACTTGAGATTAGTTATAATAGAGTTATAATAATATCTTGAAAGATTTTGGCTTTTTTTAGAGGATTTTTTGAAGATTACATTTTTGCATGGTGAAATATTTGAGTTTTCATAATTCTTCCTCTTTTGCCTTAAGATACCTTTTAATATGTAATATGGCAAGGCCACAATGTGACACACCCCTTTTGTTTGATATTTTTATTGAATTTTCAATGACAAAAATGACTCCAAATTTAATTTTTCACTTACCTTAGGTCAAAAAAATTCAAAATCACTTTCATTAAATCCTACTAATTGAAGAATTTCTAAAAATACTTAGAGAGTCCCTAAATTCTCTTATTAAAACTTTTTTTACTTAAATAAATTTTAAATTAAATAGTTGCTCAATCTTCAATAACTTTTTCACTATAAATTAAAACATTATGAAACAAACTTAGTGCACCCCTCCTTGTTAAGGACTTCCAATGGTACCAAGAGCAACAACAAGAGGTGCCATGGATTGAGAGATCTCAAAGTGACAAACAAACAAACAACCTTGTTTCATGAATAGATTGGTGAGGAGGGGGAAGGCGAGGGACAATTAACATCATGTATTGGAGGTGGTAATTGGGGTCCAAAAACTATTGTTTGATAGAGGTCTAAATAGGGGGGTCATGTGGGTGGAGATGACTCCAACACTAAGCAATAAGACCACCCTTTTTTACAATTTTCAATTTCATAGAGTTCAATAGTTCCTATCTTCAAACTTTAGTACCTTGGTGGATTTGGAACAAATTACATTATGTTTTATAAAATGCTGAAATTTTCACCAAAAAACATTTTGGTGATAAGAAATTGATGAACCTTTTAGAATATCAACGAATAGTTTTTTTTTTCAATATGAATTTTTTTAATTAGTTAATTAATTAATCGGCATACATGTCCTAAAGCTGCCCCTATATTGCCTACCCCAAATAGTTCAAAGTTCATAACACAAATTGACCTACTTTGATTTGTTTTCTAGAATAATTGGAAGGCATGTTATTCGATATATATTTTCCGCTGCTATTTTGAAGGCATTTCAAAGTGGAATGCCCTCTTTGACTCTTATGGACATTCCATAATAATAATTGTTTTGAAAAAATCAAATAACCGACATTTTTAGGGTAAATGATATAACCAACAAATGATATCCTAAAATAGGTCATATCCTAAACCGGGTTGTCACCACTTTTAACCTGAATTAATACCCCTTCCTAAGAGCATGGGTACCTATAGGGTCCCAAGGTTGAAAATTAACTTGGCTCAAAACTCAAGTCAATTTACAAGGGTGAGGATTTTGCACAAGAATGCTTTATGTATAATAGAGGAAGATGGTGCATATGTAAAGAAACACAACAACACATGTGCAAGTTTTAGGTTTTTTTTCTTTTCTTGAACAAAAGGGAACTAAAAAGTGCAAAGTTGTCAAAACAATAAAAATTGTGCTTGATTATTAGAAACTTGATTTTATATTGTGTGCCATTTTCATTTAGCAGATATTATACATGTAATTGAGTTTGGAATGATCTTGATATTCAAATTCATGTTGGAAAGAAATAAATAAAAGATGCTTGAAAAAAATTCAAGCATTTGTTTAAATATATAGGATTAATCTTAACCTAATTGAACATTTAAGAACATGTATTCAAATGAAATGGACTAGGTAATTTTAACATTGTACCTTTTGAAAAAAGAAGAAATTAGTGTCTTTTCATACATGAAAAGGTTTTTTTTTCGTTTCTCTCTAGATTTTCACATTTTCAAAAGAAGAAGAATTTTTGCTTGATTTGGAAAGGATTGATTTAATGAATCATTTACTTTTTGATACATAATTAGAAAAAATTTGAAGATTTTTTATGAATTATGTATAAACACAAGGGGCAAATGCCTTCCTACCTTTTACCTTCCTCCAAAGGATCATCTTCATTATAAAATGGCACACAATAAAAGAGCTTCATTGTTTCCAATGCAAAGATGTAAAGTGATTCATTTATCTAGACATGCACAAGGGACTCACAATGAAGCTTTTGAAAAAGACAAATCAGCATATACAAAAGTTGAATACTTTGATGCACCACTAACAAAACTTGGATGGCAACAAGCTCAACAATTCAAGCAACACAACCTTACAGCTCATGTTGTTCCTCAAATTGTTGTCACTTCCCCACTCTCTCGATGCTTACAAACAGCAATTGCTATGTATGGAGGTGAAAATATGAAACCACATGAACCAATGTCCACGGCTTTGATGGCAAATGGAGTTGCACTTACAGGACATCCTGCAATATCAAGCTTTGGAGCTCCTCCTTTTATTGCAATTGAATGGTGTAGAGAACATTTAGGTGTTCATTTTTGTGATAAGCGTTTACCTATTTCTATATTGAGAAAAAATTACCCAGCAATTGATTTCTCTAACATTGTGACTAACGAAGATACATGGTGGACATCAGATGTTAGGGAATCAACAAAAGAATTATTTGAAAGAGGGAGATGTTTTGTTGAATGGTTGTTAGATCGACAAGAACAAAGAATTGCAGTGGTGGCACATAGTAGTTTCAATTGGCATTTTACTCGTTTGTTTGGAGAGGATTATTCTCCTATTGTGCAAAAAGAATTGCAAGATGGATATTCTAATTGTGAAATGAGATCTTTAATTCTTGCTGATAAGAAACCAAATTTATTTGTTCAAAGAAGCCCTTGTGATTTTCTTGGGGGATCAATTCGTTACGTCCCTGGAAAATGATTTCTTTTTTTAAAAAAAACTTGAATGGAATTTTTCCCACCACCCTTAAAAACATGCAATTCAATATCATTTTCATTTAAGCATTCATTTTACAATTTATATATGAAACTAATTGACAATAGTTTTAAAATTGAAATCTCCTATTCATGAACCAAATAAAACATGTGTAAACCCCCAAATTCCAATTAGTTGGAAATGAAATTTAATGATGCACATGCATCAATTATGGAGTATTGTTCATTGTATGCACCGTATAAGGTAGTGGACATTTTTTTAATTTTTTAAAAAATATATTTTGATTGATCTTTGATTATGCCATCATGGATTTCAATGTAATGATTTTCAATCTATTGTTATGTAAGGTTGATTCAATTGATGGCTTCAATGATTGGTTTGTTATTATTTTTTGTGATTTCAATAATTAGTGATAATACATTGGTGCACTTGCATTCAACACTTGTGTTTCTAGGTGAGTTTTCAAGTGCAATTTGTGTTGTGAGGGGTGACGCCAACACAATAGATGTGGTTGGATGTTAGAATGATTTACCACAAAGGGGACATATTGAAGATTGCCACTAAGATCATCCATGTTCACAAAATTGGCCCTTGCTTGTTATGCATCATATGATTATGGTGTTAGGCATTGATCACCTAGGAAATATTGCATGAAAGATGATAGTCGTAAAGAATCTTGATCTTCATGTGTGTTGGATTCCAATGCAAGTGCAACATAATTGGCATCACATTTAGCTTGCAAAGGTTTCACATGGATTGGTGCATTTATGATTCATTCCTTTGAAACACATCTATTTTTTTGTAGTTTTTTTAATCAAATTGGTGAAGTAAATGACATTTGTTGTATTCCTCCATGGTCAATTCCCAAATTATGCACTCCTCTACGGTAATTCAATTTTTTTTTATAATTGGAATTCAACCCATTCCATTTGTCCTTGCACATTTTTTTGTTTTTTAACACCTTAGTGTAAGTGTAAACTTTAGCAATTGTTTTGTGATTTTGTTCCATTTTTGCAATACAAGCACCACATGCATTATTAGATTCACCAACTCCTTTTCAGCCACATCTTCAAATTGCTTGCACATGATGAACACAAGAACTTTGTGTTGTTCCTAGTTTGCATTCTTTTGTCAAGGTGTTTGATTTTCAACTTTCAAAACAATCTTGCACTTCTTTCTCCAATTTTACCTTCTTACATATGTAAAGGTGTTCACCATTTAAAAAGTTGATGTATTTTGTTTTATTTGCAAAAAAGAAGTTCAACAACAACATTTGCTATGATAGATGTAGTGCAATGGAGCTTCATGATAGATAGACACAAGAAAGTGTGTATAATGACATATGATTTCATGACAAATAGAGGCAAAATGTCATGTAGTGTGTTGTCAAACTTTCCTACAAAGCTTTGTGAAAAATAGTTCAATGATGGAATTTTTTGTGACAAATGGTTGATGGTTGAGAGGAGAGGGAAGGGGGGATGAGGAATTTATGGTTGTTAGTTAATGTGCTTTGCTTTTAGTTTGATAAGATGAAATTTTCAACAAGAATAATAATATTCAATTTTGGATGATTTTTCATGAACTTATACTATCTTGTACCTTCAACCTTACCATTGTAAATAACCAAATAAATGTCATGCCAATTAGACATGCCATGTATTGTTATGTGTATAAGTTCAAACATCAATAACTAACTTACTTTCAATGTTACCATTGTTGACAACCAAATTTATAAAAAATGCAACATAAGCATACCATGTAGACTATTTGAAAATGCCACGTGCAAAAGTTTGAACAATAATAACTAACTTACCTTCAACCTTGCTACAATCAATAAATAAATAAATAGAATGCCACATAGGCATGCCATGTAAGCTATTTATCGATGCCATATACATAAGTTTGAACATCAATAATTAATTTACCTTCAACCTTATCACTATTAATAACCAAACAAAAAAAAATGACCACATGATAAACATGCCATGTAGACTATTTATTGATACCATGTGTAGAAGTTTGAACGACTATAACTAACTTTTCTTCAACCTTACCATTATTGATGACCAAACAAAAAAGAAATGCCATGTAGGCATGCCATGCAAGCTATTTACTAACACCATGCACATGAGTTTGAACAACTCTAACTAACTTAAAAGTACATTCACACTTGATGTTAGGGTTTCTAACATCAAATTAGTCATTGAAGACTTAAATTTACTTATTCATGAAAATTTTATGTTGAGCTAACATTCACTTCACATGAAGCAATTGCGACATTTAACATTGAGTGCCACTTAGGATGCCACCTAGATTTTCATTTAATGCCGACTTAACATCAAGTGTGAATGCATCATTAACTAACTACAACCTTTCAACCTTCATAGAAAGAATGTTAAACAATCCCATTGAACTTAGAAGGAGGTGTCAAAACCATTTTTTTAAAAAAGAAAAGAAGAAATTGCAATTCTTTGCATAGTTCTGTTGCAAGAATTGATTAAAAATCAAAGAAATAAATTTTAAAAATAAAAAGTCTGCAAAATCTTCTGCCAATAAGCAAAGAAAGAAATAGAGTGCTACATTAGGCATGTCATGTAGGCTATTTATGGACATCATGTGCAAACAGAAGAATGTGTGAAACTGTAAAAAGCACTCCCCAAGTTCTTCATGTCCAAGCTGGGTTGCTGTGGTGCAGGAGAGGGCAGCAGGGTGCAGGAGGGAGGGGAATCTAGAGAGCATGGAAGCTTTGGAGGATGGCAAGAATCTGGAAGCTGGTACTGGCGGGGTCAGGACAGGAAATGGTGATATGGGTCCTGGCGTAATGCAGCAGGACAGTGTCTCAGTGAGCAGTAATGAGGATCGTAATGAGGATCGTGGCCCCCTCACCACTGAATCTGCTGCCGTTGATGAAGAACAACCTCCTCCTCCTCTTCCACCTTCGGAAGTGCAGAATGGGAGTGCAGAGGTCCTGGAGGCTTCTGTTGTTGATGATGGTGCAAAGAGTGTGGCAGATATGAAAGGTTGGTTGGTTTGGTTGGTTGGTTTGGGTAGTGCGCTTTTTTCCTTGAGCTTTTGTGGAGCATTTGCTTCTGTCGTAGCTTTCGTGTTTTAAGCTGAATCTCGACCATTGGGTTTTTTTTTTCCTTCTGAGACGACAGATGATACCCAGGATGCGAAATTGTTGCAGCAGATGCGTGACTTAATTGCCAAGCTCGACCCTCCTTCCACGGTAAATGTGTTCCTTCACAATTTTTTCCTCTCAAAGCTTTCTTATTGTGTGAACTGCAAAATGGGTGCTTCCAATTTGAACTTAGCTCTGAAGTCTTTTGAGTGTTTGCTTCACTGCCCATGCATGTCGCGTCCTTTACAGATCTCTGTCATCAGCTCCTGTAGTGCTTGAACTGCATCTCTCCTTTCTAGTCTCTACTCCAAACCCTAACCCTACCCCTTGCCATCCAGTCCCAGCCTCTGTGTTGAGGTTTAGTGTCACGCGGGTATTAGAAACTGCACCCCAACACCCAAATCCCCTCCGGGGTATCAGGGCGGTTCTCAAGGTGCAGAACCACAGCTCTCAGAAAACCAAACGCCCTGTTTTTCACATACAGCCATGGTTCTCCAAAACCTTGAAGCAGGCGAAGAACTGACCCCCCAAGAAATCTGCCAGTTCTTTTCTGGTTGTTTTGTGAAAACTGGCGGGTCTCTGAGGCTTTTGAATTACCTAGAACTGGCAAATATTTGATTCTAATTTTTTTTTCCTTGAGTAAACCTGGAACCCATGGTTTTCTTATTCTGAAATATTTGAAAATTTGGGTCTCCAAGGGTTTTGAAATACCCAGAACTGGCTGGATTTTTTTTTGTTCTGATTTTGTTTCTCAATAAACCCAGAACCCACAGTTCTCTGATTCTGAAATGTTTTAAAACCTGGAACTGGCGGTTACTAAACAAAAGGAAAATACCCACCCAACACTGGTTGAGTTTCCCACAGCTGGATGCCAGTTTTATTCTCTAGATGCTTCAGTTCTTGACCAATTGCAAACCTGCTCCTAGAGAACTGTGAATTTGCATGCGGTTGATGGGAGCATGTGGTGTGGATACCGCAAACCTAAAAAGATTCTTCTTCTTCTTCTTCTCCTCTGGGACACGGTTATCGACTTTTGGATATTGAAATACTTGCTTGACAGGACATAGATGATGCCACATTGAAGCGATTTCTTAGAGCTCGATCCAACAAGGTTGAAAAAGCTGGCAAAATGTTTGCAGAACATCAGAAATGGCGTCACACATTTGTGCCTCTTGGCTACATACCAGAAGAGGAGGTAATTATTTATCTTTGTTCCAGACAAAGCTGCTGATGCTTTCCTTTCCAATGTGAACATTTTGCTTAGAAACATTGCCATACTAAAATTGGACATATGTTTGTGCAAATGGGTTACAATTGTTGCTCTTTTGAAATTAAGGCAGGGAACTTTCCTGAGGATCTTCCTGGCTTTCAGGGCTTTTAAGTCAAGGGTGGTAGCCTGAGGCTAGGCCTGAAATCCCAGCAAGATCCTCAGAAAAAGCTCCTTACCTAAAGTAAAGGACTTCAAAAAAAATTCAGGGATGAAGAAACCATAGTGGAGTTTCAGTGCATTCTCGGAGTGTGCAGGTGAAAAATGAGCTGGAAGCCAAGAAGGTTTTCCTGCAAGGGCATGACAAAGTAGGTCGGTCTATTGCTGTCATACTGGCATGCAAGCATGATGCATATAAGCGAAACTTTGAGGAGTTTAAACGTAAGTATCTAGACTATCTCTGCCTTGGCTTGTGTTTTTTGTAATGTAAACCCATCTTTCGCATCATCAAAAGCCTCATTTCTTTTTAGATTCAGAATTTTAGGGTTTAGGGTTTAGGACTTGGGTGTCTAAGAACCTTGTGTGATGTGTTTGCTAGGATTGTGGATTCATAATCACAGAGAGTTTTGTTGCATGAGCAGGCTATGTGGTGTACAACTTTGACAAGACAATTGCAAGGTAGTAGTTCTACTTCTATGTGAATGATTATTACCAAGGAAGATAGATGGTCATACCATTTCTGCTTGTTTGTTTCTGTTTTCTCAGTTTCTGTCAGAGCAGAAACAGTGACTGCTGGCATTCTTCATTGGCAAGCTGCTCCTCAGCCCTAAACCCTAAATGGCAACCCCCCCTCAAGACATTGGCACAGTGAAATTATGACACAGAGAGAAGAGCCCATCGATGTTTTGGTTGACCTATAAATTGAATGAAAAAAGTCTTTTCATATGAGATGTTGGAAGACTGTGCTTTCTATTAAACATTGAGTGGCAAAGGCAACAGAGCACAGAGGCTGACAATTCTGCTGAAATGGGGTGTTGTTTGTGGATAATGCTGGATGGGTGAGAGAAGCTTGAAGCCTGGTGATGAGAAATTCACTGTCATTTTGGATCTGAAAGGCCTGAAGTTAAAAAACTTGGACCCACGTGGCTGGATTTCCACCTTTGATTTCTTACAGGTTTGATCCTGAAACATTCCGCCTGTTAGAGAGTTAGAGATGGTCCTTGTTCCACCTGTTCCAGAGTTAGAGAAGCTCCTTGTTCCAAAAAGACATTCACAATTTTCTCAAGGTGGAGAGAAGATTATGCATCTTGTGTGTATGTGTGTGGCAGGCATATTACCCAGAGCGACTAGGGAGACTATTCATTGTCCATGTGCCCACCATATTTTGGGGTGCATGGAAAATTGTAAATCCATTTATCGATAAAGTCACAAAGGAAAAGGTATACCTGACCTTCATAAAAAATCGTAGTTATTAATGCCTAGTAACCTCTACATTTATTTGGTGGTGCATGACCTGTTTCAAAGATGATATCATGGGTTTCCACGTGGAACCTAAACCCTAAACCCTAAACCTATATGCAACAAATGCAACTGGGATGTGTGTGGGTCAGCTTCAAGTTGCACTCAACCAGCTGCACAATTACATTTAGGTCACTAGACCTAAGTCATCATCAGTACTATTGACATGATCTGTTGGAATTTGGGAGTGACTCCATATGATCAGCAAAGTTCTCAATTGTTCTCGTGGCTTCACGTTCCAAGTTCTGCATATCCAGAGTTCTCATTCTCATTCTGTGGGTTTGCTTTCCAAGTTCTGTGCATCCGGAAGGGTGTCTGAAGTGGTGATATGTGGGTGTTTTTTTTTCTCCTGTATCAGATCATTTTTGTAGAAGACAAGGAGATTGAATCCATATTGTTGGAGGAGATAGAGAAGGACCAAATTCCTGAGACATATGGTGGTACCTTAGGATTGGTGCCTATCCAAGATGCTCCCACTCCTAATTGGCCTCCAAGGGGCTAGGAAATTGGGAGATTTCCCTGTCTTGCCTTTATGTATCAAGCACAATATAGCTCCAAATCCATCTTGCAAAGTACAAGGTTTGAATTGCTCTGAATCCATCTTGCAAGGCTTAAGGTTCTAAATTATTCTTTTCTATATCCAACTGCCAGTTTTTATCAGCATCGTCAAGCCACCTTACAAGAACTTAAAAGTCCTGGTGCAAAATGCTGGATAATTTGTGTGGCATTACGTTAGCCCATTTGCAGCAATTTAATATTTGATTGTGATATCAAAGTTGTGTGTAGATAGCAATTTACTTTTTCCATGGTGAATTTTCGCAAGTCTCAGAAATGTTTTTGAGAATGATATGTTTCATCAAAAACTTAAGACCACGGGGTAAAGAGCAATTCATGTAATTGGAAACTATGTGTAGTTGGTTACATTGATATCGGATGTTACTTAATTGATGATGGCATGGATTTGGAGCAAAAGCCTCCACTGACAAATGTTGTTCACAAGAGTCACTAGCGCCCCAATTCGTGGCATCTAAATGCGCTGAGTTTTAGGTGCTTGCCCTTGACATGTAGTAAGACTCTTGTAAGACCTTATTCTTCCATATATGGACATGGGGTTCCCTGGGAAGAGAAGGCTTGTTAGCCTTTTGAGAAGTCAAGAATTCTACCCCAACTTCTTTTGGGCTTTAGGCTCCAATCTCTTTGAGCCTTTGTTGTAGGTTTTTGACATTGCTGTGCAAAGATAGTAGGGCAACACCGAGGGTTTTTTTGGGTGAAATTTTGCCAAATGGAATTTATTTACTTATTTCCAAATTAGCAAAAATTTAGTGCTTTTTGAGTTTTGAATAGCCAAATTTTAAAAAGAATCTATTTTAATTTTTTTTTTGCGAAATTTTAACCTAGGTTATAGTAGGTAGCCAAAAAATGTAGATGGGTGCTAAATTTTTACTTTCATATCTTCTTATTGCCAAATTTGGCTAAATCGTCTTATGTATGATCACCACTTTGGCTACATCACAAAATTGAAAAAGAAAAAGAAAACCCCATGGGGCAACACCTACTATTACAAAAGGAGGTTAGTTCTGGCTGGACAATTATTCCCAAAAGCTTCACAATTTGTTTTCCATAGGGAATAATACCCCAAAATTAAGGACCTTATAACCTTGGGATGGGCGATTTCATAAGTGTACAACGTAGTGAATGAGCTTGTAGTCGCAATAAATGTTTGAGTGATGTCAAATTTTGTTTGGGGTATGAAGATGAGCTTGTGAGATATTTACAAAAGCATTCCCATATACTACCTTGCACTATTGAATCAAAGTAAAGTCTAATAGACTCATGTTGAAACGGGATTCACATAATCTCAACACCAATCGAAGATGCTCAGCTTGACAAGGTTGAAGCATCGGAAACCATAAGCAAATTAGTATGTTCAATATATGGCTTGTGCCAACCTCATGGGTTTTTAAGCATGGAGGTAATGTCAACATATCTCAAGAATCCCACCATGGAGAGAAGGCCCCTATGGCATCATCATTCAATTATGAACAAATTTCCTAAACAATTTGTTGGGGCGAGTCTATAGGCAAGGATTGCATTTTCACTTGTGTCTACAACACCTTAACACTACTTTTTGTATATCATTTCTTTCAAAATATTCATTTTGACTTATTTAAGGTAACTTATTTCCTTCTTGTGCAATTAATGTTTTATTTGCAACTTAAGTGTTCTATTAAGTAGTATAAGTCATTAAATAATTTAATTTGAAATGAAATTATCATGGCATGGCCTTCATTTATTTAACACCTTTATAAGAATCCTTTATACATAGTTGTGAACTACAATATTTAGTAATTGAATATTCAATCAATTGATGTTTTATTTGCAATTTAAGTGTTATATTAAGTATAAGTTATTAAATAATGTAATTTGAAATGAAATTACCATGGCATGGCCTTCATGTATTTAACACCTTTATTAGAATCCTTTATACACGGTTGTAAACTACAATCTTTAGTAATTGAATATTCAATCCTACTAGGATGAAGAAATAGGTAGATATATTCATGTGTCATTGAAAAGGCTCAAATTAGGGGGGAAGGAAAAATAAAATGAACGTACATGTAACCAATCTTTGCTCATATACTTCATTTTTGGTATTGCAACACATTAATCAAATGTGCATAATGTGTGACATTCACATTTGAGCAAGTTTATTCTTGTCTTATGTTTTCCATTCTAACCATTTTGGCAAAGATTCCATTTTAACTGTTCTAGCATGTCTTTGAAAAAAATTCATATGGAACTTTGACCCACATTCAATGTCATGAATGTGGTCATGACATTTACACTTGCTATCAATATATTGATGTAGGCAAGAATTGGGTGTTTTTGACAATGATAAGGGTGTTTCGCATGACATTTGTAACTTTAATATAATCATTGATCCCCCATGAAGTGAGGCATGAATGGTTTTGTTGTTGTTGTTGTTGAAGCATAGTGTTTCTCACCATGTTACTAAATAATCAAACATCAAGGCCATCTAACATGGGTTGTAGCCTTGACTAATTGTCATAATGTAACTAATTGTTTGCAGATATTCTTGATTTTAATGATTACTCAAGCTTGTTCCATTCTCTCCTTCCATTGAATAAGTAATAGCAAATTCATGTGCGATGGCTCCATGAACATGTCTCAATTGTGAATCCAAAGATCAACATATTAATTTTGGTTGTGCTTAAATGCACTCTTTACATACTTGAGGATATTTTGTGATAAGATTGGTTGCCAAAAACTCAAATGTGCGGTGGGTGCTTCCACAAGTTTGAATTGTGTTCTCCACTTTGAGCATTTACAATCTTTCCACCTTGTGTTATGAAGTACTACATCCCATAGTTTTTCATCCTTTGTTTGCTTGCTTTATATTTATTTCAAGCAACTTTTTGTTCTTGTATAAGGATGCAATTCTCCATCACCAATTTCGTAGTATGGAAAATATGCAATATTCAGTCCAATCTTTATAGCCAGCATTTTGTAAATCTTTATCGGAAATTGTTTGCTCACGAAGAGGTTGTCCCACCATACTATTTTTGATATGTTCAAAAGTTTCCTTGCTCATTTGGCAACCATTAGGTATTGCTTTTGGGAATTCTTCATACAATATTCTTTTGGGTTCATTATCGTTCACAACTACTATTCCCTTCTTAGATTGTTTTTTCAATATGTTCATATGTTGTGTACTATCCATGAATAGTTGTGGTGAGGTTCGAGATCAAACATGACATATCTTGCATCACAATTGAAAAAAATAATTCAATAATAATATTTTGTTGGGGGTGAAATTTAGTTTTGTTCATTCCAAGTTTGAAATTTGTTAGGTTAGGGTACATAGTTCTCCATCACCCATGGCATGCAATGTGGCAAAAGTTTTGGTTTTGGGAGTGAAATATGCACATAATACAATCTAACACATAGATCATATAAGTGATCATATAAGGAATAGAAATAGATTGCATGTCTATTGAAACATGTACAACATATGCATGTTGATGGACTTGGGTATGTTTCAAAGGTGGATGTCAAAGTGCTATTTGGATTTATTTACTACAAAAGAAAAAAAAATGTAATATTGAAAAAATGAACAAAAACAAGATGGATTTCATGCAAGGCTGAAATATTTTCCAAACCCTTTTGAATGACATGAAATTTGCTTACATGTCCTTGGGACGGTTGGGAACTACATTCAAGTGAGAGAACAAGTTGAACCATACAATGAGGTAAAGATGGAATATACAAGTTACCTTATGAAACAAAGGGCAATCACAAGGATTGGTCCATGTGGTGACATTTAATTGATCCTCGCTCTACATTGTCCAATCTTTCATGTTTATGGGTGGGATGGGGAATTAACTTGCACACTATGTTTGAATTTGAATAAACCTTGGTGGAGGCCAACATACCAAAGGGGTGGATGGATTCACGCTTTCATCCAAAATGCACATAGGTGCACAAAACACTTCAAATTTGGACCATCCTAAGATCCATAAGGTTGTGCATTTCAAGTGTAAATTCACAATAGCTACGCCAAATTTAGATGTGCTATTTCTTCTTGGTTTTTCACTTGGGAAAAAAAAGACATCAAATGTTTCATTATGGTATGCCCCCATCACATGAATGAATGAATTTTGAGTGTCAATATTACAAGTTGTGGATTTCAAGAGTACACACTCAAAATTAATTTTGCACTTTTGTGCTACTTTTCAATTTTGTGGTGTTGTAAAAAATAAATGGTCTCTACGGGTATGTCTCTTTCTACCTAGGTATAAGTAAAGGGTATATATCCGTTTACCATAGCATTGGAATAGGTATATGGTACATTCATGTATATGTACATATATACACATATCTCCATTATTTAAGAAAGATACAAACATGTATGTCTAGCACATACTTTTGTTTCATTTATTGGCTCCATATCCTTACCTATCAAGGACTAGTTAGTGATCATGGAAATCCTTGAACTCGCCATCATTGTGTCCTCATTGACCAATGACCACATGTACATTTAGGGGAGGATATCAAATAAAACACGTAGCAAAGTAATAATAATAAAAACTTACTCTTGTGAATTTCAATATATCATCATGGGCTGGGCCTTCTTCACAATTTGGTTGAAATAAGAAGCAAAGGCTACATAAAAATTCATATATGCTACAATGGTTAGTTAATTTTAACTACCTGCCTACTGACAACTTACTACCTTGTACTAGAATCATCTACATGCATTTACTGACCTACTAGTCACCTATTGTCCTACCTACCTACCTACCTACCTACCTATATGACCTATTTTTTATAGTTCAACAATGGTTTACCAAGGTGAAACCCAACATCAACTCAGTTGGAATTCATCCATTGAGCTTGATGTGAGTGTAGAGATGTGCGTTGAGCACGAGTTTTTCTACTAGTGCACAGTCATCTTTCCTAGCTCAATGTTTGATACACTACTCTTGGCTTGCATGTGATATTGGATGTCGTGTGTTGGATGTTGTGCATTAACATATTGAAGCACTTACATCCATCACTATCTACAAGTATAAAACACATTGCTCGGGTCTTTGAGAGGAAGGGAGGACAAATCACAACAAAGGAGGTACCAGCAGAATCCTTCTACCTCACATTCCTAGGTCATCATCGTTGAACCCTCACTGTTGCAAATGAGGACTAGCTGTATTGGAATTAGAACCATCCTCATTTGGAATCTTGGGTGATCCAATTTGGCACTGCATCTCCTGGATTGTCTGGCCTATAAAGAACCTGCAATATACATCAGGTAAAAAATACAAAATGTTTTGCACCCACAAGAGTGGGAGCCATGTGAACAAGGAATAAAGGAGAGCCATGATTGTAATAGCATGGCCGAATAGAAAGCCTGCCCCTGGATAGAATGTCCACACTTTTCCCGCAATCGGTACTCTCATGCTCAGGACAGTATTTGTCAAAGCTTCCCTGCAGCAACACACCCCATGCAAATGTCATTCATTGTGTATGCATAACTGAGCAGGCAGGCTGTTGCAAACTCCTGGCAGATGTAAAATTACTTCACAGGGACACAAGGAAAGTGGAAAATAAAGAAAGAGGAGAGAGGGACCTCTCCCTGAAGACTTTCAAGCACTTTGAATTCCAAACAGGTTGTGAATGCATGTAAAGAGATTCAAACTGGATAGATTTGGGAAATACAGGTCAAGGGGCAAGAGTCTGCATGCACCTATACTCCAGTACACGATAGAATGGGGAAACAACACCGCTTACACCCACAGATGAGCAACGCAACAATGTAAAGCCATTCTCCACTGCTCTAAATGCATCTGTGTCAAATTCCAGAGGACCCACTGGTCCCCATGTCCAGCTAGGTTGCACCATAATATCAACTCTGTGAAACGCACAGAAACCATTGTTAATGGATACAAACTTACAAAAGCAATTTACAGCAGCAAACAAACGATGCTTGCACATCAAATCACACCAATATTTCACATTGAGACCTACACGAGGAATAACTACAAAAAGATACCCCTCGTTCAGAGTGGAAGCCTCAAACATCAAACCCACAACAGAGAATTACGGCAAGAAAAAGCCAAATTGAGATGAAGCATTGTACCCCAGCTTTCCTGCCTGGCGAATCAAGTCTGGGAACTCTAAGTCAAAGCAAATGGCTGCTCCAATCCGTCCCAATGCTGTGTCAACCACTTGAATTTCTCCTGGTCCAGCCACCAAGTTTGTCTCCACAAATGGTACTGGATGTGACTTTATGTACTTAAAGCCAACTGACCCATCTGGCAAAATGAGAGCAAATACATTGTTGGCTGCACCCAGTGCAGCCCAGGGACTGAAGAACTTAATGTAGGACAGTCCTAAGTATGGGCCAGCATGCATTAGGTCATTCTCTGGTGAGACATTGAGATTGCTTGCAGCTTGCTTTGACTTCCTGCCTTCCTTTGCAATTTGAGCTGCTTTCAGTAAGAGGGCAGATTCAGCCTCATCTCCCTGGACGACAGTGGCAGCTTCTGACCATATTATGAGAGCATCTCCAGCATCTACACGTGACTGTGTTTCATTCCAAAGACTACCAACTTCTGCCTCACCTGCTGCCTGTCTGGACGGATAGTTGCACACAGGAAAATGCATCAGAAAGATCAACAAAACTTTTGCAGACTGACTCTGCAGCTTTAAACTGGCAAGACTGAAAGTACTAACTACCTGCTAACCAATCTGGATCCGTGAGTTCAAGCCAGTGTTGGTCTTGGTATATAGGCTTGTGCCTGGTATCAACACTGGTAGCAAGGACCCTACCACTCTGGTATGAGCTGAGGCAATACCAGCTTTATACCCTTACACAGCCTGGTAGGAACCTGAGGTAATACCAGCTTTGTACCAGATTTATACAAGTTTTACTACCTGGTACATACACATATACCTGTACCATACCAGCCAGAAATCAGTCTTCGACCCAATACCAGGACCAGGCTGGTAGGTATGTTCATGAGTTGACATCTACCAGACAAACACTGGTCCAAACTGATGACTTATGTCAGTCAGTGGTGGTATTTAGGGTTTTGCATATTGCCAAAATACTTTACTCTCTGCTGTGGTGTTGTCAAGATACCGATGGAAAAAATCAAGGACTAATTTGCACCACCCTGACAATCAACTGCAACTTCACTGATCATGGAGAGTTGCAGAAGGCACCCTTCTCCCAAAACAAGAGAACAAGAGAACTTCACCTGAGGATGCAAGAAGCTGCAACAGTGGGGTTCAAGGTCTCAGCAATTCCCCTCTCGAAGAAGGCACCTGAGAGTAACACCTCTCTACATCCAGTGTAAACCAATGACAGGAAGAAAACCCCAATGCAAATCTTGGTGTGCAGAGCATGATCTCGATGTGCAGTTGCAGCTTTCTGCCTCACATTCTTCTTCAGGTACCCATTCAAAGGCCTTGAAGAGTCATTGATGCGTTCATATCCATCTGCACAATCAGAAAACAAATTGTGCACAATCAGAAAAAATGCAGTCAGAAAACAATAAAAAAAATGGACAATCACCAGAAAACTTCACAAAAAATTGGTTGATGTTTACAATGGGTTGCTTATCTATCAGTTTGATTCTTGAGTGCAAAAGGGACATGGACACAATCTTCTTGGAATACCTGGAGTGTGACCTTGTGAAGAAGAAGCAAGTGTTGTGGATGTTCAAAGTGCAGAAACAAGATGATGTGTACCTAGAGTGTGATCTGAAGAAGAAGAAGCTAGGGTTTGTGGATGTTCAAGAGCAGAAAAAACATGCTGTCTACCTGGAGTATGATCTTGTGAAGAAGAAGAAGCTAAGGTTTGCAGATGATAAAGAGCAGAAAGAAGATGGTGTGTACGTGGAATGTGATCTTATGAAGAAGAAGCTAGGGTTTGTGGATGTTCAAGAGCAGAAAGTAGATGGTGTGTACCTGGAGTGTGATCTTGTGAAGAGCAAGCACATCCTTCTACGAAATGTCTTGTCTCACTATCTCCACCCCTCTCCGAATCTGCGAGAACAACACTTTCGTGTGCAATTGACGCTGCCCACGCCAACAAGAACACGATTCCATCAACGCCCCATACACTAGCCGTCAACACCAAGGGTTTGACGGACGCTTGCGAGTAGGCTGGATTCCCCACGGATCCGATGGGCGCTTTTGATGCTGCTAGGTGCCAGAGAGCCGTCCATATGGAAGCGAAAACAAGCGGCTGCGACAGAGTCGCACCTCCATATCTGCGCCTGTAAACCAAGCTTGCGAGAAAGGGAATACACAGAACCAACCAGGCGATGGTACTGACGAACAAGACTGTAAGCACACCGGGAAGTGTAAAGGAGGGATCGTTGAACATCCCTCCAAACGCCACAGTAAACCCTAAAGATTGCACCAGGAGTGTGAGAAGGAAGAGCAAAAGCAGCTTTCCCCATGACGATGATGATGTTCTTGTTCTTTTCCCTGAGCTTTGATCACCAACAACAACAACAACAATTTGGTGTAGAAACTGGAGCAGAAGAAATGGCTGCAGCCATGAAGTCACCATCACCGATTGCAATCCCGATAAAGCTGTACACAATGCAGATCCCACTAAGAATCCTGCAGCTTTCCATTTGCTCCCTCGCAAACAACCCATCTGTGTGTGTGTGTCTGTGTGTGTCTCTGTCTCTGTCTCTCTCTCCTTCAAACTAAACTGACGATCTCCAATTTGCAGCTTCACAGCCATCTCCGTGAAAAAGAGGCGAATCTGTTCGCCATTTTGCGATTTTTTTTTTTTTGAAAAATAGAATATTCTGTCGCAAATTCCCTGTTTTTTAAGCAAAAAATCACGCCAGAAAAGGATCTAAAAGTTCACCAAAAATCGCCAAAAATCAAATGCCAACAACATGAAAGAAAGGTTGCTGGAGAGAGAATAGCGCAGTGCTGTCGTGCTCTGCGCACGGGGCGAGATTCGAACGTGCGTGGAGTTTCGAACCACTAGGGTTACGCTGCCACTGACCTATTGGTTATTTGAAGCACCTACTGTCTGAGCTATTTATTATAACTAATGAGCTCTTGATTAGTTACCTAGGTCCATAACCATATTGTTTCTTGAATGAAAGCATCAGAAATTGTTCTCTTCATGAATGAAAATAACATTCATCGTACATTTACATTCGTTTTAATATGTCAAGCCCTATTTTTATTTTTATTTTTTTTCAATAGCCATACCCGTTTTTGGGATGAAAAAATCATAATTGTTCTTTTTCATGGATGAAAATAATTTTCATTGTACATCCATTTTCAAATATTTCATTAACAATAAATTGGACTACAAATATAGGTGTATGATTTTATTTATTTTTTTAAAAAAGAATTATTAAAAAGTGACTCACATGTATTTCATAATTGCTTAGTAGGGGGAGGTTGTCTCAATTCTTGCAAGAGTCAATTAGGTTTGGTAACCAACAACCTATCATGGGTTACCTAGTCCATTAAGGTTAATTTGGGGTGACAAATTATGTTGTTTTTTTAAACCACATTTTTTTTGGAACATGATTTTCTAATCATGATGATACAATCATAATCATGACCAAAATTCATGTGTGCGTTGAACATGAATTTTGTATGAAATTGTTGAATACATCACATCTTATGCCATAATGTCATGGAATGTCATTCATTGCCCTTGTTGGGTAAGGTGTTTGTGAGATTGTCGATCCACATGTTGGATGTGTTGCCTTACTCACCCTAACATGCTTGCTAGCACCTTAATCAACATAATGGGCAAGGGTTGGACCATTCCATGGTACATAACGTATTTGGAAGGCACCTTACATGACAAAACAAACTATAGATATCATTTAATTTGTGAAAATTGGGTTCCATTCAAACCTAATGGGTTTAGGGTTTAGGGTTTAGGATCATTTATCATCTTGGGATTTTTAAATGTAAGATTTATTGTCATAACACATTTTAATGTAAGAATATCTTACCCATACTAAAAACTTAGGGACAATACAATTGATTTTACATGGAGTTTCATCAACATTATAAACAAATTTATCATAGATGGTCAAATTAGCTCCACATATGGAGTCACAAAAGCCTTGGTGTCTCATGTGTGTAGTTTAATGGCATAGGTAGTTAGCAATTTTTTTAGAGATGAGTTTTCACATTGTGTTTTTTTCAAAACAATGAAACGAAGCATGAAGAAATGAAGTTTTGGGGTTTTTTTTTCAACATTGTTCATCATTTTTTTAAAAAAAATTGCCAAAAATATAGGAGGATGCTTGAATATAATTTAGATAAATGTCATTAATTGATGGGAGACCCTTTTGGGGTTGATCATTGATGTTTATACAACATGAAATTCATAAAAGCCACTCGTAGTTAAACCAATTATAAAGCATTTTAATGTTACAAATAAGGTGAAACTACAAATAGAACCAAGTTTCATTTCCTTGTTATAAAAGCAAAAATCAAAAAAATTATATAATGAAAACTATTGATTAACTAAAAGTTGTAAGGAAATAACTTAAGATATGTCAAAAGTTCAATGAGAAAAATAATCATATCTTGTCATAAAACATTATAATGTCTAAAGGTAAGGTGAAATTAAGAACATAGTTCACTATTAATTCTTGCACATTGTAACTATGTACACAATTTTTTTTTAAACATTAAGGAGTATTTTTTAACTAGGTGCTAATTATGAATAACTCAATAACAACAAAATTATAGTTGCATAAACCTTCAAGTCCATTTATATATAATATTGAGGCCGCCATAGAACCTTGGTAGCTTCCATATTAATTATCTTATTTGTAAAATTGTAAAATTATGTATAAAAATTACGAAGGAAAGTAGAAAATCTTTTGGAGTATGCAAAAAATGTATACTTTCAACATGGAATCTTCAAATTTAATTAGTTATTTGACATGGGTGTGTTGAAGTTGCCCCTATGCTATGATATATACCATAATGTTACAATGATCAAGTCAATTAAAAACATGATATACATGAATGCACGCTATTTATTATAAGCAAAATTTGAAAACAATCACACAAAATATCAATGTTAATAAGATAAAAGTTAGAGGAAAGTAGTTGACAACATGTAATAATAACATTTTCATAAAAAAATTAAAATGAATTTAGCCTTTGCACCTTGTAGACACACAATGATGGATCAAACATGAGTAGAGCCAAAAAATTGATGGCATAACTCCAAGAAGGTCAATTCCTTTGTATTCTAAAATAAACACAGTTATCCTACCATAATTATTGCCTCTCAAGATTCCATTCAACCAATGCATCCTATAATTGAATTGCAAGTTTGTCAAATTTCTACCAAATGATTATTTAATTTTGAAGATTCTATTTTGTCTAATAAAATGTTCCCAAATATTCCCAAATATGTTTCATTTTACTTCACAATTTTTTTCTTTTGAAAAAAATTGTTTTTGAAAAATTCAACATGTTTAAAATAATATAAGTTTTGTTGAACCTACTATTCAACTAAGGTAAATTCAAATGGAGATAAAACTTGATTTTTAACACATATGGATTGCATTAGAACTCCAATGAAACAAAAATAGATAACTAATTAAAGTTCCCTCCTTTTCATAAGTAAGGGTCATTTGTTTTGCTTTTCAAATAATGGTAAATAATGGTTGTGAAAATTTGAAATGACTTGATGTTACACATGGGGGTTATAACATATGAAATTGCACATGCATACATGGTCCCATGACATGGAATATATGAAAAAGCACATGCATGCATGCTTACATGCATTCCACATCACAAATGGCACGAATGACATGGTATGACATAAAGTTCATTGCATGCATGGCATGTAAGATGTTGGGCTTATTTGTAACTTGCCTATGTGGTAGTTAGCCAAATGGGGAATACTAAACTTTGATGGATTATATGAACAAGCTATGTGAGTGAGATTTTTGTTGATATCATGTTGACATGGCAATACTATGGTACTAACAAAATTTGTGATGATTGGCTTGTTTAATGTTTTTCCAAAATCTACACAAGCACAATTAAGTTTTAAAATTCTTGATGGAGATCATAACAAGAGATGTAGATGAGTTAAGACCATTGATATTTAACAATATGGTCTTATACCCACATTTGAATATCTTTTTGGATATGGTTATTGAATGCTTGCAACAATGACTCCCAAGACCAAAAGAATGAAATTCATTAAACATTGATGAAACCATCCATTATGACTTGGTTGTGGATGAACCTCAATTGAATTCATATTTAGTTTGAACTTTGCAACCCAAAATGTAAGAAGTAGGTTGTTATATATAAAAGTACATAGGTAGGAAAATAGGTGAATATTGGGTCATTAAATTAAATAGGTAGAGGTTGTTTTAATTACCTTAATAACAACTTATTTGTGGGATATTATTTGTAGGTAATAACATAATAAAGGCAATTAATCTAACCACCGTGGTTAGATAGGGAATTGAAACCCAATAGAAAATGAATGTTTCTTGATCACTTACCATTCATCTTCCATGGTGCATTACTACGTGTTGGTTCATTATGGCCCACAATAATGGATCGACATCCATGAGTGCACTGATTTGGATGGACAATTTGATTGGATTGAAAAAAAAATCATTGGGTTTTTAGCCCTAAATTAACCACCATGATTAGCATTGTGACAATTTTTGGTGTTGATCCTTTTAGTCATTGTTTGTTTTTGGCCTTCAACTTTGACCTCACTTACATTTTATCCCCATCTTGGCCTACACTAATTTAGAACCCACCACTAGGATGCACATATTGACATGCCCACCTACTTATTTAATATACCCCTTAAAGTATTTACCTACCTACCTACCTAACTTAGATGATTTACTATTTGCCCCAACCTACTACCCACTAACAAGACCTTACATACATGGGCCCACCTACATGTTTCCTAAATATTAATGGTGAATTAAACCCATTGCAGCCAAAAGAAACTTAATGCCAATAGTAAAGTGTAATTGCAAAACCCTTGTCATCTTTGACTTAATTTACCTTTTCAATTTTCAATGTTAATAAAAGATTAATTTTGAATGCATGTATTACAATAGGTGCTCAAAGGCACATGGCAATACATCAAAGGAAAATTGGAAAAAAAAAAACTACCGTTTGCAATTTTATTTTAGTTACAAAGGACATTTGTTACTAAAAATCACCTAATCGCATTAAACAAGTTGCATAAGACATTAATTGCAAGTGTGGATGAAGTTCATAAGAATCAATACTTCACCATCTGTATATTATTTTATGCCATCCATATATTACCATAAAAATCAACAATTTACATTGGCAAAAAGAATGATTTGAGAATTTATGTTTTAAAAATAAATAATAGATCATCATTATCTATTTTAAATGATTTTAGATTGTGATATGTGACATTATACAAATATGCCTTTTGGGGGAATTTTGGCCAAAATAAATTAAAATCAGTATTTAGGTTGATAGGTCGGACTATGTAAGTAGGTAGGTAGGTTGGGAGGTAGGTAAATTAAAGGGTTGGTAGGTAAATATTTTAATTTTTTCTAGGTTTAATTTTTAAAGTTACGTTCTTTTGATTGGTTCATTTTAAATGGCATGTATTTTTTTAATATGAAAGTGTACAACAAAAAAATATTTCCTATATAATTTTCAGGATGGAAATGGAAGACAAAACATATGGGATAAAATTTGAAGTTGCAATTACAAACTAGGTTACAATTAGAAATTTTATTTCATAACTTTGTCCTTTTATTTATTTTTGTAAATTATATAACCAAGTAGATAAATAAGTAAGTCATTATTCGATCAACTAATTAATTACTAATTACTACCTATATTATAATCAATTAAATACTTTATTCAGTTATAAATTATAAAATAACTAAAATAATTAATATATTCGAATTAATAGTTAAAATATTTAACACCATAACTTATAATGTATAATTTATCAAATAATATATAAAAATGGATTACTTAATAATTAACTATTTATTATTACACATAACTCTCAAAAATTAATTACAATATTAACTATAAATACTAAGTATTAACTATTAATTATCAATTAACCAATGAATAGTTAACCTACATTAGGTAGGTAGGTAGGTAACTTAGGCTAAGTAAGGTAGGTAAAAATAATTAGATAAATAGGAAACTTATGTTAAGTAGCCAAACAAACATATTTAGGAAGGTATGTAATTAATTTTCTTAAACAAGAATTAAATAAAATTTTATATATACATCAATGGAAACATATCCCCATTATATCCTTAATAAAACTTAATAAAAATACACATAACTCTCAAAAATTCCCTAATACACTTATATATACCACAAGGGATTATGTTAGCACCCTAATGTTGTTATTAAGTTCGGTTCCATTTGCAACTAATTGAACATATGGGCACGATCATGGATGAATTTTTTTATAAAATGTAGGATGAAAAAGTCATTAGTTGCAATAATGGTCAAGGCTACAAAATAGTTGCAAAAACAGTTAAAGCTAGTTGCAAATGACAATTAATTGCACATAGTTGCAAATCCGTTAGTTGCATTTTGGGGGATTTCTTCTAGTGATACTTGAATCCAAAGTACATCTAGAAATTAACAACCACCACATAAGTTTTCCTTAAGCTAGGAAATTTGTAAAACTACATATATGGTAATTTATAATATGTAACTCCCTCATTGCTTTTGTAAACTATAATTTCAAATGGCAAAATGATTGAATGTGTGCAATACCTACATTGTTAACAATTAATTGGAAATGGAAGAATGGCTAAGGCATGGCAATCCCTTTTCAATTCTTTGCAAATTATAATTGAAAATGGCATAATGTTTTTGGGAAATAATGCCTTCATGTTTTTCTACAAATTTCAATATGACGTGGCATGAAAATTTGCAATACACTTATGTTTCTACAAACTATAATCTAACATGGCAAGGGCATATGTGATACCCTCATTTCCAATCTTTTTATGGGATTGATTACAATACCCTCATTTTTTCCACAAACTATAAATGGTGATGGGAAAGTTGCATTACATTCATATGATATACTCACATAATTTGATTTTATGTGAAAATGAATGTTAAGATACCCCAAGATAATAGAAAGTTTGCAATCAAACCAACAAAAGGTAGGAGGTCATATATAGATGCAAGGTAATGCAAAATTGTATGGGAGCCCAAAAAATCTCAAAACTAATCTATCATTATTTGAAAACAATGGTACATGCTACCTTTCATAAATGTTATTTTTCTTAATCACTAATTGCACATGCTTTATGGTAGGCAACTATGGATCAAGTTACATTTAGTGTATGTCAATGTGTGAAGAATTAACACCCCATTGTTGCGAGGTCAGTAACCTCTACCAAAAATTCCTTAGTGGTGTCACAAAATTTCATGTAGACAAATATTTGTTTTTGTAAACAACATGAAGGCCTAAAATCTCAACAAAAATAAAATGATTTTGTTTGTAAATGTATTGGTCACAAATTACTCTTAATTCATGATATGAAGTGATTACTTGAATATCCTTGAATCATGTTGCCTTTAACGATGAATGTTTCTCATGCTTAGGGTCCCAAGCTTGGTGTAAGTTCTTGGTGTACATGAACTTGTTAGTTCTAATTAAATTTGTAAAGTCATCATCCTTCTGAATGTTAAAGAAAGCCATAATCAAAATGAAACATGCCCCCCATGTAGGACTACCGAGGATCTTGCACATCATAGGACATACACATCTTACCAATGTAGGTTTTCAAACTTTTGCTAAATGTTATGTGTTCAACAAAAGGTTGTTGAATTCAATAACAAATTGTTTTTGGCAAGATCAATTTTTTTTTATTAAGTGTGTAAAGGCATTGCCTAAAATGCGAAAATTCATCACAACATGATCTTGTTTTCATTGGCCCCCTTTTTGAATTGAAGGGCACCTTGATGTGTTCGCTTCCATAGTGAGGTTGTGATATTTATCCAAGTGCATGTAGAATAGCCATTTGGCCACATAAGACTACCTACATTCCCCAAAATAACAAGTAGACCTCCCCCCATAAGATCTAATTAATAGTTTCATTTGTTATGGCTAGTGGAGAGTGTACAAATGTGTCGTCACCTACAACATTTTTGAAAAATCTTCAAAAAATTCCTTTGGAGACTCAACCTCCACACTTGTAGTTAACTTTTTAAAAAATAAAGAATAAAACACAAGTGGGTAAGTTTTAACATGCTAGGAGTTATTGTGTTTTAGGTACTTACATCACAATTATAATAAATAAACCAAGGTAAATTAGCTTGGAACAAATTCCAATGCAAACATGACTGTAATTATTTGGATTTTTGGATGGGATATAAATTTTTGAGTGGGGTGCCTCATTCTAATTTTTGGATATGAGATCACACCACTCTTTTGTGTTGTGTGTGTACACTTGTTTTCCAAGTTTTTATACAAGTTTATGTGTTGACAAGGATTTTGGTTATGCTTGGATTCTTGTGTGGGCATGTGAATTATATTTTGTATCCAAAAAAATCTTCAGATGTGATGCATCATTTAGGGTGTTTTGTGTCATTTGTTTTATGTGTGTGTGAACAATGATAGTCGTAGGTGCCAACATGGTTGCACATAACAAATAAAATAAACCATAATAAATGTAATCACTTGTGAACAACATTCTTATAAATTTTCAAATTGACTTAAGATTCAATATTTTTCATGTAACCTATGCATTGTGATGTAATATACAATCAATAATGACATATAAAATATGAACCACTTTTATTCCCATTAGAAGGTGAGAAAAGATCAATTTAACATTTGTAACCCTTTTAAGGTCCTAAGTAAATGAAATATAAATACTTGAGATTGATCCATTTTTTAAAAATTGTTTTCATATTAAAGAAAAAATGAATAATTATTACACTTTACATGGTGTGGGATCATCATTCAAATTAATATTAATTTTTTTTATAAAACTCAAAATTTACATTTTTTTCTTCCAAATTATAAAATTGTAAAGTATTGCATGTTCAAAAAATGACAAAAAACACCGTCCTCCTTTCATTGGAGAAGAAGGTGGGATGAAGCTAAAGGAGAAGCCTTATGTAAAGAGAGGTTTTAAGTATGAATGTTTAAAATATGACAATATTGCATTCATGAACATGACACTAAACCATGATAATATCGAGATATATTGCATTCATGAAATATTTGCCATCATTATTTGGATGTTGCACAAAATACATTAGGGGGAAAAACATCACTTTCCTCTCACATGGAAAGAGGGTAAGGTGAAGCTAAAGAGAATTTGAATATTTACGATTAATGCATCATTGGTCTAAATAATGAAATATTTTTTAGCCCAAGCTCCATCTCTTTAACAATATCTATTACCACTTAGTAATCTTTGTTTGCAATTGTATCAAATAAACATTAACAATACTTCTTTCCCACCTTTTTATGTGGGTTCATTTTGTTCCTTTACAATATGTGCAAGTGGGGCTAAAAGGTTTGTAGTTCATTCAAGTAGCTTCAAAATGAGAAAACAAGATATTTGTGGGTGTTGATTCATTCCAATTCGGTCACACCTTGTCACGAGCACGAAAAACTATAAGAATAGGAACTAAGCCAAGGACATAGCAATGAAAACAAATCACAAGAAATGCAAGCTTAAGTTTAATCCAAGACTGGAAACATAAAGATGCAAGGTGGGTCAACACCTGTAATTAGGAGCCAAAGAAATTACTTTGGAAATGGATTACAAGTATTTTTTCCTCAAAAAAACTTTTACATGCAAATGAATTTTTGAATGATTTTTTTGTAACTTGTTATAAAAAAATTTAAATGTTCTCTAATGCATCACATTTTTTTGGTTAGTCATTATTGAATAAATATGAAAATTTAAAAGTGTGTAAATTCAATGTTTCATCTTGAAAATGATCAAAATTTTAAGTCATCACTAAAAATTAAAATTTCACATTCTTTAGTTTTATTATATTCTAAACCATAACTTTTCTTATACATCATGTACATTATAACCCATTTATATGTGGTAAAGAATTTTTGAAACTCTAAAATTTTAAAACAATTTTGAAACATATTTTAAATGTTTAAAGTTTTAGAATTTCACATTTTTAAAAGTATGAGTGCTTTTTGAATGTGGCTAATATGGTTTTATCATTTATTTATTTTTTATTATATGAGTCCTTTGAAAAATTGATTCCATTTGACGTAGTATGTGTACATTTTCAAACATCTTAAATAAAAACCAAAACTTAAAATTTTAAGTTGTTTGACATTCATATGAGAAAAAAAAAAATCAATTTTCCATGATTACCATGGTTTTAAATGGTAATAAAAAAAGGTTTGATTTTGACTAATTATGTCTAACATTTGATGTTTTTTTTAGTTCCTAATTATGTGTTTTGACCCAGGAAAGAATATGATATATGCTAGAAGATGATTTAAACAAAACTTTATTTTGATAATGTATGAAAACAAAAGTTATGATATGAAAACGTACCTAAAATTGATGTTGAACACACTAAAGGTAATGGGAGGTCCTACCCCTATTTATACTCCATTGGGGACTTAGTTCAAATAAGCTTCCATAAAGGTTTCCGTGTGTGCATTGACTAAGCTTTTTGAGAAGCTTCCAGACCTACTACCACTACAAAGTTAACTACTTTAATTTTTTTTTTTCATATTCGGGTTGTGACAACCTCTAAGTTAACTATTTTTTTTCATCCTCGAGTTGTGACAACCTCTAAGTTAATTATTTTTTTTCATCCTCGGGTTGTGACAACCTTTAAGTTAACTATTTTTTTTTCATCCTCGGGTTGTGACAACCTCTAAGTTAACTATTTTTTTTTCATCCTCGGGTTGTGACAACCTCTAAGTTAACTATTTTTTTTCATCCTCGGG
>Ga0116227_10003573_pt1 | contig 34406 bp, 27 predicted proteins | sample S1TSphgellanicum_FD_89693 | JGI IMG/M metagenome (GOLD analysis project Ga0116227, IMG submission 89693) | Host-associated microbial communities from peat moss isolated from Minnesota, USA - S1T2_Fb - Sphagnum magellanicum MG | ecosystem: Host-associated > Plants > Peat moss > Unclassified...
AGAAATAGTTATCCCATATGGTTTGTCAATGTGGTGGTACAGGGAAGGGAATAAAAAGCAAGGTTGGAGGGGAGTTGGATATCTCACTCCAAGCATTGTTCACATACTTGTGTGATCTATGTGCTTTTGATTGCACAATTTCTCTTATGATCCTATTGTTTTTCAATAGAAACCTCTTGCCACAAATATGGCCTTGTAACATTCAACTTTACCATTGACCCCATGTTTGATTTTGAACACCCATTTGCAAGAAATGGGCTTCCTACCCTTGGGAAGTGGCACCAAGGACCAAGTGTTGTTGACAATAAAAGAGTCGTATTCTTCTAGTCGTATTTTTCTTGCATGGCAATCTTTCACTCTTTGCATCTTCATTCTTCAACACTTCTTCCATAGTTTGAAGTTCTTTTAAAAAGGTTATGGTGGCATGTTCCACCTCTTTGGTGGCCACCCACCAATCATGAGGCCACTCCTTAAGTTACTTTTGGGGGCTTTCTCTTTGTCCATCTTATTGTGGTTCATTCAAACCCTCATCTTGTGGTGGAACAAATTTTTATTCGGAAGAAAAATTTGATGTAGATTCATCACCTTCCACATTTTTTGCTAATCTCTCCATCAAAGATATACGATTATCATTTTTAACAAGTTCATCATCATTCATGGCTTCATCCACAACAATGTGTTCTACTTGCTTTGAAGGGGGTTTATTATCATGAACACCTTTTACTTCTTTTGTCCTTTCAAATAGCACAACATTTCAACTTTTGATGATCCTTTTGGTTTTTACACACATCAAGCAATATGCTTTGGTCCCTTCACAATACCCTAAAAACACATGAAGTATGGATTTGGATTTTAATTTGCTTCTCTTTTCATTGAGAATGTGTGCATATGTTTTGCAACTGAAAATTCTCAAATGAGATATACATCACACTTTTTATAGTCCATGCTTCTTGCCAGGTCTTTGAATCAAGAGCTTTGGTTGGGCATTGATTTTTGATGTAAATTGTCATGTTCACCACCTCCACCCAAACTCCAAATCAAATCCTTGTGCATGAATCATCTTCCTAACGCACTTCACAATGGTCATGTTGGTTCATTTTGCAATTATATTTTGTTGTGGTGTATAAGGAGCACTTGTTTGTTGTTGGATTCCACATTCACACAAAAAGTTGTCAAATTTTTTGGACACAAACTCTCCTCTGTTGTCAAATTGCAAGGTTTGATCTTCATGCTAGTTTCATTTTCCACCAAGGTCTTGTATGCTTTGAATTTGTCAAACACCTCTCCTTTTGCTTTCAAAAGGTAAACATGAGTTTTTCTCGAAAAGTCATTGATGAAGGTGATAAAGTATCATGCTCCACCACAAGATGTGGTTTTCATCAATCTGCACACATCACTATGCACAAGTTCCAAAGCTTCAAAGCCCTAGTTGCTTCATCTCTAGGAAAAGATGTATTTTGATGTTTGCCTTTAATGCAAAATTCACACACATGGTGCAATGGCACTTCTTTCAAGTTCATGCCATTGACCACTTTCTCCAACTTCTTAAAACTCGCCATGTTGAAGTGGTCGAATCTTTGGTGCTAATGCGTAGCTCTTTCATTTGAAGATTTTGCCACATTCACATTTTCCTTATGAATATTGACGTTGAGAACCTTCTCCTTACATGATTTCGCCACAATAACTCCATGAACATTGTTTGCCTTACAACCATCCTTGTTAAACTCCACTTTTAAGCCCTTTAAAATTAGTTTGTTAACGGAAATGAAATTATTCTTCATTTTGGGAACATGAAAAACTTTAGTGATGGTTATAAACAACATTTTACCTCCAATTTGCATTGTAGCCTTGATGCTCACTTTGCCAACGGCCTCCAAAATGGTGTCATCTCCCATGTACACCCTTCATGGAATAATGGATTTGTAAGTGGTCAACCATCGCTACCAATTGAACATTGTTTTTTATTTTTAATTAACAAATTCATAGTCAAATTATAGTGGAGAGATCCAATTTCAAAATTTGTCAAGCTTTATCATGTTGACCATTTCATTGTTTTGGTTAGCCTTATTTATGGATGGATGAATGTTGGAAAATTTGATGGATGAAATAATGTTTGTGTTTTCCATTATAGCTTAATTTTGATTTGACTTTAGGTTCAATGTAATTACAACATTTTTACAACTTTGTTGTGATCAATTTCCAACTTTAGTAATTTCGAGTCCATTGAATCTTGAAGTTAATAACTTTCATTACATTGCACCTTGCCACTAAAAACCCTAAGTTTGTTGGAAATTTTTTTCATGGTGTTCAACTGTGATAAAACATCAAAAGTGGGAGAACACAAACATCTTTGTCTAAAGTCATTGGGCATGGTATTAGAGTGGTTAAAAAGTGTGGAACATTAAGTTGACCATGGGTTGGAAAAATCATCAAAGTACAAAACTTGTTAGACTTGTGATGGGAAGACAAATGGTTCATTGCCATTCACCAACATATGTCGAAAGTTGGCCATTAAAAATCCGGCCTTATCTTGTTTATAAGTTGGATTATTCCAATTATATAATTATGGTTAATAACTAATAAATATTAATTAGTTAATAGTTAACTATTAAAATAGTTAACTATTCATGAATTACATTATTTAGTTAATATTAATGATTTAAAAAATAATTTAACATCTATAAATTAATTTAACAAGTTGGAAATTTAATAATTTATAGTTAATATTCATGAATTAACAACTAGTTAATAATTTATGTTTTTAGATAGTCAATTTAAAACCTAATTATGTTTTGTTTAATTAGATGATCACTAGAATTTTAAAAGGTTTATTTTTAAAAGTAAGAATAATTGTTTTATTTCATTTAAAAAATAAATATATAAATATATAATTTTATAAATAACTTCCAAAATAATTGAATACATTAAAAATTTCAATGATTAATTTGAATTGTGAATTTATTAAATAATTATTTTTTGAAATACTAGGTATTTGCACACATGGCATGCACTAAAGGTTTAAGCATGGTTTAATTAGGTCTAACCTAGGTGCCTCAAGGCTTAGCCTTAAATGATTTTAGGTGTCACATTAGACATTTAATTAACCTTAGATGGTTAGACCTAGTTTGGCCAAGTTTAGGCACCATGTATGTTAAATTAATTAATAGGAACTAACTATTAATTATTTGCCTAAATTTGGATCATATTATAATATTATTAATTATAAAAATATAACTAGCCTAGCTTAGAACTAATTACAATTTTAACATTTGAAAATAATAATGCTATTAAATTAATGTCCAATATTTATGGTTAATAAAATATTTAAATAGTTAATATTATTAAAGTCGTGTTTTTATTGATTCCTTTATAATAAATTAAATCTTTTTATGAAAATTATTCCCTATTAGTTAATATTATCTATAATAATTAATAGGCATACTAAACTAGTTAATTATTATAAGTAATTATCATTTTAGTCTAATTAATAATTGGATATTAAGTACCTAGAACCACCCAACATTGAACATAAGCTTAAGAACCATTGCAAATTTTAATATTTTCTTTATTTTTTAACCAAATCAATAACAATCTTTATGTCATTAGAAATACAAATTGAAAGATTACATTTTTTTTCTAAACATCAAAAGCAAAGGAGTAAGGAAAAAGACATGAAGAGGAGAAAAAACACATTGTGATATTTTGTCTCAATTTTTTTGAAGAAAAAAAATTTAACCCTCTTTATTTTCAAACCCCATATATTTTTCATTTTTAGTTCATTTTAAGTGATCTAAAAACCTATGATTAAAGATATACAATACCTTTTTATCCTCCATATGCAACAAAATTATTTCAACATTCAAAACTATGATATTTTGTTTCAAATGTTTTCAGAAAAAATTGCAAATAAACCTATGGTGCATTATAATTGCACCTTAATTGATATTAAACATTTAATTAACCTCAAATGGTTAACCCTAGTTTAGTGAAGCCTAAGCACCACGTAATAAAAATTGTAATTGCATTTTAATTGATATTTTGTTTTAAATGTTTTGAAGAACAAATGTTTTCAAAACCCTCTCTAGTTTCAAACCCCATATCTTTCTCATTTTAAATTTCTTTTGAGTGATCTAAAAACCTATGGGTGTATTAATTAGATATTATAAGACCTTTTTCAAAATGCAACAAAACAATGAAAAAAGAACTTAATCTCAAAATCTAAAATTACAACTTAATTTCAACTATGGTAACTAAGCCTAACACCATACATTTAAAATTTCAAAAAAAGTCAATTTCTCATAGATTGTTCTTTTTTATTGTTAAAATAAATTTTGTAGCCTTCCATTTAACACTTCCAATACTATAAAAAACACTCAATTTGGTCAAAGAATGAGGAGGATATGGGTTGTTTTGCATTCATGTTTAGCAAAAGATTTGTTAAAATAGTTTTGAATTTTGAAATTAAATTGTTTTGTCATTGTTTAGTTGCATTTGGATTTCAAAAAGGTATTGTAGATCGTTAGTTGGTGCATCCATAATTTTTTAAATCGTTCAAAATAAACTTAAAATGAAAAAAAATATGGGGTTTCAAACTAGAAAGGTTTAAAGTTTTTTTCTCAAAACATCTCAAACAAAATATCACAATTTTGAAATTTGAAAATAAACTTTTTTTTCATTGCTTGTTGGATTTTAAAATTAAAGAGATGTTGTAGATTGCTAGTTGGTGCACCCATAGATTTTTAGATCATTCAAAATGAACCTAAAATGAAAAAGATATGGGGTTTCAAATTAAAGAGGTTTAAAGTTTTTTTTTCAAAACATTTGAAACAAAATATCACAGTTTCAGTTGTTAAAATTAAAATATTTTCTCATTGTTCTATTACATTTGGAATTCAAATAAATCTTGTAAATCACTAGTTGGCACACCCATAGCTTTTTAAATCATTCAAAACAGACTTTAAATGAAAAAGACATGGGGTTTCAAACTAGAAAGGGTTTAAAATTTTTCTTCAAAGCATTTGAGCAAAATATCAACTAGAATGCAATAATCATTTTTATCCCATATTGTTTGTCATAGCTTCCAAATTTGTGAACTACATAATGAAGTTGGTGCACCAAGTGTTTTCAAAAGGTGAAATTGGCACCTAGGACAACTTAATAAGAAAGGTTTGACCTTAAAGGCCGCGTGGTGAAAAAAAGGACTATCGAAAGCCTACTTGTCTACCCTAAAGCTACCTACCCACCTATTTAAGTTTAGGTTAGGGAGGTCTATATAAATAAGTAAGCCTAGTAGGTAGAAACTTATCTATTTATTTATAGGTGGACCTACATACCTAGACCTTACACTTAAGTTTAGGATAGGGAGGTTTGTATAAATAGGTAGGCCTAGTAGGTAGATACTTGTCTACGCATTTCTAGGTGGACCTACATACCTAGACCTAAGCCTACTCTAAATAAGGCCAAGTGGCAACAATCTATTGGTTAGACTCTTTGATTGGTCTAGTTGTAACATTGTTAAAATTACAATTTGATGACCTAGTTAAAATATAGTTGAAATTTCAACTCATTTTTTGATGATGTCATGGTTCATTATTGGATGAAGTTCATCCAATGGGAGGTTACCCTAGATGACAATTCATAAAGTTGGAAAATAGTTGAAAGTTCAACTTTGAGATCTGGATGAAAGCAAATGAACTTCATTCAGAAGTCGATAGTCTTTCGTTAACTAAAATGGTCCATTGTTTTTAACTACAATCTTGTACCCTCAATGTTGGTTGAAAGATTAACATTTCTAGGTAGGGTTCAACTATGTTGTGAGTTCAATACAACATTGTCAATTATTTTAGTAGGTAATTGAAAACGTCATTTTGAGTCAAAAAAAACATTTTATAGTTGGAAGTGACGTTTTCAACTTCAAAATATAATTGAAACGTAGTTGAAACCATAGTTGAGAACCATGGTTTTTCTCCTAGTGCCTTCTTACATTTTGATGGTGAAAAACCTCCTTTGAAAAAACGACTTGTTTTCGATGGTGTTAGCTTTGTGCACACCATAAAGTGTCTGCCAAGTGCTTTTGACATTTTTGTAATATTGAATGTGTGCAAGTTGTGCATCCATGAAATGTTCACAAAGTAATGCCTTGATCACCTTTTTGTTGTAATCCACCATTTCATCTTCATCATCAAGAATTGTTGCACTCCCATCAACAAACTTTCAAAGCCCATGTTTCGACAACATCATGTGCATTTTGTACTTTCAAAGGTGAAAGTTGTCACCATAAAAAATTTCGATGACTTTCAAAAACTCCATTTGGAAAGACGACATTTATTAAACACAAATGCTAAAACAAACACTTTATGTCTTTCTATTCAAATGAAGTTGCAAGTGAGAAAATTTCAATTTGAAAACTTGCTAATGTTTAAAGACCTCACTTGAAATCTCTCCCACTCAATTGTTATATGTCACAAAACAAAACCTTAATAAGAAAACCCTCAAACACTTGAAAAACTCTCTTACAAGTTCTTGCTTTCTTGGGGTATTTAAAAACAAAATGTTTAAATTTCAACAAAAATGATTATCTTATTCTATGCACAAGATTTCATTTTTTCTTGCATCAACACAATACTCTTGCTTTGTGTGGGCCCATAACAATATAATTCCATAATTTTAATTATATATAATTTGTTACTCAATATGTTACAAATAACAATATATTTATATCAATATTTCAACCAATATTATACATCATGAATTTTTTTTTTACATAAGGACTTATGTTATATATTTATGAAAAATAAAATATTATTGACCTACTATATAAGTGTTCAGATTATAAATTATTTATTATGTGTCAAAAAAGTTTTAAATAAAATTTCAATCATTCATAGGATTAATATATGGGAGAGATCATTTTTTATTATTATGTGAACCGTAAAAAAAATAAAAAGGGTGCAAATTTTTTAAGTGTACCAAAATCTTGTCACATCGTCACCCTTTTCTATATTTTTACCTAATCCTTTTTTACCATGTGAAGACACATTTATGGATGATTATGATGGAATCTAAAATTATAATAATCTAAAATATAATCATTTAAAATTTTTTGACAACTTTTTGATTCATTATTTTTTGTGAGGATCAAAATATAGGGTAAAAAATGACTCCAGTAAGGACTAGGCCGTTTTTGTCTTGTGTGGTACACCTTAAAGGATTTTCATCTAAAATCCATGCGCTTTAATTTTTTTTAAATAGACATTAAAATCTTATTAAATTATAGATTTTATGTTTTTGTTTTTTAAAATGAGTTAAAAACTTTAAGAAGGAAAAAATTTTAAATGTACAATGAAAAAATGTTAAGCATGAACTTTAATTGTCTGATTTTGATAAACTATGAATTTATAATATTAAGTAGGAAATTTTACATTAAATCCTAAACCCTTGTATCATCAATGGTTTTCAACTCAAATGTAATTAAACTATTGAATAGGAAGTCAACCCACTCACTACTTATGAAACAATTACATTCATTTCAACTTGTTTATGGATTACATCCATTATTACCCACATAACACTTGTTACCATCTAGACCTGGTCAAAATTCAAATCCAACACATGTCCAAATACTAACTAGCTATCTATTAAAACTAAAGAAATTACAAGAGGACTGGTTAGTTGCACAACATTTAGTTACCTCTAATTAATGGAGTAGGTCATTATGGTCATAGAATGATACATTGAAACCAAGTTTCAATTTGGAGACTATGTATTATGGTTTCTAGGGGTTGTTTCAACACATGCTCTTACATTTTAATGACGATGGTTTGGGCCCCATAGGATACAATGTTGTTTACCTAACAATATAATAGTACTTGTCACCATTGATAAAATTGATCCAAACCCAATCCTAATTAACATTAACAAATTGAAACCATATAGGTTTATAAATGACAATATTTTGCAACATATACTTGTTAAGCCCAATGAATTGACCATAAAGCACATGTTCAAGAAAAGATCCTTAAATCACTACCTATTGAGAATGATATTACTAAACATGTAGTTTTTGGATTAGTTACTAATGACTTAACATATGGACCTATCATTGTATACGACATATGTGTTTACAATCAAAATGACTACATGTTTGCAACTATCAAAGCAATGTACTAGTTATAAATATTATAGATGTCTATTCACTAGAAGTCTACAACCCTAAAATGTGTGTATATTCACAGCCATAGAATAGTCATTAGCTGAAACTATATAAAGAACCATTGCAACCTTTGTTATGTCTCTTTCTTTTGTTTTATTGTGTTGTTTTGTGTGAAGGGAGTAATTACTCATCATAAATAGTTAGTTAGTCAATACTTACTTACCTAGTTACTATCCTTGGATTTACTAGCTAGTTTACGTAGTTTTCATCGCCATTTGAATTTGAATTGATCATAGGACTATTTTAAGGTAATCATTTCTGGCAAGACAAGGGATCATTGTGAAACATTAATTTTTGGGAAAGTATGGAAGAAGAATATATTATTTCTAAAAAAACTTCAACTCCACAGTTAATTTTTTATTGTTTTGATGTCTTTCTCATATTTTTTATAATTAGATTGAAGTTCTGAACCTAGATATGAGTAGATCTGATTTTTAAAATTTTATTAATATTGGTTTCATGATATGATTTAGTCCAAATTTAGACCATAATATAGAATAGGAATTTTGTATGTACCATTTGGCAACCATCCTAGGGCTTGAATTCATAATGAAATTCAGAATGTTGTTTATGTCTTGTTGTTGGAATTTTTGTTTCTAAAAATTAATAGTGAAGTTCAGTTTTCATTTCTTACATTTTTTCCTAATCTTGATCATACATTTTTGTTCAAGAAATAGGTCTTAGTAAAGTAGTTAACTATGAGGATTTTGTTCTAATGTAGAAATTTGTTCATATTTGAGTTAGAATGTGGAGAGATGAAAAATAAAATTGTAATTAAAAGTCAGAGAAAACAATTAAATCATGTTATAGTACATGAATAAGTGGAAAATGGCCCTACCATAAACAAGAATTTGAGTGCATATTAGATAGATCAATAGTTTACAACATTTATAATAGTTTCTTAATCAGAATAGAGATATTCATGGATAAAAGAAAGATATACATGCCATAGAACTGCTTAGGTAGCATCGATAATTTCTTATGAAATGCAAACTGGTGAAACACAAAGACACACCATCAATCTACAACAAAATTCTAAGAGAAAAGAACACAAAATTGAAAATGCAATTCACAAGTTCAATTTAGACAAAAAAGTTGGGAATTAAAACCTCGACAAGGAATTGTATTAGAGTTAGCAAGTTCGATGCAACAACATGACTTTGATGTTCTAATTCATGAAGAAGAACAAAAACTCAATAGGTCAGAAAATGGAGGAAGTAGTACCAAGGTACAAATATGCTTCACCTCCTTATTATCAAGAAGAACGTGAGGATGAAAAGCTTGAAGAAATAGCTCAATTTTTTGAACCTTAGATTCATTATGTGGTTGAGCAAGAAGTCACAACTTAGGGCATCACAATGTCTAGAGGAGTTGAGCCAATACTTGTAATTAAACAAAAAATTGTAGATTTACCAAGAGTAGAACCAATTTTAATAGAAGGTGTACCTATGGCTATCAGAGTAAAGTATAGTGAACCTAGTCTTAATCAATAGAGTGGAAGCATTATTAAAGGAGTCCCAAGGCATTGGAGCAAAGGAATTCATAGTGTGAATAAAGTCCTAATACTTAACCCTCCACATTGCACATAATGCCATTAAATTGGACATTAGATCAATGAATGTCCATTTATTGAAAATAATGTGAGGCAATAATTTGTTGAACATTTCCAAAATCTAAATCCAAAACCAACAAGAGCAGAAGACCATGGAGATTTTGAGCTAAAGGATCTATACCATGAAAAGGTAAGGATTCCAGATAGATTCAGAGAACAAATCAAGAAAAACAACAGTGGAAATGAGAGCTTAAATTATGGCAAATGTAATACCAATTTTTGTAGTTCATGCACCAAATTTAATCCATCGCAACAATGTTGGAGTTACCTATGTAAGAACTTCCAATTTAAAAGTGGAACCAATAAGATCTGTACCATTATATTATGTGGCAATGCCTCATTCTATGGTTATAGTTATTGAAGTTCCATTTATAATAACACCAACCCGTAGCATTGTTAATATGAAGTCCATACCACAAACTCCAAGGGAAATAGACCTTGTGAACATGCATACAAAGATGCCCAGAAAGGTGGACATCATTTTTGCTAGACAACCATGAGATCTAGGAGCAGGAAGATTAAGACCACTAGGACCACTAGGACCACTAGGACCTTCAGGACCTTCAGGATATTTTGGATTGCCAATGGTGGATCCAGGTAGACCACCATTCCCACCAAATAGGCCTTATAGTCAACCATTTAATTACCCAAAGTATGTGAAAGATTTGGATCCAAATGTTCATGTTATAGTTTTTAAAGCTACTATTAAAGCAAATGGTGAAACATAAAATGTAGAAAGTGTTAATCTGTTTAGTTTTACCCTCAAAGACATTGTATCTAACTAGTGCAACAATTACACAGGAAACTACCTAGATTGTACTTTTGCAGAATTACAATTAACTTTTTGTAAATGGTTTAGAATAGTTCAAAATGATGAGCAAGTCTATCTACAACTAAAGAACATAAAGCAAGAGAAGAATGAAAAGGTGGAGGTGTATTATGAAAAATTATTGAAGTTAGCCGCTAATCTTCAACATAGGACAATAGATAATTTCCTCACTATTGTCTTTAGATTTTGATTACAACCATATATGGGTGTAGCAACAATAGGCATGAAGAAAGAAACCTTGCAATAGCACAAGGAAGCAACCTTGGTTTGTGAAGAGCGAATTTTTGAAATTGAAATAATAAACAATCTATTAGTACCATAGAACAGTAAGATAATATTAGCTCAAAAACCTTAGATAGTTATAGGGAAAACAAAAATGTATTATACAAATTATCACAAAACAAATCACAATGTTAAAACATGCAAAGTCAAAAAAAAGAAAAATCTATTCCTATAGTTTTTGAGGTTGCTTTGTTAATCCTTCAATTCATGTAGTGGATGTTAACATGGCCATCACCAAGAGCAAGGTTACTGAAGAACAACTGTTCAAGGACAAAAAGTCAATAAAAAAGAAGCTTGTTGCTAATTGGGAAGAGGAGCAAAGACTACAAAAATCTTTTGTCAAGACTATATACAAAAAATGCAAGTAGAAAACCCACCAAAAAGTTTGTATCAAAACAAAAAAACACAATGGAATACAATTTGGGCAAGATTATTAAAAATGAGGTATCCACATAACTAATTGTACCACAAAATTTGTTTGCTATTCCTAATAACAAAGTTATGTCTATGGAACATATATTCCAAGATATTACTAAATAGATGTTAAAAGCCAATTATACCTTGAAATTAGGTCAATTGTTGAAAATAACATGAAATTTTAAGAAATATATGTGGCGCAAACTAAAGCCATAAAAACCCAATATAACTACTAAAGTGATATCAAAGCATAGTGTAGAAATATTGAGAAACATTTTGAAATTGACACTGCAGTTATAGAGGTAAATAACCAGATGGCAATTATCCAAGTACAAGTTGGGAAGAACATTGTTGAAGATGTTCTGTTAGATGGAGGAACAAATGTAAACATCATAACAGAAAACTTCATAACAAAATTAGGTTTACCCAAACCAAGACCAGCCCCATACCACCTTAGAATGGCATATTAGAGTATGATTAAACCTTTAAGAATCATTAGAAACTTGAAGATTCAAATACATTAGATACCATATGTAGCAACATTTACTATTTTGCAAAACAATGTGGCTGATTCTAACTATTCCATGTTGTTGGGAAAACCTTAGCTTAGAGATGCAAAGGTTACACATGACTGGAGGAACAATGTGATTATTGTTCAAGGCAATGGAATAGTCAGAATGATATCAATTAATATGAAATTAGGAGTAGAAACTAGAAGGCCCCAAGTACTTGTTTGTTATGACTTGATGGAAGGTCTAACAAATGAAGATGAAGATATGATATTTGAGATAGAACTAGAGTTGTTTTCAATTAGCATAATCATTATCTCAAATGAAACAATTTCATTGCTAAATGTTAGAATTACAAATATCAAAATCAATGGGGAATTTAAACTAGAACAAAGGATATAAGGTTAAGGAACAGGAGAAGTAGTGGCTTTAATAACAAAAACAACGGAATTTAATGTCAAATTAGAGACATCATTGGAAAATAAGGTCTATCCAAAAACTTATTATCATCATAGCCAAGCTAATATTGAAGTGGATGAGACACCAACAAAAATTTAGGTACAAAATCTTCAGATAGTAGGTTGGACCTTAATTGAAAAAGAACAACTTGTTAAGTTGAATTTTGGTATAAAAGCAAATCCATAGTGCATCAAAGTTAATGCACAATAAACAAAGGAGAAAAATGAAGAGCTTCAAACTTTACTCAAGGAGTTCAAAGACATGTTTGCTTGGACTTATAAAGATCTGAAAGGCATACCTCCATAGCTACTTCAACACAGAATTGTGTTAGACACCTCAATCCCGCTAGCACATCAAACAAGGTATAGATTGAACCCCAACTATGTTGTAGTTGTCAAAAAAGATATTAACAAATAATTAGTAGCATGATTCATTCAACCAATAGAGGAGGCTACATGGTTATCACCTATAATGGTAGTATTAAGAAGAATGGAAAATTGAAAATTTGTGTAGATTTCAAAAAGTTGAATAAGGCAACTAAAAAAATTCCTTATCCTTTACCATTTTTTGATGAAGTATTAAACATTATAACAAGGTATGAAGCCTATTCATTCTTAGATGGATACTTAGGACACCATCAAATTTCTATAGCCCCTAAAGATAAATACAAAAGAACTTGGGGAACTTTTGTTTGGATGGTGCTGCCATTTGGTGTAAAAATGAGCCACCAACATTCCAAAGAACAGTCAACAGAACTTTCAGAGAGTACTTAGACTAGTTCATGAAGATATTTTTAAATGACTTCACGGTTCGTAATGATATGGAAAGTCATTTGATGAAACTCAAACTTTGCTTTTAAAAGTGCAAAAAAAAAAGTTTTAACCTAAAAAAATGTGCATTTATGGTATTTTTAGGATTGATTTTAGGGTTCATAGTTTCCAAATAAGGAAAAATACTAGACCCTAAGAAGGTTCAGGCAATAGTTAGTATGTTAGTACTTACAAACCCACAGCAAATTTAGGTTTTTAATCATATGGCTCAATTTTTTAGATGTTTCATCAAGAATTTTTCCTTTATCATGGCACCAATCACAAAGCTCATGAGGAAGACAAAAACCCCTTATTTAGACCATAAAATGTTAAGAAGCCCATGATCAAATCAAGTAAAAATATATGGAAAGACTAATTTTGATACCTTCAAATTCGCAGTTGGAATTCCATGTGCACACATATGCATATTTATTGGTAGTAGGTGCAATGTTAGCACAGAACCTAATAGGTAAGTATGACCAACCTATAGTACGTGCCTTTAGACTATTAAATAAAACAAAGAAGAATTATACTACTATAGAAATAAAAGCCTTAACAATGGTTTATGTTCTACATAAGTTCAGACATCTTTTTGTTGGGAAACAAATTTGTTTTTAATGTAGACCACATGCTCTTGTATATACGATTAACAAACCAAAAGGGTCTTGAAAGATAACTAGATGGCTGTTATTATTTTTGGAATATGAATTCATAGTAGTCTACAAGCTTGGCTGAACACATGTGGTAGTTGATGTTTTATCTAAATTACAAGATAGTTCAAAACCATTGGAAGTCCTAAATTAGATTGTAGATGCATCATTGTTTTCTGTAAAACCTATATGGATGTAGGAAATGAAAAATTACTTAAAGATAGGTTAGGTGCCCAGGAACTTTGAACTTAGCTCAGAAATGGAAGTTAACTAGAAAGGCAAAACCTTTTTTTTTAAATAAGGAAAAATGTACAGATTGGGACAAGACAACAAATTGCGCAGATGTTTGACCACCTTAAAAGCACATATTGTTCTAAGGGAGTTACATGAAGGAATGATAGTGATGCACCCCAAACTCCTTGAAAAACTCAAATGCGAGTCCAAAACTAAAAATAACATAAAAAGAAGGAATTGGGGTACATTCCTTAGCTCGCAGCACTTTGGGGGTAAGAGGGGTGTGTTCAAGCTTTGAGATAGGGACTAGGATGAGTGATAAGCGGGTCAATTATTCATATGGACCTGCACAATCCAAACAACAAGTTGATTGGTGCATAGTTGGAACACTTTTGGTGCACAAACAAACTGTGGGCATACACGGATTCATAAGATTTATCACGGCCTAGACTTGAGAGAAGCCATCACCTTCCCCCTTATAATATTCTTTAACCATGGGGGTTACATCCAAATGTCATTTTTCCTGGGACTTTCAAGTCGAAAGTCTCGAAATTCTTGAAATTGGTACTCCTGCCACTTTGGAGGGCCATAACTTCTTGTGAAGACCTCTAATTGAAGTGAAATTTCAAACAAAGTTTTAGCTTTAGTCGAAATCTTTTCAATGATATGTGGCATGCCACCTACGTGCATTTAATTCAGGGCGATTCTTGACTTTTAATCAATTTAACTCCCGGTCATTCTTTCGGCCATAATTTATGTTGTCAGTACTCAAATGGATCAAACGAACCCATTTTAAACATCTAAGTCTTGAAAGCTTTCCAACGGTATAAGGAACTTTTTAATTTAATAAGGTTTAACCCCTCACATCATTTTTTGAAAATTCAGAAGTCCATAGGGACTCTAACTCCCAAAGTGGAAGTCCGCTTGGGAGTGTGTGAGTTCATTCATTCACATTTTCTCACATTCCTAGGAGTGTAAATGTGACTCATGGGTTGCACTTTCAGCTCGCACCTTTTCATGCCCTTACTTTGGTCACGAGCCCAAGGTTAGAATCATGACAAATAGGAGGACATTTTGTTGCAGATATTATTACAAAAAAAATAATGATGCAAGTTATTAATGGCCAATTCTATTCAAAGATACTCATGAATTTTGTAAAAATTATGATAGTTGTTAGAGAACTAGAGGATTAAAAACAAAAAGTTTGGCCAAATTGGTAATAACATTTCCAAAATAACCTTTTATGAAATGGGGTTTAGTTTTATAAATCCAATTAAACTAGTAGGAAGATTAACAAGAAATAGATATATTCTAGTAGCTACATATTATAAAACCAAGTGGGTAGAGGCAAAGGCTTTCAGAACCAATATTGTAATAGTTACAACCAGATTTTAGTATGAATATATTCTGACAAGATTTGGATGTCCTTTAACCATAGTCATAAATCAAAGAGTATATTTCATAAATGAGACAATTAAACATTTGACAAAACAATTTTTGTTAAAGCATGTTAGTTCTACTATTTATTACCCATAGGGAAATGGACAAGCAAGTCTATTAACAAAGTTATTGGTAGATTACTAACAAAATTAGTCAATGAAAAGATAATAGACTTAGATGAACATTTTCCCATAGTTTTATTTTCATACATAACTTATAAGGTGGCAATAGGATACACACCTTATAAGTTAATATATGGTCTACATCCTTTAATGCCAATAGAATATGTTCTACTAGCTATTAGTGGAGACCACAAAGATGCAACCCCCACTAAAGTATTAACCACCAAAATTACATAACTGGAGAAGTTACAAGAAAACATATTAGAGGCTTATAACCATGTTGGAGCAAACCAATGGAGTAGATTTCTATGGAGTCAACATAAACATACAAAGAAGAAGTTCTAATTTGGAGATTATGTTATGTGGTTTCCCAATGGAAAAAATCACATCTGGGCAAATTTAAGAAAAGATGGTTTGGCCCATTTGGGTTACAATATTGCTTACCCAATAACATTGTTCTTCTTGTTTCTATTAACAATTTTGAACCAAACCCAACATTGGTCAATATTAACAAGTTGGAACGATACAGACATGTGGATTAGACATTAAAGGGGATTCAAAGTTCAGAGAATCAAAAGTTTTTAGAGTCTATAGATTCTAACCTTTAAAAAAAGAAATCTGATGAGGATTTAGAAGATGAAAGAATGTCAAAGATCATAAATACTAATCAAATAATCAAATTAAAATAAGTCTTAGTGAATATGATGAGTTAGCAAATTATGATACTACTCAGAAACCATGATTACATAGTCTCACAAACAATGGACTATAGGTTAGATATGTTTGTAACATCAAAACAAACATTTGTTGATTTGATGACTCAACACATGACAAATTTTTTTTGTAATGTAGACAACACCAAGTCATTAGAATTAGAGGTCTTATTAGAAGAACCCAATGCCATATTTGTAGAATTGTTAGGTCAATAAACATTAATTATAACCCATAATATTGTTAGTACAAACTTAAATAAAAGTTGAAAAATGTTAAAAAATAAGAAAAAGGGACAAGTCATTAAAACACTAACCCCAAAACAAGTAATGAAATGTCACTACACAAAATGAAATGATGGCATTTCTACAATCGATAAAGAACAAAATAATTATTCGTTTTTATTTTTTGCAAACAAGTTTTTGTTATTTTCTATTTCCAAAATGAATGCAAAAGAAAGCTTTGTTGAAAAGTTATAAAAACAATCCAGATAGAGAGTACAAAAATTGAGAGAAGAAAAGCAAGAGAGACAACAAAAAATTTCCAACGTTTTGCTTTTACCATTTAGGTCTCCAAAGAAAAGTACACCATTTCTTTTTCATGTTTATTATTTTTCTTTTTTTCAAAGATCTTTTCCATTGTCTAAATTTGAGAAAGCTTTTGAAATGATTAGAAAGAACAACAAAGATTGTAAATAAACTTTGAAGAAGTATAATTTTAAAAAGTGTAGAAGAGAGGTAAACACGAGTGAGCAACTTGGTTTGATTTTGATTTTTGATTTTGGAGAGGAGTGGGACTGGGATGATTTGCAACAATAACAAGAAAGACCATCATAACAAGAGGAGCCTACACAAGAACAAGCTCCAGAGAAGGTCTGAATTCCAAAAAACAAGCATAGCAAGAGAAGGACTTAACAAGAAATGATTGCCAATTTCAGAGGAAAGAAGGTTTAGACTCAACAGGATGATGAGGTTAGGTATATCTTCACTCTTACAAAGCAGAATTATAATAACAATTTGAAGAACATTATGTTTTGGACAAGTTTTAGAGAGGAGGAGAGAAAATGGGCAAACAAAGTCGGTTCGGTAGGCATGTTTGAAATTGAATGGAAGACTTCCATCATAATATTTTGGTTGAATTTTTGAATAATTGGAAACTGGATTGTAATCACAATAGAATGTGGTAGATTATGATGGAAGAGGAACAAAAAATAATAGATAGATATCTACTAAGAGAAGTTCTTAAAATCTACCATACAAATGAGATAGAAGTAAATTAGGCATAAATGTCAAATGCAAAAGTAGTTTTGGTAAACATAGCTGATAGGGTTCCAGATACTTATAACACCAATGAAGGATGGTTGTTAAGAAAATGAAACCAAAGTATGTCAATAGGATTACTACCATTTTCTATCAGAAAGATAAGGTGCAATACTTTAGTAACAAATTTGCCATGATGATCTCCAAAGCAAATCATGGAGAATTTGTGAATTGGGCTGTAATTGTGTATTTTTAGTTGGTCAAATAGTTGATCAAATGGGACAAATGTCAGAAGAACATGGTTGAAGGAACTGCTAAGAGGGAGCCCAAAAAGGATGTATGCCATTTTGCTATTGTTTTAGAACTTTTGTTTTAGAAATGGTTTCTAGTCAAAGGAGTGGAACCACAAGAAAAGAAGAAGTATAGTGAGTAGCCACAAGAGGAGAAGAGGAGGAAAAAGACTTTGAGGGAGAGGTTCATTGAAAATAAAAGACCATTGAACCTTACACATATTTTTCCTAAAAAGGAGAAAAAACCTAAAATAAGGACATTAAGAAGAGTAATTCTAATGTCTAATCTGATGATGAAGATGAAGAGAGGAAACTCTACTAAAGAGGTAGAAAAGACACGAGGAGTCCACAATGAGGGGCAGTGTTAACCTTCAACAGGCAGCATAATTGTTGAAAAAATAATAGTAGCAAAAGTAGAGACTAAAGGAGAAGTCAATGTCTCATAGGTCAAACATCAAACCATAGATATCTTTAAATCAAGGAAAGGGATCAGATGGGCAGGAGCAATAGAGATGGCCCAAAAGGGAGCCACAATCCCAAGCCCAAGAGGAACTAGAAAAATAGAAGTTGGAGGCAAAACTAGATTTGTTTGATGTGTAACAACCTGTTTCAATACCATAAAGTTATGAAGGTATGCTACTTTTAAGACCAAATTTTGTTATAGAAACAAACATTTTTGAAAATATTTGGACTTCAAATAGAAGTCTAAGATCTTAAATACTAGTTCCAAGGGATAAACTCTTAGATTTCATACACCAGGATCTATACAAGGTTAGAATCAAAGTTGGATGAACATAGGAGAGTTGCTAGTATGTTTTCAACATGCAGCAAAATATAGCACATAGATGACCAACATTCTATTCAGACTTTTTGATCTAAAAATAAAAAATAAACAAATCATAAAAGAATACTCAAAACTTGTAGGGAGTTCAAAAGAAGGAGCAAAAGTTCAAAGCAAAATTGTAAGTGAAGCAGGATTAGAATAATGAAGTATTGGCAGAATTGCAAATAACTAGACAAAATATTAACAACATGGAGAAGCACAATAAGGATTTGGAGAATATTAGAGTTGAGAGGGATTCTTTACAAGCAACTTTGATATAAACATATGTCAATTATTGGAAGTTAAAGTTAGAGAAGGATTCTTTGAGTGTGGAACATAATAAACTTGAAAATTTATAGGAATATGGAGTAGACTCTCTTAAAGTAACCAAAGGAATCAAAGGAGCTTAAAGAAGATATTGGTAATGTATACCAATCCAAAAACAAAATACAGACTCAATTTGAGTAGAAACAAGTAGAGGTGGATAGAAATTGGCAGAGGCAAATGGGTTTTAATGAAATATTGTAATAGGTTATGGAGCAGGTTCAAGGAATCAAACCCTTCAACTATGAAATGTCTTTAAAAAAAACAATGAACTCAAGAAGTAACATAATTTATTTCGCATAAGACTCAAGGCATTGACTATGGAAAAGAAGGATGCATATTTTTGGTGGGATGTAGTGCAAGATATAGTCCAGAAGGATATAAAAAAAGTTTATAAAATGTATGAGAGAAATGAAAAGCTTTATAGGCATAAGATATCCTCGATGGAAAAGGTCATACCATTATTCTAATATGAACCTTTAGTCTTAACTCCATAATCAAAAACCTTGCATGAGGAATAAGAGAGAGGATAAATTGATGGTGTAGGACCATTAGACACAAGAATAGCAAAAGAGGGAATAGCAAACCTCAAAGGAGGAAAGGACAATTCCCATAAAGAAGCCGGAGGTATGAAATATGTATTAGAAGAGAGTTTATAACCATTAAAATCTATTCCACAAAAAGTTAGTTCCCAAGAATATGGATTTACAATTATAGAAATAGGAGAGCAAATACAATTTGAAGAACTACATGAGAATCAGATTGATCCAATATCAAAGCTGTAACAAATAATGGTGGACTCATATCACATCACTTTTGTAGCCATAACAACAAACTTAAGCAACATCCAATGTGCAGTCACATCAATGAATACAAGTCACATCAGAATTGTAATCATAGAAGTAGACAACAACAGATCAACAAACAAATGCACAACTATAAATAGAAATACAACAAGTATAACAACAAATTTTGAACACAACAAAGAATCAACTTTTGATTCAATCTGAAGTATAACAAACACAGATAGATTAGATTATAGTAAAACAAGATCAACATTAGATTTCTAACCCACAGGATCAAAAAAAGTAGACTAATTTAGTTTTCTTAACATACTTTGATCCATAATTTTGGAATGTAATTAAGAGTACATGTGGGGGTAATGTTAAGGGAATAATTACTCACTATAAATAAATAGTTAATCAATATTTACTTACCTAGTTACTTTCCTAGGATTTGTTAACTAGTTTTCATCACCATTTGAATTTGAATTGATCATAGGACTGTTTTAAGTTGATCATTTTTGGCAAAACAAGGGATCATTGTGGAACATTCATTTTTGGGAGAGTATGGAAGAAAAATATATTGTTTTATGGATAAGCTTCAATTCCATAGCTAGTTTTTTGTTGTTTTGATTTTTTTTCATACTTTTCATAATTGGATTAAAGTTCTGAACCTAAATATGAGTAAATCTTATTAAGTATAATTTATGAATATTAGTTTCATGATATGATTTAATCCTGATTTTGACTAGAATATATAATAGGAATTATGTATCTACCACTTCGCTTATGCCATGAATGAAAGCGCTTCGGATAAGTTAAGAAGAACGAAAAATAAAAAAATAGGTTAGGTTAACATGAAGAATTTATATAATACCCTTAGCTTCACGAATGTAATCAATAGAGGAAATTGGAATTTTTGAACAACAACAGAGAAGTAGAAAGTTGGAAGAAGTTGAGGCTACACTATGTTTTTTTCAACAAACCACTATTTATACACCATCATTAATTTTGGTTATTATAATATCAAATTTTGAAGAAGAAGTGGAAGTTTTTACTCAACCTGTTATTAAAGAGCAATCACAATAGGTAGTAGGTACCTAAGCAAAAAAATTTGGAAAAAAAAAAGTTATAACAACCTATGAGCAACGATACACAAAAAGGAATCTTGTTCTTTTCTAACCCCACATGTTGTGACTATTGTCTAATGTGATTACATTTCAACTACATTTGGCCATTTAAAGTTTGCAAATGGCTTTTTGCATAAATTAATGGTCAATATTGTTCATAGTTGTTGCATTCACTATGTTGTTCATTATGAGTATAATTTGGACTTTATTATCATTTTAAATAATTTCAAATTGTTGACATAGAAATTGAAATAGTTTAAAACTTTATTTACATAATGCATTATAATGAGTTAGTGATTTTTTTGACATTTCTTCAATTATTAACATGGTACATAAGTTGAACCATCAACTTTTAACATGTCGAAACCATTATTTAGGAGTTGCATTTTACACTTACCATAATTTATTATAAGACATGTAATAATTTTAAACCCCACATTTATATTGAAATGAATTAATGAATTTTTTCACATTTCTTCAATTATTAGAATTGAACCATTCACTTTTAAATGTACATTAATTAGAAATTACATCTTACACTTATTATAATATACCAAAACACATCCAACTCAATATTTTGTAAGTATATTAAATGGTTTAATGATTTTTTTCACATTTTTTAAACTATCAACATCTTTATATGAATCATATCATCCATTTTGAGTTGATTGAAAACATTATTCAAACATTGCTATTGCAGTTGTAAGTATATATTGAAACACACATAAGAACATAATGCCTCACATTTATATTTGAATAGTTAGTGATTCTTTTCACATCTCTTGAACTAATAATATTTGCATATGAATTGAATCATTCATTTTGAATGTTGTTAAATCCCTTACTCATGAGTTGCATTTTGCATTCACCATATTTTTTTGAAGTGGATGTATAAAAACTTGGGAAGTTTCACATTTATATTTGAATGGATTAGGTGAAAATGTTTTTGCATGCAAAGTTTAAGATGCATGTAAATCTTTAAATTATAATTTTTCACATATTAAATTCTTATACATTTATGTAAATTAGAATGTATATTTTTCCCCTATTTTTTTTAGGCTTCATGGGTAAGTTTATTATTACAAATGTTCATGATGTCACCCCTAAAACACCCCAAAAATAATCCTTAATTTTTTTCCCCTTTTTTTCTTAGTGTATGAAAAAAAATCATATTACAAATAATGATTTATTATTATTATTATTATGAAAAATTACTAATATTTTATGTTTTATATTTTGATTTTATACATGGTTTATAAAAAGTTTAAGTTTATTTTATTATAGGATTATGTTTAAATATTTAGAGATGAATTGAAAATTTTCATTTAAAAAAATAATGAATTTTAAGTGGTAATAATAATAATGACATCGATGATTTTTTAATCTTTTTATTTTTTCAGTTTTGTAATCTTTTTCAAAATAATCCATAAAAAAATTTAACCATGTTTTGACTATAAGCCATACATGGAGGTACAAATTTGTTAAAATATTTAAATATTTTGGCTATAAGTTCTAGAACCCATTGTACAATTATATAATTTTTAAAAATATAAAAATGGAAAAATATTTAAAATATTTTGTTGATGTTAATGACCTTTCTCATGTTTACAAAATGATGAAAATTCACCACAAGAAAAAACTCAATTACATCATTAATATTTATCTAAAATTTTCAAAAATTTGAATAAGTTTTATAATTATCTCAAAGATTAAACTTAAATATTTTCAAATAAATTTGATGTTGGAATTATTAGAATTACTTTAAAAAAATAATTCATTAAAAGTAACCTTTTTTCTTTGAAATTTGTGATCTCAAAATATTCACATTTCTTTTTGAATTTTCACTATTTTTTCCATTTTTTTCCCAACAAGAATTGCAAATTAGGAAAATTCAAAATTAAAAAAACATGTTGGTTGCGGAAGTTGCTGGAGGGGGAGGGGGCTAATCCAACTATTTAAACCCAAAATTTTACCAAATTAAATTACTTTAATTTTTTTAAATGTAAAATATATGTTTATATAATTAAAATAAATAAATAATATTTTGTAATTTTTTTTCAAAATTATGTAATTAATCATTTGTATTAGTGCATGATAGATCTCGTTAAAAAAATATGTATTGATAATTAAATGGTTATATTGATTACTTAATTAATGTTTCTTTTTATGGCCAATTTCTGCCAATTTAAGGGGGCAACAACGATAAGAGAGATTTTTTGGGGTCAAATTTAAAACATGTATTGTTAATTTTTATTATAAAATATATTAAATAACCATAATATTGAAGGATTTAAACAAGTTTCTAACTACACTACTTGCCTATAACCAAATGTGGCAATCTTCTCATGGATGATTACCATTTTAACAACATCACAAAAATAAATAAATAATTTGTACCTAATCATATTGGGAAAAATTAAAAAAATAATTTTACAAAAAATGGACATATTTTATGTAATGAAAATAAAATTATAAAAGACTTAATGAATGCATTTTTGAATTGGCATTAAATTTACAAATATTTTCGGTCAATTTAAACAAAAAGATATTCGTAGATTTATTTATGACATGTAATTTGAAGTTTTTAAAAGCCCTTTAAATTTAATTTTTGTAAATTATAAATTTTTTAATACATTATTGAATAAACTTCAATATCATATTTTCATTTGTAGCATTTGAATAAATTTTGAAAAAAAAGGCATGTTAAAATTTGAATTTCGAAAAAAATTTCATGCCAAACATAATAATTTCATCTTGTGAAAAAAATGTAATCCATGATTCCATGATTTGAAAATAAATAAAATTGTACGATGATGTGGCGTGTTATTCCTTGTCATATTAATTTGGGACGTCATATATCCATGTCATAATTTTTAAATTAAAACTTATCTAATGCAACATGTGACTATTCAAAATGACTAAAAAATATTTCACTAAAAATGTTTTAGTCAACTAGTCCTTTTTAACCAAAACCATGCAAGTTGCATATTAGTCGATTTTGTCCTATTTCATTAAAAACCTAGTGAATTTGGGTAGTACTTGTTTTTCTTTTTGTGATATTAGAAAATAATTTCTCTAAAAACTTTTTGAAGAAAAAAAAGGTTCCCAATATTGTATTTCAATGCCAAGGATCTTGCCCAAAACCTTGATGAAGAGGAAGGGAAAAATACTTGCAAAGGAATAGGTTGAAAAATTGGTCAAAAGAAGACTAGAGTCAAAGGCAAAAAAGGCCCAAAGGATGTTGTAATGGATGAAGATGGACCCAAACGAGTATAAATGGGCAAAATGTGCCAGTTTGGAAGGACTCTTCAACGTTTAATGGATGACACCATGAAAAGATTTGTTAAAAAAAATCTACAAATTTATGAGGAGACGAAAGATGGCCATATCAAAGCCCAAGTTCATGGCAAGGTTGATGCATGAATGGGTGGACCAATTCACCACACAACCAAAGTCCCTATTTACTCAAAAAATTTGTCAAATTCTAGAAATTGTAATTAGTTTATATTAGTTTACATTTATTTCCTCCATATTTTTTCAATGTCATTAATGGCACATCAAAAGTTTCTATTTCTCTAAGCGTTTAAACATAAAATTTATGAAATATTTCCTCCTCCAATATGATATGGACTTATGAAAAAATGCTCCTAATTAGCCCATTCAAAAATCCATAAGAATAGTTTTAAAATTCAACTCATTATTTATTTTGTTCCTACACTTCTTTGATATGACATCGTATTAATTTCACCTTCCCAACACACACCCCATTAGTCAATGGATTGTAGCATAATCCACATGGAAATGGTAATTAGAGGTGCAATTCATGTCTTTTGAATTCAAAAGTCCATGGCTTTTACAATTTAAATTTTTTTGTAAAATGATTTTGTGCATCATGTAGATATTCAAATTAAGATACTTAAACCAAGTTCATTTTTATAAATTTTAAGACCTATAAAGCAACATGGGCATTGCATTAGCAACCATAAGGCAGAATTGGCTATCGTGACACCCAAATTGGTCGACCCATTCATGCATCCACCCAATAGAAAAATTCTTCTTGATTAGGTATTTATCCATGATTTAGCTTGGCATTTCCAATGAGGGAATTACGGATGTTACTAATGCTATTATTCAAGAAACAAATATTGTTTTGAAAAGAATTATATGAAGAATCCAATGCCGATTATGAAGAATGAAAAATGGAGTGTCATATGCATGAGGGAAGAGTTTCACCCAAAGTTTGTAACCATTTTGTAAATTATCTACTAGCGAAAGCGATTAGTTTACTTTAGCAACCGGGTAGCAATTACTTTTGACATGGTAAACATAATGCAACATGTTAATTGGTGCACCATAGTTTTTGCTTAAATGTTTGTAAAACTAACTTAGTGGATTGATTGTTAGAAAAAAATAGCAGTTAGTTTAGCACTTGAAAATAACAAAACTGCCATTTGTTACTCAAGACCTATCTTAAACATCTTATTGAGAAAATGGTTTCCTTTGTTTGAGGACCCTATAACAACCTAGGGTGAACTTGTGTCACTAATATGTTCAATTCAACTGGCTATCCAAGAGCATGGGAACTCACTTAAACTTGTTACAAGGGAATAATTTTTACAAGAACGGAAACCAACATGATCAATAATTACATCACCTTTACCAACACATGAGTTTCATAAATTGAAAACTCGTTTAAAACCGCTTACACCACGGGATAAGTTAAGTCTTGAACATGTTACCTCACCACCAAGGAAGAAATTTAGAATTGCTTATAGAGTTCAAATTGTTGATTCATAGGAAGATGAGTAGAGGACCTATTGAAAAGAAATTGGTGGTGAAAATGATAGAAAATTATAGGCAACAACAACATAGGCCAACCTTGAAGAATAACCTGAGGTCAACATTGACTAGGTAATTGAAAATATTCAAGTCAATATGCGGTAATAACTGTAGAAGTGAAACTTGTGTCGACTTTCTACCAATGAGCTTGATTTGGGGGTGCCAACAGGCCATATTCAAGATCAAGGATACTTATTAGGAACAACTTTTTGGATTTAGATTTTAGTCCAAAGTGTCCTAAAAGTCCTTTTTTGTTTGGGAGAAAGTTAAAAAAAAATAAAAAAACAAAATTGGATTTTTTTTTGTGATTTTTATTATGAGCAATAATTTTAATGATGCCATGCTTTTTGTGCCCTAAATAACCATAAAATGATGAAATTCAATAGTCCTTTATCATGTGGTTGAATGTCCTTCAAAAGTCTTGACTACTTGGTGTCCTAATGTCCTACTAATCAAAACATTGTTTGTATGGATGCCTTTGGTAAATATGGGTTTTACACACTCTTTGAGCCTAAGAAATCAAGGGTTCTCTTATTTTTGCAAATCTTTTTAAGTCCTTAAAGTCATTAAGGGAGTGTGTGACATTCCTTAAATTTTTTATTCCAAAACTTGAATGGACATCATCTCCTTTTCAAATAAGTGATTGGTCTACTTGATTTGGTTGTCTTTTTCAAAATTAATTTTTTTTTTGCTACAAATGATTTTCTTGGGAGCCCTAATGGAACTTGAAAATTACATGGGTCCATGAATTTCTTACATGTGACATCCTTTTCATGGTCCTTGATCTTGAATATGGCCAAAAGCTTGTTATGTAGGCTCAACTAGGTTCCTCAATAGAACAAAAAAAAATTGATGATGAAATTATGCCCAAGAAAAAAAAAAACATGGGAACAACCTTTTATATATATATTGGTGATGAAAGTGAAATCAAAAATTAAAAGTTTGAAAATGAAGTGATTTTGGAGGTTTTTAATTGCCAACAATGAAGGGTAAAATAAGTGAAAATACCAGATTTTTATATTTGGTTTAAAGTGTGTAGACAAAAATATAAAAAGATGATTAAAGATTTGGACTTCATTCCCACCTTATAGCCATATTTAGTTAGATCTTCCTAAGGACAATTGCCACTTTTTTCTACATCTTCCTATGGATGATCACCACTTTTGCTTCAATAAAAAAATTCTTACAAAGAACACTGGACAACAAGAAACTCAAAGTTGGTTGAAAAGTTTAAAAACACTTGAAGAAAGCAAATAGGAAGATCCTGGCCATCAGAAATCAGACACCTACCTTTGGGCCATGTAGAATTGCTTTTGTGGGTTCTTTGATCAACAAATTTGGGGTTGTTGCTTTTGGGATGTTTTTATGAAGCAGTTGATAGTAAGCAAGGGTCCAAACTCTTGTTGGAGAAGAAGATGGGAATCATATGGAACTGGCAAGGATAGGGCCACATGAGGATGGAACTTCTCTCAAATATTATCACGAGGACTTAGTCTGAAAGTGAGGTGCAAGGTGTCATACAGAAAGATGTTATCTGTCTCTTTATCATATGTCAGGAATTGAAAATGGTTACCAAAGTTTGCATTTTCTCTTAATTGAGTTCATGAAATCTGTTTTTATCAGAAGAACAATCTGTCATAGCTTATGGAGTTGCACAACAGGGGATGGAAATGGATCCAAATGTTTCTGCTGCTATGCACACAGGTTGAACTAACTCTCACCAGCACATTGATGTGTGCATGGAAAGATGGTGAAACATGAGGTTGCAGAGGGAGCTTGTGATGGTATGACCAATTGAGGTGGAATGAGGGGTTTTCATGTAATGGCATCCTCATCTCCAACTCTGAGCCCTCAAATGTCTTTACTCTGTCAAATCTGATCCTTGCAAACCTGAAGTAAAAGAGAAAGTGAGACACAAAATTCTGGTATTGGAACAAGGTTAAATTGGATGTATTTTTACCATTTATCAGCTTGGATGTCAATTGGCTTTAACATTTACTCTCATGTATTGAAATCTGTGTGTTGAGTGAGCATTCCATAGATGGCTCCCAGTTCTTGCTGTAACTTTCTGCAGTATAGACAAGTCCTTGAATGGCTAGGGTCAAAGATTAGGGTTGGAGTTGGGCAGGTTTGAACTTGACCCTAATCCCCCCTTAGAGCTGTTGTCTGCTATTGGAAGGTGCCTTAAACAATGTCCCGAATTTTCCATGTGGCTTATCCCTTAGGTCCAATCTGCCCCTTCTCAATCATTGTGCTCAGACTTGTTATTCAGATCTGTATTGTTGTCCCTCTCTTGTGGTGCTACATCCATTTCAGCAACCCTCCAGCCAAAGCATTGATGCATATTTTCAGGTCTTATACACTGAGAGCCATCATTTCATGGAATATAAGTTGCTAAAACAATCAAAGGCCCTATTGGTGATTTTAGGTCATTGCAAATCTTCTTTGGACGATATGATAACCCTTCACCAAGGTGAAAAATGTTATGTCTGTTTGGACAGGCCAAGCATGGTTAGGAAAAAGAAATATGCAGGACAGAAGTCTTAATTTGCACTAAACCAGATGCTTGGCATCATCACATTTGTACTTAGGCTCCGGGGACTTTGTTCAGGGGGCTAGCACCACTAGTTCAATGGCTACTTCTCAACTATCCAAAGCACCCATTCTTCTTTTCTCCTCTCTTCATCAACCAATTGTGAAATGATAAAGAATCCAATCTTTTTGGTTCTGTAAAGTAGAGGGAAGCTCATCTCAGCAGTCCTGCAATTGCAGTTAACAATGCAGATGAGAGACTACAAGTTCATGTGTGAGTTGCCAAAGAGTTTAAGGTTTAGGGTTTAAGGTTTCTCTTCCACAACGAGTTGAGGGTTTAGGGTTCCACATCTCCCAGCAAATGGGGCACATAGGAGCAATACAAATAAGATTTGAAAGATGTTGGTACACTTTGCTCTAATAGGGCTCGCTGAGCTCTGGCTTCATAGCCTTTAGACCAAATAAAACCCACACCACAGTAACATGACATGTCAATTCCTTTTCAATTTTGTTAAAACTCCCATCTTGCATCATTTATAACATCTGAAGACAAATTTCCTTATAACCCTCCTTTTTAAAGATTTCTTCTACCAGAGCAGGCATTCCACTTTTCAAAAAGTGCTACCATTGGTGAAGGAAAAGTTCTTGGTAATGATCCCTCCAGATAGACTATTTTTTTTCTGCTGATGCTTTACATAATTTCAATGTCATTACACCATCAATCTCTTCAGCAATCCAGTTTCACTTGCAGAACAAAAAGACATTTGCAAATTCCAGGGACTGAAAGAACTAATCTGCTGAAAGAACTAATCTCTGTGGATAGAGCATGTGCCCATCATCAGGGTTTTGGGGTTGCATTTGTAAACCTTGCAAGTGTTTTGAAGAATTCATGTGGATAATGCAATGTTGTTTCATACAACAAACCCACTTAATTTTTCCATTTATGAAACAAGTATACATTGTACAGTCCCCCCCCAAAATCAGGGTTCAAAAAATCCAAATTGCAGGATCTAGAAGAAGGACACAAAACAAGAAGCAAGACAGACTTTCTAGAATTAGTGCCCTGCAAATTCTACCTAAAAGAATAATGTAAATAAGAGTCTCTCTCTCAAATTGAGTGGAAAGATGATCAGTGGGTTGTCATGAATCCTGATGGAAACCTTGGAGAAGATTACCAGCAGGTTATCACAAATCATGATGCAAAACCTCTGCATAGATCATTGGTGGCGGTTGTCATGAATCACATGCTGTAAACGTCTGAGAAGATGATTGGCAGGCTGTCAGGAACCACATGCTGCAAACCTCTGAGAAGATAAATGGCAGGTTGTCATGAATCAGGATGATGGTAAAAATCCCTCTCAAGTGGGAGCATGGTTGAGCAGAAAAGAGTTTTCCATCAAAGATTAGATAGATCTATCAAGATGCAAGAAATACTCCTCAAGAAGAAAGATGGTGAAGAAGATGATGGATCATGACCCACCTTTTGCTTCCGTCAAAATTGACTAGGATGCATGCGCAATATGCAAATCACTCTTCAGACAAGAAAAGAAGACGGGCTCAACTGAGCTTTCATGAAAACTTCCTTTGCTTCAACTAGAGGAAAGAAGAGCTTGGGGGTGAGAGATTGAATGAGATGGTGGTGGTGGTGGTGATGATGATGATGATCATGAAAAGGGTTTAAGGGATGGGAGAGCTGTTGTGGCCGAGGAGAAGCACCGGCCTGTTCGATGATGTGCTCGGGTCTGGTGGTGGTCTTGGTAGAATGACTAGGGCAGCAACGCCTCCACAGAGAGCAGCTACAGCGCCAAGCAAGAACGCAGGCAAGTTGCCACCGCCGAACAACTCATCCCAGGATCCAGCACCCAAGGACACAACAATTTGCGGAAGAACAACGGAAAGATTCAAAACACCCATGGACAACCCTTGTCCGCCTCCGACTTTCTCTGTGAAAGTTGCAGTCAGAGAATAGGGAACAGAGTAGGTCACCGCAAGAGGAACTCCCAGAAGTGCGAAGATCCCCAGAGCCGCGAATGTTACCAAAGAGTGTGAGGGATCTTCTGTTTCTGCTGCTGTCCCTGCCGTTCGCTTTGCTGCTGCTGTGATGAGCGCAGTCGCTACTAAGCAAGCAACCATGATCAAGTTTCCCGATCCCCAGACGAATTTAGACCCGAGCTTTCTGCAAACATAATCTATGCAGAGAGAAAAGAGGCCGAGCACAAGGGAGTTGAGCATTAGACCCAGAGATCCCATGTGCACTCCGTCGTAGTATCGTTTGCTGGAAACAGGATCGGAAGACGATGACGACGGCTCACCCATGTAAACTTCTCTTCCCATCCAGTCCGTGTCGAAGAGTAGGAACGGAAACCAAGCCACCCATGTGAGCGCCGTGACAAGCAAAATGCACCACATCGAGCGCGGAAGATCCCGTAACGCCCCCAAAAGCTCCGAGAGCATCGCTTCCCTCTCCACCTCTAACTCTTCTTCTTCTTCTTCTTCTTCTTTCCCGTCCTCTTCAGCGGCGCAAAGGCTGCCTTTGCTCTTCTTCCCGGCGGCTTCAGGGTCCGCTTGGCGATCTGCAAGCAACGGGGTGAAGGCTGGTAGCTTCCCGCTGCTGTATCTCCTCTGTACAGGAACGTAGGGGATCTCGGAGGCAGCAGTGACGCTCAAGAATGTGGTGAACGCCAGCACCAGGATGCCGAGAAAAAACGCAGACTTGAGGTTGGCGCAAGCGACGTCGCAGGCAGTGGTGACAGTGAAGGGGAAGACTCTCCACCAGCCAGCGTATGCACCAGTCGCGTAGCCGAGTATGTTGCCGAGCGCCATGAAGAGAGAGTAGAAGGCGTTAGCTCGTCGCGTTCTCTTCTGGTCCTTCCCGCTGAAATCGGCAAGCAAAGCTCGGCAAGGACCTTGGAGCACATTGTTAGCAAGATCCAGGATCCAGAAACCAAGAACGAAAACTACGATAGCACGAGGACGACGACGAGGAACTGGTGCTACCCCCTCCTCCTGCATCTGCTGCGAACTACTACTGTCATCCCCAAGAAGGAAACCCAAGTCGGCAGAAAATCCGATGACAAGAATGCCGAGAACGATGGCAGTCGCTCCTGCGACGATGAAGGGTCGTCTCCTCCCGTACTTGCTTGTGCAGCCATCACTGTAATGCCCGACTACCGGCTGCACGAACAAACCAGATATGGGTCCACACAGCCAGATGAGACTGGCCCATGCATGCGGAATGCCGAGCTCTTGCACATATGGCGTGAGCAAAGACAACTGCAATGCCCATCCGAATTGCACTCCTGCTGCAACGCTCGCTACTTGGATGAGCGCACTGATTGGCACTCTGTTCTTCCCCTTGTTGTTTCTACTACTCTTCCGCGACGACGACGCCGCCGCCACGGCGTTGTTCTCTTCCCTCATCACTCCACAACCCACCACCACCACCACCACCACCACCACCAACAACAACAACAAAATCAATAGAAACTGGATCAATTCTTCCTCAAAACATACTGAGATCCTTCCTTCCTCCCTTGCAACTGCAATTCTTCCTCAAATTGCAATTCATGATCTCAACCTGGAATTAATATCTCTCTGAGAAGATGGGATTCCTCTTCAAATTATCACATGGCAGCTGCTTCTGCTGCTGCAACAACACCATGACTTGCTCTTCTTCTCCAGCTGCTTATTGCCCGCGGGGATCTGATGGAAACCTCGCAAAGCTCTTTCATCAAAATCTAGAAGCGCGTATTGAAAAAACATTCTATTTGAATTTTATTTTTTTTGTCTTGTTTGATTCCGATTCATTATTGACTCTTTTCTCGACTCTCACGCGATCTTTTCTCCCGAAATTCAGTCCTAACTCCGTCGATCTCGGCTTCCCATCTCCTTCACGCTTCCTTTGTTGACGACGACGACGACGAGAACACGCCGCCGCAGCGACGACACACAAGACAAGACGAAAGGCCCTTTCTTAAGCGTAACGCTTTAACAACCACTTTTGGGAAACCAACCAATAAGCTTCTGCCACGCAAGCGTAAAAGGGAAACTTGGCCCACACCTTGAGGTCCAAATGGCTGTAGTGGCAGTGCTGTGTGGACTCACCTCTTTCTGTATCGATAGTCCAGAGCCAGGGTTTTTTTTTATAAAAATTAATATTTAAATATTCTTCATTGTTTTTCATTATTCTTCATTTTAATAAATTTTATTTTGTATTATTATCATTCATTATTTAAATATTAAAAATTAAATATTAAAAATTTATAAATTGCAATGGACAAAATTTGGTGGATTCTTTTCGAAAATTAGCAAAATTATGGTCAGTTCACACCTATGGATACCTTAAGCGGTAAATCAATAGGTATATACGTTCGTTCGTATATGCACATGTAAATTGGTAAATAGGTGATGGTGTAATGCCTATTCAACGTATTAATGAAATGCTTATCAAAATGTGATAGCACAAGTTTACGAAAGAATGTCGATGGTAAGTTCCATTCTAAATCCTAGATTCCCAAGCCTAAGAATGTTGGTAAACAAACATTTTGAAAATTAGTATGGTAGATTATCACTATGGTAGCCATGCAACGACATGTCTTGATCTCCATTGCAAAGAATCTTCAATGTAGGAAAATGCTTCTCGATCACCCTTGGAACAAAGCTCAAGTGTAAAGAAGAAAAAATTGTGTGTGCAAAAAAACAAAGATAGCTCCAAGGTTCTAGCTTCCATTGCAAGAAGTTTCAATGCATAGGAGCGACTCCAAACTTGCATCACCAAGAAGCCTCAATGCAAACAAGTGTTGCAAGAATTTGTGAATCAATCATGGCTTCAAACTTTGATGCAAGTTCATGAGTAGGTGTTAATTCTCACATAGGCACATGTTTACACACAACTACAAATTTGTAGATGAACACAAGTTCCCTTACCTTTGACAATTCAAAATAAACTTGCAGCCTAATACAAATTCAACAAATAGTTTGGCAATTGGAAGATGATGAAGATGTGGTGGTAGTAGAACACCAAGCAATGTACTTACAACTCCACAACATAAACACAATAATTGGGAGCATAGTGAAGTGTTAGCATTCATCAATTGTAAACATTCAAAACACAACATTCAAAAGGAGCTCATCAATCCAAGATTGGACATGGTTTTTATGTGTAATGCTAAAACAAGATTGTTGTGGAAATATAGAAGAAAATGACGAACTAATTTCCAAGGAATGGCACCATGTGCAAAAATAAGTGGAATTTCAATTTTAATTACAAGAAACTTTCAAATTATCACAACGGGACTAATAACCCCACATGCCTATGGAAATTGATGTCTAAAGAAAAAGAACGATTTCATTTGCCATGTTAATTTAGTAACAAATATCATGAAATGATCAAGGCCTTACAAAGAAAAAAGGTTGTGAGTGTTCTTCTACACACCACGGATGTCAATGTTGAAGGAGACAAACTAAATAAACCACCAACATAAGAAGCACATGATGAAAATGAAGAGATGCAATCATAGGAGATGTTGAATAAAGCTCAAAATGCATATGCAAATAATCAAGGTGGGGTTCCAATGTTCATGAATTTATTTGGAGATATGATATCCTTCCCAAATAACAATCATTTCCCTCATGTCATCAATATCACTAATAAACCTAGACCAATACACATGTATATATGGCAACATTGGAATGAAAATGTAACAACATTTTTTCTCCTATCATTGAGTATGCAAACAAAAATAATAAGGCCCTAATGGATGAATGGATAAAATCAATGTTATTTAATTAGAGATTGAACAACATCATTCAAAGGTTCATATTGCATCTCCAAGGAAAATGAGGATGGCTTATGCATGAACGTGAAGTTTGAGCTTGGAACTTAAAGTTTAATGTGATTTTAATCCACTTACATGGATGAATGACATCCATTATTGGAAAATAAATTACTTCAAATTTATTTATATCCATCCTCATTTGTTCTCCAAATATTAATATCTCAAACATGAATCTCATTTAATAATGATGGATAATGAAATTGTGATAGTAGGAAAAAATATGATGATGGGAGCAAAATGATTTAATTTTTTTTTAGTAAATTATTTTAATGAACAATGTTAAGCAATTCAAAAATTTTTGTCA
>Ga0116227_10003574_pt1 | contig 34405 bp, 23 predicted proteins | sample S1TSphgellanicum_FD_89693 | JGI IMG/M metagenome (GOLD analysis project Ga0116227, IMG submission 89693) | Host-associated microbial communities from peat moss isolated from Minnesota, USA - S1T2_Fb - Sphagnum magellanicum MG | ecosystem: Host-associated > Plants > Peat moss > Unclassified...
AATCAGGTTTCCGTTCGGCCACCCCATAACTGGTCACACCCCCATTCCTCCATTAATGTTAATAACATTAAATGGGAACTAACATTAATTTGGTATTAACATTAATTACGGAAACCGGTGTAGCTCAAGGAAGCTTTCAAAAAGGCTTCTATGTGTGCATCAAATAAGAAACCTTTTGAAGAACCTTCTTAACTAGCAGTTGATTATGAGTTAATTGAAAGTTAACTTGGACTTAATTAAAAGTTAATTAGCCTTAACTAAAATTTAATTAAAAATTAGTTAAAAGTTAACTAAAACTTAATTATGAATTAATTAATATTTAATTAGGAGTTAATTAAAACTTATTTGGGATTTAATTGAAAGTTAACTGGGACTTAACTAAGAGTTAATTGGAACTTAATTGAAAATTAATTAAAACTTAATTAAGAGTTATGGATGAACATTATGGATGAATTCCATTTATTGGAAGATGGTGTCTAATGTTTGCATCCATCACATTCCTCTCTCTATTCTCATAATTTGGTTGCTCCATGTTTCTATTCACTAGTTTCATCTTGCCATTAGATAACATCCTTAGCCACTCCAAGTTGGGGGCTTCAGTAACAATAACTACATTAATAGAAATAGCATCAGTAAGAGGAGAAGCAACAATAACAGTAGCATCTACACTCTTCTCCTTTGAAGAATATGAAAAGTTTGGGGGTGGATCCTATACCAGCGATTTATTGTCCCATCTTTTGAAGTTGAGCACATAGGGCAAGAACATTAAGGAAAAACAACAAGGGTTTGAAAGTCCAAAGAGGGAGCAATGTGTGACAAAAAAGAAAAAGTTATTCTCTTTCTCCTTTGCAATAGCAACAACACTTGACGAACCTCTTCTATCCATTCCTTTTATTAATGATGGTTACAATGACAAAAACGAGGATTGTTCGAATGACTCCAATAACCTATCCAATGTTTGTATTAAAATGAATGACATCTTTTTGATTACTTCCCTCCTCTTTCGTCTTCATCAAGAATCTTTCACCCTTGTGTCCTCACAATGCATCTCTATTTTTGTTTAATTCTAATTATTTTTCAAGATTTTCTTTGGGCTTCTTCCACTACATTTGAACCAAACTATTCTAAAAAATCTCTTCTACCAAATGCCATCCTGATCCTATTTGATTCATAGCCTTAAATCCCATTACCACAAAATGTCTTGGTAGTTCAGAATGTTTGAAAATTTTGGCATTGCAAATTTTTTTACACTTGTCAATTTAAGGTTAAAAAAATTCGACGAATATTGACTAATAATTACTAAATTTTTTGGAGATTTTAAATTTGAATTATTTAACATCGAAACAACCAAGGTATTATGGTAATAAATATTGTTAAGTGTTGTTAAGTGTTCTTCAACATTTAAAATTTAGATGTGGTTCCCAAATGCATACAATACATAATATGACTTTGCTTCTAGGGTTGGTGGCATGGACATGTGTAGTGTATCTTTATCAATCTTGTCCCCATCCTTTATAATATTAACAATTGCAATCCTTTTTACATTTTAAAGGGTGACATTTCCTTCAATTTGTTTAGGAAAACATAAACCTTTCATCAAAATTGAGTAACATTATGCAAAAATCACTCTTCTACATTTTCCGTATCTCAACTTTTGTGGAATGCTTCTTGCCACAATGCTTTGCATAGTTCATATTTGTAGGTAGACTAGTTGCAAACTAACACAAGATTTGCCACAATTGACACGACATTTGCATTCACGTAAACTATTTGTTTTTTCAAAATTGTACTTGTTAACAATGTCCATAAATACACCTAGAATGTCAACATGTCCATATTCATTACCATTGACCTTTGCAAACTAAGTAATTGACCTAAATTATTAATTTACCAATCACACCTCGTAGTAAGGTGATATAATCACAATGCAAGCTTAACCCCCAAAGTTGGCATTGTTAACTAGTTTATAGCTTTGCCCTTAAAGATACAAAAAAAATGAATGTCTAATTGTTTTAGAGTTTAACACACACCTTTGTTTGCCATGTCCTATAGATTTGTACCATAATTTAGAATGCAACAAAAATACATTACTTACATCATGCAACCATCAACTCCACATTTTGAAGCACAAACAATTGCACCATATTTCAAAAGTTTACATTCATGATTTGTTGATGCTCACTTCCTTCTAAAATTCATCCATTACTAAAAACTTGGGTTTAGTTTGACCACCGAATTCATTATGAAGCTCTATAAATAAATTAGATCACCATAGGTCACCAATCCATTGCGTCATTTGATGGAAAAGTGAACTAAACGACCATACCATTGCACCATTTCACCTTGGATGAAACTTGAATCATTCATGGCCTTGTTTAGTAAAAGCAATTCATTCGTTAGGGTAATTCATTAAGGTCAATTTTTTGTATTATTCAAATAATTATTTTAATTTGAATTTAATTCATATATTCCATTATGTATAAGATTACTAAATGTATGTGTGTTATATATAATGACATTATATTTAATACTTACCATGTAATAATCAATATATGACAAAATATATTATTGGCAAGTTGGACTGTCGCGATCAGTCGTGTATCCAACGGTCTCAACGATGCTCTCTAGGAAGGTCCAGTTGATGCCACGTCTGTAGAGTCCTGGTTCTTTCCCTCGAGTATACACGTGAGACACCACTGTGTAAACAGAGAATCCAGCGGTCGTAGGTCGTGGGAACTTGGTTCTTTCCGTCGGTGAGATTAGGCTACCAATGTGGAAATTGAGAATCCACGGTCTTAGGTCGGGAAGCTTGGTTCTTTCCGTTGGATACAAGCTTGAGATACTGATATATCAATGGAGAATCCAGCGGTCGTAGGTTGTGGGAGCTTGGTTCTTTCCCTCGGGAACAGAGTGAGATACCAATGTGGAAATAGAGAATCTAACGGTCCTAGCTCGTTGGAGCTTGCCCTTTGAATACTGATGTGTAAATGGAAAATCCAGCGGTTTTAGGTCGTGAGAGGTTGCTCTTTGTATACCGATGTGTAAATGGAGAATCCAGCGGGTTTAGGTCGTGAGAGAGCTTGCTCTTTGTATACCGATGTGTAAATGGAGAATCCACCGGTCTTAGGTCTTGGTGAGCTTGGTTGCTCTTTCTAGCCGCTGCCTGATGCAGGCAGACAAGAAGTTCTCTGGTGAGTTCTCGCAGCCAGCGGCGGAGGAGCTTGTTGCTGCTTTCCGAGTTTTTATATTGGTGGCTTTGAACGTCTTATCTTGGAGTCCGTAAACTTTGGAGCCGAAATACTGTCGGTTTTTTGTGTTGAGAAAGATGGGAGAAGAACACAGATGCTTCGTGGGTGGCCTTGCATGGGCCACTACAGACAACCGTCTGGAGGATGCCTTCAGGCCCTTCGGCGAGGTGACGTCGAGCAAGGTCATTTCGGACCGTGAGACCGGAAGGTCCAGGGGGTTTGGCTTCGTGACTTTCCTTGAACAGGATGCCATGTTGAAGGCCATCGAGGAGATGAATGGCAAGGAGCTTGACGGCAGAAATATCACCGTTAACCAAGCCCAGTCTAGGAGCGGCGGGGGCGGCGGCGGGGAGAGAAGCGGGGGTTATCGTTCTGGTGGCGGGGGCGGTGGTGGCTATGGAGGTGGAGGAAATCGTTATGGGGATAACGAGCGTGGCAGCGGCGGCCGTGGAGGGGGCAGCTATGGTGGTGGTGGCTATGGCGGAGGTGGCGGCGGTCGAAGTTCTGGCGCCGGGAACTGGAGAGACCGTAACGAGTCGGGCTACTGAGTGTATGCGAGGTGGTTAAGGCCTCTTGTGGCGGTAATGATGACGTTTTCCAGCCATGTGTCCAAGCTTCCCAGATCTGCGAGAAGTTGTTGGAGTTTTTTTCTTCACTGGCTGATGGCTTCCGTTTCAGACTGATTCCTCTGGAGAGAAGAATACCTCAGAGCTGCTGGCTTCGGTTCACTGAAGGAGGATGTGATTCGCGGGGTTCGGTGTTGTGCAACAACCATTGTTCCACTGGAAGAAAAAAAAACTGCCACTTGACATTTGACCACCTTTCAGGCTGAAGGCGCCGCCATCTTCACAGGTTAGGGTTTGTACCCGCTGAAGATGAGTTTAGGCCCCATTTGCAGTTCTATTTTACTATCTCTTGTTCTGTTTCGTGTTCAAATGTTTTATGTTTGGCATGCCAGTGTATGAGCAAAGGTTCACATCCTTCCTCTTGGCCCTCCTGAAGTAGGACATGCACCTGTGGTACTCTTAAAATACAATTTTTTGATCTATCTTTGTATTTTCATGTTCCTTCTCATTTGTCCTTCCACCCTCGCTCAAAAAGTTTCCTGTATTATATTATTGTAGATTTGTATGCTTTGTTTGCTCTTCTCAAACAGTTGACATTTATATCTCTGCACTAATCACATTGTTTTCTTCCTGTCTACTGTGTTGGGTGTTGGTATATTGGCCTGAGTGGATTCATTCTGTAATTTCTCTGAAGCAGAGAGTGGAAAACACAAGACATTCAAGATGCTATCTTGTACCCATGTTCTGAGGGCTAAACAATAAGCAGAATGCTGTTGAAAGCAACTCAATTTCAGGGGACTAAGAATATAAAAAAGAAGAGATTACACCCATTCTTCGTGAATGTGCATAATGTCAAACCCATTACAGAATTTTGCATGGTACTAGTGGAGGGGAAGTGGTAAGCTATCTGCTGCTACCGACCTCTCTGCCATTGAATTAAATTGAAGCTACTTCAGATGTGCTTATCACAAATTTACTTTTACTATATAACATTGACATGGAAAGACACATTAAAATGACAAACAAGAGTATTGACTGGAATCAACTATGGTAGTACTCTTCTACAACAATTTGACAAATTTTGGATAAGTCTGAAAGAATTCCATCTAGAAGAGAATTGTAATTACAGAATCATCCAGCAAACTATGACTAAGTTTCACAACAAAACTTCTTCTCAGCTTTAGCATCTTTCTACAACCCAAATCTAGGATTTCCAAAGATGCGGGACAAATGTCTGTATGTCTCTTGCACAGGATGCTCTCTGCAATTTTTTGAGATAATTTCTAATAAATGTTTCAAAATGTACAATAGTTCACACCATACCAAAAAAAACTATTGTAAACCCATACATAAACCAGAACAAAAAATGCATCTGAGTTTTGGACAAATTCTCCTCACATTCTCAAGAGTCCAAACTCAAAATTGTTTGAAAAAACTGCACTGCTAGTAAACGTGTATTTATGTGAGTGCTAGTGAAGAATTCATGAAAGCTTACATTTAGTGAAAACAATGATTCTCAAGAACACCAATTATCCATATTTGACACTGCAAAATCTAACCCTAGACTTCAAAAAATCTACTATACAATTATATCTACAAATTTGGAAACCACCCCCAACCCCCCACCCAAGGCTTTTCTGGTTGCATTCTCTCATGAACAGAATAGAGCATTGTCCCTCACATGCAGTCCCTCTAGATCTTAATTGTCCTATGAGCAAGGACAGTTTTCAGTCAGACTCTGCGATGCATGTTTCTAATCTTTATGGGGTAACGGCCAAAATCTCTTGGCAATGATCTTGGGACTGGATTTTTGGGGAGGATGCACACAAAGATATAGGATTATATCATCTATGTGCAATGGCCAATTTTCAAGGCATGCACTTTGAATGACACAAGGTGAGCTCAAGCTTTACCTGTGATATTGCAGCTCCATCTGCACTGGCAACAGTACGCATTTTTGTGACAGAGGCCAGGTATGGAATCTCCTCTTACCAGCGATAGAAAGATTTTGCAGCTGGAACAGGGAGACCCAAGTCTTTGCGGTGCTGTTCATCCATGTGCATAGTGCCAGGAAGAGCTCCTGCTGCCAGTCGTGCAACCTCAATTCCTGAAGCAAAGTAGTGAGCAAAAGCAAGACCTCTGTCCAAAATGTTGCCAAAATCTGGCATAGAGAGAGATAGAGCCATTGTCTTTCCATTTGCTTCCTCATTGGAAAGGATTTTCTTCTTTCTACTTGTTCCTTTTGTGGCCCGGGGTGGTAGCTTGTCCAGCTCTGCACAGTTGATGAATCGCTCTGTTGCAGCCTCCCAGGACAAAAGATGTTGGAGGCCTGGTGAAAGAGGTATAGGGTCAGATGCCAAAGCTAGCTTCACTTTCTCAACAAACTCATCAGGGGTCTGATACATAAGACAGTTGGGGAATGGGCGAAAGAAATCATTAGAAGGGTGATCTGCGCAGACAACAATCTTGCCCATGGCTAAAGCTTCTGCTGTTGTTGTGCATACCACATCACTTAGGCTTGGATTAATGAAGACTTTGTACCTGCAACACCACAGACAGAAATGATCCAATTAAGGTCTGCTCAACCCAATGTTTTAGGACTTATACAATCGAATTGGTGTGCATAGGCTACCTGACATGAACATCTCAAATAACTATGAAAACAAATGTAGAGAAACTAAATGCAGATCATCAGGAGATTCATGGATTCTATTTAATCTTCATGCAAAGGCCAAATGTCTTTCAGTTAATAGTGATAAAGACTTGCCTTTGTGGCAAAAGGCAGAAGACTTACCCATGTATAAGATCATCAGCATGGTCTCTTCCCTCATGAAAATTCATTCTCAGCCCATGTTGCTGAGCTGCAGCTCGAACTGCTTGTGAGTCTTCTCCAGTTCCAAAGACATCAAGCTGAGTGTTATCAAGAACATCTTTGTTTTGAGCTAGAAGATCCACAAGTTCTCTATATCCCTTCCCCCAAACCATCTTGCCAAGATAATAAGCCCCCTTTGAGAATCTGGCCTTGCTGTTTTCGCTTTCATTCGCAAGCTGCTTTCCAATGTCCAGGAACTTAGGACTTACTCCATGGACATTGCAAACTGATGATCTTGGTAGTGCTTGTGTTGCAGCTGACAGTCGCAATACCTGATCCACAAGAAAGACTTCAATATTTCGGACTTGATAGCTGCTCTGATCCTCTAAGTACCTTGATCATGAAAACAGAAGAGAATAGAGAAGGAACATATAAGAGTACCTTATTGCAGTAAATGCGAACCACCCAGTTGTTCACATGCTTTAGTAGGAAGGCCTGAAGCTTTCCATTCTTCTCTCGTCTCACATACTCCAGATAATTTGTGTGAACTACACCGACAACATGTTGGAATTTGTCAGTCCAGCGCTTTCCATGGTAGTACCATGTCAGGTGCTCAGGCTCCTCCAACACTGCAACGTCAGCCTCCTGATCAGGAATGAACTGCGAGATATCCCCAGCAGCCAAAATACTCCGTTTTTCTGTAGAAAACTGCACATCATGATGGACATTGGTGATCCAATGTGACAAAAAACCCAGATCATCAAGAAACTCTGAACCTGAACACTGCAACAACTCACATCAACACAGACATAGCACCCTGATTAGAAAGGCAGTCATAGAATTCACCAGGGATATTACTGTTGTACCTTTCCAGGATAGAATGCAATCTTGAAATCTGGTCTGAACCCGACACGGTTTTCCAGCCAGCCCCGCACAAAAGTCTCTTGTTCTTCAGGAGAGTCAAATGTCATTCGGTTTGGGTAGACTTGCTCTTGGTCTTTCTTGCAAAGCCATGGCACTAACAGTGTAACATTTTGCTGTCCAGATTTGGCCAAATACGCTGCCCGTAACAAAGGATTAACTGCTGTCCCTGTCATCCATGGTAAGCTTGCTGTGGTGACAATTGCAATGCTTCGACGAGAATCCACAGTGGCCTGTCTGGCAGGTGCAAGATCAGCCGAGAGTCCCCCCTTGTTGTGGTAGTCAGTGCCTTGTACCACACTGCCAATCCTGTGATCAAGGTCATCGAGGCCTTTACTGAATAAATCTCCAGCTAAAGCTTTTCCAACTAACCCAAGCTCTTTCCCCTTCACAGTTATAGTTGATGACAGTTGATCAACTTTGTGTTTACAGGACCTTAGCTTGTCACCAACTTTTGAGCCATCTGCAACAAAAGAAAAAAAATAGGGAACTATGTCCTCAAAACAATATGACTTGGGTATCCAACATTTTGCCAAGAAAACTGACAGGGTTGTACTGAACAACATGGATGTATGAAGATGGCGGATCTGCATATATATATATATATTTATGATGTATATATATATACCTTTCTTGAGACCAAGCTGATCAAGCAATGGTTCTGCATGCCCAGCAAACTTCTCCAAAAGCTCTGGCATGCTTAGAGGCACCATATCATTCTGATCCATCACCATCACATCCCTTTGCTTGCTCAGAACAAAACTCCTGGCATCATCAAAATGATGCCCTTATGCAAGACTCATCAACATGTCTGAGGGAAGACCCCACAATAAAAGGAAAGAGCTCACAAGATTGTGCTTTTGAACCTTGAGAGGACAAACAACAAGCAGGTGATGGATGTAGAAACAAGATTTTTGCTTTCAAATTGCCAGCTTGGAAAAGTGAAGTGTACCTTACTTGAATCTTCTGGACTTGATATAAGCTTCTGCAACCAAGAAGATGGAAGTCTCATCTCTCTTCCCAAGTCATATCTAACACAGGAGTTCTATTGCAAAGCTCATGGAAAAAAAAAAATCTTGTGTTTGCTGAATACTGCACACAGTAGATATAATAATTTCGTCATGACAAGCAAGCCCTTTGACAACAGAAAAAAAATTCTCTCTGGAAAATTGATTTGACCAGAAAGATGATAGTATGGTACCAGATTCTTCTTCACATTTTCCAAGAATTCTACAGGAGGACTCTTGCTTATGGCTGTTGCTGTGGCTGTGGCTGTGGTGGTGTCAATCTCCTCCCCCAAGCTTCTATGGACAGTTCTCTTCACCCTTTGCAACGGTTCCCAATTAGTTTCATTGTCTCCTCGTGTGTTGAGCTTTCTCATTATTTTCCATTCTTGTTGTGATGAATCCTTCCTAACCAGCATGCTTTTGTCTACTCCCCCCGAGACTTCGACCTTCATTGTCGTGTTGGTGGTGGAGGGCGGCTTATTTGGATTTCTTGAAAACATAGCTAGTCCTCCAACAGACGTGGAGGAGCCGCCCCCCTTGGAGACGACGAGAAAGTTTTGGATAGCAGAATCGAAGCCTTTGGTTGCATCGTTGAAAGAACGAGACGATTTCTTTAAGCTTTCCCATTCTTTATCAATTGTAGCAGAGAGATGTATGAAGGACTGTACCCTGGATTTCATAAGCTTCATATCCGATTGCGCGCTTCTCTGAGCTTCCGATATGCTCTTGGATATGAAAGACAATGCTCGTTCCCCTCCTCTTGCCACGCCATCATCTGTCTTTATTCCTTCCCACGGGGCCATGGTATGAATTTTGTTTTCCCGCACTAAGAGCTTCAATGCCAGAAAGAAATTCTCGCCGCTCGAATAATCCTTCTTTAGTTTGTTCGTTTCTACACTCCACTACTGCAAGTAAGGCTCATAAAAATCAAAACAGTCACAGACAGACAGAGAGCGTCGAGAAAGAGAGAAGAAAAATAAGCGATGAACCACCGAACACAACGACGCGCATGAAAAAACACACGCACAAACACGAGAATGAAATGAAGTCCGAGAGAGAAAGACGAGAGGACTCACCAGGGGAAGAAGAGAAACAAAACAAAAACAAAAAACTCCTTTAAAAAAAAAAAACCAAAAACTCTCGAAAATTTTCACAAAAAATGACGTAACAGAGTACATTCGGATTGTCAACTCCTCAACTATTCAGTAGAAAGAACAGAATACAAAATTAGCTTACAGCAAGAGGCCGCGGACGAAGAAGAAGACGACAGCGTCCCTCCTCCCCAAGGCACGCGGGAGAAGACAAGACAACAAACCAAGCCTGATTGCTTCGGAACCGAACGTGGTAGGTTCGGAACCTACATCCGAGCCTGAGGTATTCGAGATCCCAATACTCCAGGTGCCGATCAATCCATCCCGAACGGGACGTAGATATTCTTCTGATTTTTCGTAATAATAGTTTTTTAAACACAAAATTTGGCATAACTGGGGGGGGGGAAATAGGTTGGGCATTTTGGAAAAACGGGCAGACCGTCTCAAAATTTTGTTTAGCTTGATAATAATGCTCACGGAGTAGAGAACTTGCACCTCAGCTCGGCCTTGAGTGGTCACTTACTTCCGGAACTCTCTCCTTGTGCACATTACCCTACAATTTGTTGTGATTTTGAGAATTTGGTAAATTTTTGTCCAAAAAAAAAAAAAAACTAACAAAATACTCGAAATTAAACATGTAGAATTTCCAATGTTTTGATCCGAAATGAGACAAAATATTTGTCAAAAAAGGAGTCATCGATGCCCATCAGGCTTCGAAAAATGACTTTATTAAAAGAAGATGATAGCCCTCGGGAATGAATGAATGAATGAATGAATGAATACCTAGACTTTAAACTCGGCTTGCTCGGCAAGGATGAGGAGGTAGGTCATTTGGTATGTAACTGGTTTTGGTGTCTTATTATTGGGGTAACACTTCTTCAGGGGATTTCCTTCCTAGGTGGACCATGGGACAGGTGGTCATCTGCAGGTAGGGTCCACTTGTGGTTATACGTGTTCCACTTGTGTATTGAATCCAACGGTGGCTGCAACAGGCCCTGTTAGAAACCGTTACCACCTGGTAGAACCTGTTACCTACCACCTGACAGAAGGCCGGTTTACCGGTTTGCCCACTCTACCCTGCTTTCTACTACATCCCAAGTGGAACGAACTGGCCAGTCAGTCAATAGTACACCAAAAAGGTTTCAAAGACTAGTTCTCACACACATACCTCCCCATAAATATTTCTTAAGTATGTTTAGCCAAATTTGGCGATATTAAAAATGTGAAAGTATAAAAATCTTTATCACCCTTTCATATTGTCAGCAATTGTGATGATTTTTGACGAATTTTTTTCCCCCATTTTGGGCAAATTTTTAAATTTAAAACAGAGAATTTGTAACAGAGTATTCTTTTTTTTCAAAAAGTTGTTCCCAAAATGGAGAAATTCGTTACCAATAAATAAATAAAAATCACTGTGCAGAAGAGAAGGTCCATCTCATACAAGGAATCAAATTTTCACAATAGTCTAGGACCACCAACACAAAGAAAGAGGGCCACAAATGGTGATAATGTTTTTTAATTTAGTGATCTTGTGTCATTGGCTAGCGTCTCAATAGCCATTTAATGCATTAAATGGCGACAAGTTTTTAAAACCTGTCTAAATAATAATATTAAAAAAACTAGTTCAAAAGTGCTATCAAACTAAAATCAGAGTCCAAATGTGACCAACAGATTTTATTATTTTAAATCCCAAAATTAGGTGATTTTTTCAGAAGAAAAGGGATATTGTAGCAGAATATTTCCTTTTTATTTTTATTTTTTGCATTTTGGAGAAATTTTGGAGAAAAAAAAAAAAAAAAAACGCTGGCCACAACCAAGGGCCAAACAAGAATACTAGGATGGCACAAAGGAATAATACTTCCTTCATTATTAACTCTCCCAAAATGCCTTTGGTCGTGGATTCTCATCCAAAAACCAACCATAGTAGTTGTGGGAGGAGCTCGGCTCTTGTGGAAAATTCCATGGCCCCCACTTAACCTCATCAGAAATCTAGTGAGAAGTCCCGTACACCACAAACTCCACATCCATCGCCGGTCCCCCGGCTAAGGAACTTTGTGAAATTCGATTCTACCTGGGTGCATTACACTATCCTCGTAGGATTTTTTTAAGCTTTGTAAGTGTACCTCAAAAAACACCAAGAAATAATCTGGGGAAAGTCTTTAAGAAGTTCATTTTCATTTTTATGGAGCTTTCCTTATGGAGCTAAGTATGAATAGCATCTAGCATATACCATCAACTTTTAATTTTCTTCATAAATTTTCTTCATGACAAAGCATGGGAAGAGTGGAAGGGTGGCCCATGTGCATCCTTGGATATCCCCTAAAGCAACACTTGTCACATTAGAGTTATCTGTAAAGTAACCCCGTCTTCACCCTGTCTTTGGGCCTCCTTTCACCCCCCTCTCCCCTCTTTCAGTGGTATCCCCAAAATAAAAGATATTTTTATTAAATCTCAGTATGAAATTGCTGCAACTAATGCACACAAAAGTTCGAGACTAATTATAGTACTTGTACAAGTAGGAGCAGTGAAAATATATGTAGCAACAGTGGAGGCGCCCAAGAAAAAGGAAAGACAGGATGAAACTCAGTTTATCACCAAAATTGATGGTTTTCTCAGTCTCGCCCCCTGTTGAATGCTAATGTACTTTTTTGCAGGTTTTTTTTGGAATCTCACCCTGTCTGTGTATGACCAAAATTAGGGTTTTGGTGCCGTGTTTGTCTTAGTCTAGGGATAGCTCTAATATTTTCAATCTTCTTATTTCCTATCAACCCTTTAATGTGTGTGCCTATGTGACTTGAATCAGGTTGCACCAGCTTGGTGTATGCTGGTCCCCCAATAATAACCTACTTCGAAGGGGATTCTTTTCCCCCCTTCCATGCAAAGCCATGGGGGCCCCTCCTTAGGTGAGTCATGTGGCATGGCAAGATAACTTGCTCATAACTTTGTATGTTAGAAAATATGTTATTAGAGGGAGATAATATTCCCAAGACTCCGATTAGCTACTTGAATTGGAGTGGTTGATATGTTCTATTCACAAACCACTAAAGTCATCTGCAATATTTGTGTAGAGTGAGTCATTTGCACACATATATGTCATGTTTGTTAGGTGTTGAAACTATCTAGTTTTAACAATAGGTTGATATCTTCCCATTTTTTTCCATTTTTCCAACCAAATAAAAAATAGTTTAGGTCATGGATGTGGATTACATGAACCATTTGAATTTTGGATCTTGGAATTTTTAAATATATATAATACAATTAAACATGTCTCATGATTTTTTAAAATGCAAAATGATAAGTGATTTTCAACAAAATATACACATTATTCAAAACAATTAAAGGCTCATTATGGCCCTTATTTAGGCACATCAGTTGGGACATACCAATGAACACAATATGAGATAGATTTGGCATATAACAAGAAAGTCCAATAACTAGGGTTGAAGTGGGGATGAAAATGTGAAATATGGAGTGATTGGTAAGTTTTAACAACGAAATTGAGATCATATGGACCAAACTTGCTGAAACTTGTCATATTTATTTCAGAACAATAACATGAAGGTCTTTTAATGTAAGGTAGTTTGAAAAAGCTTGTGTGATATGGTCATAAACAAACACAGGACACTAAATTCGTGCCAACGGACTAACATGAACTACCACCATTTAGAGCTTACCTTCCACACACCATCAAAAACCATTTCATGGGCTATTATTGCTCATAAAAGTAAAGAAGCCATAATGCAATGGAAGAGGGCCTTGTCTGGTTTCAATCCAGCAGCCTTCATCTCATCATAGCATGCTAAGGCTTTCAATGGGCATGATGCAGAAGCCCATCCATGGATGAGAGTTGTGTATGTTTTCATAGGTTAGGTTACACCCCCATTTGCTTCACCTGTTTCGTTGTCTCAATTACTCTCTGCACTAGAGCATCATGTCAGCTTTATATTAGGGTAGAAAAGAAAATGAAAAACTTTGATGCTAGTGAGAGCTAATATGATGGAGAACTTCTCCCTTAATTTTCAAGTAATCTCCCTTAATTGCAAATGTGATTGCACTTATGGATTTTCAAAGGCGAATGTTGCTAAAAGATTTGAAATACCAACCCTCATCTGAGGTGCCCTGGATTATCACATCTCCTCCCTTGTGATCTTTGGATTGCAATTGATTACTTTGATAACCTTCCAATGTCATGGATCTCAACTTCTATATCCGGTACCCATGCTGAAGATGAGCTATTCTTCACTTGCATATTAGATGATGAAGTGAATCAATGGTGGCCCATACATAAAACATACTTATAAATCTTTTGGATGCAATCAAGCATTGTTAAAGATTAATGCATGATACAATCTACATTATTCATGTCTTATCAAAAGTTGACAGATTGTTTAAGTATGGAGCCCAAAAGTTGACAGCAACCTACATTTATTCAAAGGTTGCCTTACATTCCAATAACCCATTACTCTTATTTCATAGTCATTAGCAGAACCATTATAAGCTCTTGCTCACAGCAGATCTAAAAATTCTGAAGCCATATGACATAACACATCATTAGTTATGGTCTAGAAAATAGATTTCATCATGTGATGATGATGAAATCTATTTTCTAGAGCATCTAGAGTGATGACAACTGTGTAACCAAGAAAATTTCTTGCATCCCCTTCCATAGAAAATTGTGACAATCAGATTTATGCAACTTAGAATTGACAATCTTCAAAACTAGATTTCATGGAAATGACTTGTAAACAAAGAATAAGGTCTCACCAGGAAGAACAACCACGCACTTTTACGGTTTCACAAGGAAAGGAGCGTTGCGGAACTGCATTTTTGATAGAGACCCACTGACAATCCTCTGAACCAAAACCTAAAAATTGCACTCTCACCTCCTGTCCCCCATCCATCCCAAAATTCATGCCGTCAATTAAACATATAGATTTGCAAGAAAAAAGGAAAGCAAACCCACTTGTTTTTCCACGTTCAACCGCATTTTGCATGCTGACATTAGGTCAACACATCCAACCAGGGTTTTTTCTAAAAAAATTCTGGCAATCTGTGGCCAGATTTCGTCCCCGGCCAGGAATGTGTGATAAGGTCAATATACATCTCCAATAGACGTCTCTGTGTCCTATTTGCCATTAAAGTAGTTGGATGAGATTGATTGGCACCAGGCGGCATTTACAACTTCCACACAAGAGTTCGATTCCATAGAGAAATCCCATTACCATTATCAGATAATACCACAGAACGGTCGTCTTCTCCGAGGAGACAAGGCCATCGCCACCCTTGACGACGGCTTGCTGCATCTTCCTCGTCTCTCTGTCTCCATCTCCAGTTGCTCTTTCTTAGTTAAGTACATTTTGAGAGAGGGATCTGTTTGAAGTTGAGAATCTGATCAGCTGAGAAGGGATCGGAAACGAGAAATAGGCATGGACGGAGCAGAGTCCTACTAGTCCCTTTTCTACGGGCTTGTTTCTAGGCCATCCAGTATAAAGTGTGGACGAGTGAGAAGAGAACAACGTCGGAGACTAGGCATTGGCTGTTCCTGTCATCACACTACTTAGCTTCAAATTCTGGTAAGTGTTTTATGTTCTCATGTTTCTGCCTTGACGGTTCGTTAGATACCGCTGAAACTTACTTACAAACCCTACAAGAACGAACTATGTCGAATCAAGTCCTGAAGTATCTTGAGCGGCGGATGGCTCACCAGTAGTGCAGTTTTTTATAAGGGCAGGTTGAAAGCTGATCGTGAACGTATTGACATCAGCCAAACCAAGGATCCAGATTTTAGGGTTTAGGTTTTAGGATGTATGGACCATGGACTGTGGGAAACACTAGAAGTTTGTTCTGCCAAAAGCAGGCCGATCTCCTACCCTCTTTAGCATGCACAATTACAACTCTGAAATGCCATGATGCATGGAGGTTAGCCAATTGAACTTAGGTTTTGCACACGAAGTTCTGTTCCAGGATTAGGGTTTAGTCATCAAGTCAGTTTCAGAGAAACCCTTGTCACTTTTTGGGTAATGAGCCGAGATTGCACATAAATTCACCAATTTCTTGATTCTTATGAGAGATATACATGAATTCACCAATTTCTGGATCTCTTCGAAAGCAAGAAGTTTGCAATCTTGACAAGGTTGATCTAAACTCATGGTATAAAGTTTGAGACCTTTCAGGGTCCTCCTGAAGCTTTTTCAGAGCACCAAAAATTTGTAAGTTTCCATCTTTGTTTCCTGATCATTTGTATAGTATGCACATCTTATACCGCAACCATTATTGGTGTCTAATCTGTTTGCGGTGGTACATGCTGATGCAGAAAATGGCAGAATCAGGACCACAAATATTACTTGGCTTATTATCTGCCATTACAAAATTTGTTATCATACACCATGGCTGAAATTTAGAAATAGTTTGAAAAATGGGTTTGTTGGTGTTCCAAACTTGCCTTCTCCATAATCCACCTTTCGCTCATGTCTTGCCAGTCTCTAAAGTCTGTGATGGGACATTCCGAAGCAGCCATTGTGGATCTGTGTTGGCCATTTTCAAGCATTCATCCCATTCTTTGTCCCTCTCATTTCCTCGAAATCATAGATCCATGGTTCTCTTTCCTCTATCCATGAGTTTGGGTAGAAAGTTCTCGAAGCTTCTTGATCAATTGAAGGTTTCACCCAGATCAAGATCCCTCTTTCTGGAGGGTGTTTCCAGTTTGCATGCAGATTCTGCACCCTCTGATGTTCCATTGCACGCTGACGAATTCCAATTGGACAGTCCTTCTCCCTGCTTACAGAATCTCCTTCTGAAACTCAATACAATTGCAAGCTTTTATTCTATAGTTTGCTCAAAGGTGAGATGGGCAGCTCTGGTCTTCTTTTCTGTATTTCTTGCCACTTTCCTGTTGAAGAAAGCTTACCCAGGCCATCTCAATCCAAGGAAGTTCCATCAAGCTCAATCACAAGCTGAGAAGCAACAATCAAGTCAGCTAGTGCCCACATCACACTCTGCTCTTTTTGTTCATGGAGATGCAAACAAGCCTTGTCCATCATATTCAGTGCTATTTGTGGGCAATGAGCGTACCCCCCAAACTTCTTCCTTCTCTCCTAAAGTCCATGGTACCTATCAACCTGCCAAGCTTGAAGAGGTAGACTCTGACTCCACAGATAGGAGACCATTCTAAAATTTCGTAACCTTGAGAATGAACTGATGAGACGTGAGATGATGAAAAAAATTCCATTTGATTCAACATTGCAATTGTTGATGTATCTGAGTTTCAGAAAGCACAAGACCAGCTTGAGGCAAGTCTTTGGCAAATGCAGGTGCAAAGGGTTCATAAGAGTGGAAAAGAAGGCAGGTCACTGGAGCTCACCAAGTGGTTGGAGGGAGTGAAAGATGATGCTCGTCAGCAGGGGGTCAGTGAGCAAGTTCTTGAGTCCACTCTCCAGAATGTTGAACTTTCTTTACCAACCATACAACTGAGCAGAAATGCTCCAGAAGTCAAACTTTCACTTGATGCATATTTAAAGAGGTGAATGGATCTCATGGCAATCAGTTGAAGATCATGAGGCTGTCTAGGGTTGAAGGCTAAGAGTATGAGCTTTAGACCTGCAAAGGTGCAAAATGTCTCTGGATTTCAGATCCTGGGTCTTTACTGTCTCAGGATCTTGAGAAAACATAGGTCTCTATTTTGACTTCTTTTCTTTGCAACCCTCATGTATGTGCAATAATTGTACCACTGTAATTTACCAGCAAAGTCTTTGAATTTGTTTGTGCATGCCCTAGAATGGTGGATGAGGGAAGGATATTAAGTGGAGTAACTGCATTCCAAGACAACAGTTTGCTGTTGGCAAATATTTTTGAAGAATATGGTGTTCCTGCACCTATTCTGGTCTCAATTTGGGGTATTGAAACAAGGTGTACTCTGCTCCCTATAGATCTCTGTTTGTCTCTCTACAGCTTCATGTAGATAGTGCAGTTTTGACCTCTATTCTGTGATCTAGCACACCTTAATCTATGTTCTCTGATTCTCTAATTGTGTGTCTAGGGACTTATTAACTTTGCAGTTTTACTCTATTCACACGTTTTATCATCCTGAGTGACATATTCTGCAATATTTCTGCTATGATCTCATATTGCAAAATTAATGACATTTTCATGGTTTTTCCTGTCCTGTATTTTGTTTCTAAGTGAACCCACATGCAGTTTTCTGCACTTTTAGGTCCTTATATCTCCTCTTGGTGTTTCTTTGTGACAAATAGCTATGGCGCATACACAGGCAAATGGGATGTAATTCAAGCACTTGTAACCCTTGGTTTCACATCAGAGCAGGTAATTCAACTTATACAGCTGTTAGTTCTGAGATGGTTAGCCAGCATGATGTGCCTTCGATCATTTGCCAGCAGATATTACTAATTGTGAGCAATGAAGTTAACAGCTTTTTGTCTGTGAGAACAGGCAACTCGAAGGGAATATTTCCGGGAGCAGCTGATTGAGGCAATGTTGATGTTAGAGGCGGGTCATGGGCCCAGTGGGAACAGACAGTTACTTGGCTCCTGGGCAGGAGCTATGGGTCAATGCCAATTTATGCCTTCAAGTTTCCGTCAATATGCAGTTGATTATGATGGTGATGGTCATAAAGGTCAGATTTCTTAATCATAACCATGTGATAAGGTCATGAGGAAGGCTCCTAAATCTACCAGGAACCACTTCAGGTGTTTTCACAGATATTCTCTAAGGCCCAAAAGTATTGTAACTTCCAAGGTGTAGCTTCTGAAGTTCTTCACATCTTTTTTTGGTTGGGACTTTTGATACAATTATTATTCTTTCTCAGTTCCAGTATGTCGGGTGCCTATTTGTATGGGTGCTTATAGTATTGGTGCTATGCCTCAAGTGCCAGCCATTATCATGATCTGTCATCCCATTGTGTCTGGAGATGATTTTGTGATGAAGGTGATGGTCTGACACTTTGTGAGTGACACTTGTAAAGTCAAGACCACAATCATTCTTGTTGTGTTACATTCAAAGTGTTGTGAAATTTCTCTGCAATTCTATAGGTATGTTTGTAGTAGGCATCTTTATACTATATATATAGGCTTAGACGATTGCTTCTAAAGGGAGGAGCTAAAAGTAGACAAATGATGCCTAGCAAGCATTGAGGACGATTAACTATTTTGATTGGCTGTGTCTCTTGAGCACTGACCAACATCATGACTGGGTCTTCCTGTTGGCTTCCAGAAAAATGACAGAAACTCATGACATAGATGCTTGTGTCATAGTTTGCCAAAACATTTTAGCAGATTATTATGTACTTATCTACACCATCATCAGTTGCTAGTGAAGTCATGGGCAGTTATAGCAGCTTGTCACTGGAACTGACGCAATGGTTATCTTCAAAGTCTTGATATGGAGTTTTCTTGGCAGTCTGATAGATATTTTTATAGTATCTGTGACATAGTATGCAAGCTTAAGAATGTTTACTCTTGAGCATTTATAGTAGCTGTCCCTTCAGACTTCACAAATGGAGATGACAAAATGTTTGCAAATCACACAGATATATGGGACTCACAAGCTGATGTCTTAGCATCAATGGCAAATTATTTGAAGAATCATGGATGGAAGAACGGAGGCCCTCTCTTCCAAAAGGTAAACTTTTATAGGAAATTCAACATTTGAGCAATGTGATGTACTTTTTGATGCTTGCTGACATCTTGAAAAACTACTTTCCATATTTCTAATTCCACAACAATACATTATGAATATTATGGCTACCATTAGGAAGCCTGATCTCAATATATGTGAAGTCAAGTTCTGTTTTTCTCATTACATGCAAAGGAATGTTCTGAGGTTTGTTCCTTAAAAAATGGAGGACATTGAAAATTTTACTGCTGTTCAGGTCAGTTTAGCAAAGAAAGTGGACAAGTCCTTGTTAGGTGTAGGAGTGAAGAAGACAGTAGCTGATTGGCAAAGTAAGCATGGAGTCTGTACAGATGCAGACAGCAAGACTCCCCTTTCACTGGATGAGATGACTAGCCTGGTATGTGCAAACAACACTGCCTCCTTTCCATCAGTTTGTCCTCTTCTTTGGGTGTGCTTTAGAGCGGAGGACTAAAGAGTGATTTTATCAATGCCTTGCATAGCAGGGGGATAATTCTCAAATGCCAGTATGAGCCCATAGATAATATGACCCATTTAGTGTAGGGGCCTGAGGGGGAGGGCTTTATGGGAATAAGGGCCCTGCGAGGTGGAGCTGAGTATGGGCCCAACATAAACCCTACCCCAAAGCGCTTTACACTGTAAAAACTGTTGTGGTTTTTTATTAAAAAAATTCGCATGATACCCATCAACCTGATGGGTATCATGAAGAAAAAGCTAAAAGCGTTGGCAGGCATTAGGCTTTTCAAAATGCCAGCCAGCCTATTACACTATGTAAGGCTACCTACAGCTACACTCAAAAAAAACTGTGCAGATTTGAGGGTACTGACGTTGAATGTTGACAATGGGACTGCATTGAGGTGTCATAACCTGACAATTTCATTTGCATTTGGGCAGATTGTTCCAGACAGATCAAGAGGGGACGGCTTTTTGGTATGCCACAATTTCCTGGTGATCATGCGGTATAACATTAGCATCAGCTATGCCTTTGCGGTTTGTGAATTGGCAGATCAGATTCAGAGCAGGGCCAGCAATCCAGGATGAATGATTTGGAAGATATGGTACTATTAGATCTGAAGACAACTCTGCAAAATCACAACTTCCAACTAAAGTGAACATTTTGATCTAGATTTAGTTCTGAACAACTTAAGGTCTGGGAACCTCAACATGCTTGGGATGGAACCCACAGAGATTTTTGCTTAAATTGACTGTTCTACGCACTTTCACCATTGGATTGAGAGATGTAATTAGATTGGATGTTTAATATTTGCTCGAGTTGTGAAACCACTCATCTGCAGCTGTAGCAAAACAAGCAGCTGCCATGAAATGGCTCTGGCCCTTTTTGCAAGTTACAACCAGCATGAGTTAAGATAGAAAATGTTCCATATAGTTCCCCAAAAATGAATTCACATCTGGTGAACATTCCTCAAAATATAGTGACCAAATGAAAACTACATGGATCTGTCAACCCTCTTTGAAGCAGACCAGAAAACACATTATGTTCAACAAGCTTAGTATATGTGAAAACATCTATTACACAAACTTCTAGAAGCCAACTTTTGTCTAAGTAGATTTTTTGGTGGATGATTTAGAAAATGATTGGACTTGAATTTTCGCCAGCACATTCAGAACAAGAAATATCGATTTCCAAATTTACAGAAAATTACAAAAAATAGAAGCAATTTGTGTGCAGCAGAAAACAATAACTATGCACAGGCCTTCATATGAACAAAACCAAAATTCTGACATAAGTCCCAAATTGATAATTTCAGATTTCCAAAATATACTGCAACTGTAGTAGTGGAAATCTGACCATTTGAAGTTCTAACCCAGGGACAGGTGGGGGTACTTTTGGTTCAATTCTAGTATGGACAACACATGGAAGGTTGTTAATCTGTAAATCTTTAGTTGCAGTCATGTGATCCACTCCAGAAGCAAAAGAAAACCAGTTGGGGGACTACAATCTTGTGAATGAAAAGATGCGAATGGTTCCATATGTGATGAGCATGGCCAACCAACCTCCCAAGCATACACGCACCGCTGCTTTGCCCATGTTTGCACCACCAAGACGTGCTCCAATCACACCAAAAACAACCAGTGCTAAAGATGATGCTAATACAATGGACAAGAGCCGATTTGTGTAATGTGATATGAAACATCCCGAAAGAAGGGGTACCACTCCACCAACAGAAAAAGCCATTGCAGAAGCAATTGCTGCTTGCGTGGGATTCGAAAGGTTGTCCAAGTCTATTCCCAGCTCATCTCGTGCATGTGCCTTCAATGCATCTACTCTTGACAGTTCTTCAGCCACCTGCAAGCAAAGCCCACATCAAAAGCATTATTGCTATGGCACATGCCAAGAACATCAAGTCACGAATGATGTAGTGAACCTTCAAGCTCTCTCAAACCTTCAAGCTCTGCTGCTAAGCTTATCAAATATGGAAATGATTTTCCATCAAATTGTGCAACTTCTCTGAATGTCTTCACTTTCCCTCACAGTCGAAAACAAGAATAGATCCACTGTACTGAACTCTCAAGGTACATTGGGTTAGGTCTTTGCCAGCTAATTTCCAGAATTTGGAAGGTAACAGTTAAGGAAGTTTTCTTGGGCTTTTCGTAGGGTTTCAGCCTGGCCCCACCCAGCTGCAAGAGCCCAAAAAAATCCTTACCTTCCTTATACCTCCAACAAGAATTATTAGCGAAGTAGTTGCATAAAGAGATTGAACTACAGAATCTAACAAGAACATGTGAAAACGTTGCAAAAGTCGTTTTGGCGATTTACATCATGAGTTGATAGATCTATCCCCCTTGAAGTAGTTTTTTTTGTTGGCTTGCAATCACTTACTTGTTTAGCCAAGTAATAAGTGAGGCCACGGCCAACATAGATTTGGGTGAGTTCTTCAAGCTCTGCTTCTGGCCGCTGCATATGCTCCTGCATCAATAATCACATCCATGTTAATGTCCCCTGAACAACGGGTGACACTGACGCCAAAATATCTATGCAGTTACACGATAACAAAACATGATTTTTATGCTAATAACATCACAACTAAAAGCAGCCTGGAATGGTTTGTAAGCTAATAGCATCACAACTAAAAACAGGCATGGTTTTTACTCTCATAGCATGTTTGCCAGTGAAAGCACACATCATTTTTATGCTAATAGCATCGCAACTAATAGTCATGAGTTTTCCGCTAATAGCATCACATCGAAAAGCAACAATGGTTTTTTCTCTAATAGCATCACATCTAAAAGCAACGATAGTTTTTCCCCTAATAGCATCGCAACTAAAAGCAAGCCATGGTTTTTTAGCTAACAGCATCGCAACTAAAAGCAGCCATGATTTTTGCGCCACTAGCATTGCAACTAGGCTTCGGAGTGGACTACACTGAGGCTCCATATTGCCACCTGGTTCAAGCACCATGTCAATGGATAGTCCAAGAAATGTGGGAAGCATGTTGCTACACATACTACTATCGGCTATAGCTAAGTTCGCGAATTGACAAGAAGAAGAAGGTACGTACCTGGCGCTCTATCTGGAGATCCGCAAGCTGGCTGTCACGTTGAGAAAACACAGAAACGTACTCGCCAATGGCCATACTGCAAGCTCCGGCCACCAGGCCTGCCAGCCCGCTCACGGCCGCCGGGTGTGCGCCGGACTCGCATCCGCCGGCTTTGTTGTACGCCTCCACCCCCATCATCAAGGACGCTATGGACACCAAACCGTCGTTGGCGCCCAACACCAACGCTCTCAACCAGGGAGCCCGGTGCGAGTAGTGCTGCACCATGGCGCCGGGTGCCTCCTCATCCCGAGCTTCGGTTTGGTTTTTCTCGTTGCCGTTCACATTAGTACTCTCGTTAATGGGTTTTTCAGCTTCCACGTGATCCACGCAAACTGTTATAACGTTCATGCACGGCCGTATGCCTGATTGCTGCAAATTAGCTGACCCGTTTGATCGCCTGGAGGAAGTCGAAGAAGAGAGCTCCATGTTTTGGTCAGCTACTGGCACACCCATTCTGATCATGACCGCTTCCACAGGCACACGCTATAGAGAAATCACAGAGAATGACGTTTAGTCTGCGACAATGGTCGAAGATCCCCGCGAGTTTACAGTGAACTAGGTAGGTGAGGATTCAGAAAAGCATTTTGCTGCTGCACAAACCGACTGATCTTGAAGCTGGAGTTCCAGCTTCCCCAGCTAGCTCCGAGTACTATTCCACAAAGCAACACCCCACAGTTCAGTTCAAGCAATCCTAACTCCCACCTTCAACAGCCAAATGACGTACATATGTTGTTGTAAGCTACACTTGCTGCACGTGGTGAAGGTGCTGGTGATCTAGTGATCACAAAGGCGCCTTGACGTAGCTAGGCTCCAACACCCAATTTTGTCTTCCCTCACTCGAGACCCATTTCCTGTATTACATATATAACTCTACTACTTTTTCTGCGTCTACAGCAGAGTACATAGTCTATAGCACATGCATGACAAGAAGCACACAACAAAACTCCTCATAAGCTTTCTTCTCTTCAGGAAGCGAGGCTTTTTATTTCTCGTCTTCTTTCATCACATACAGCATTTCAACTCATGACTACGATCTCTAATGACGCAACTGTGATATAGTGTTGGAAAATTAGTACTTGTCAGCGCATGCAATTTCAAGAACAGCTGGGTCATGATCAGCAGCTAAGGCAACAAAGCTCTTCAGAAATCCATAAACTACAATCCAACTACACAATGCAGGCGGAGAAGCGCATTTGTGGGAGCAGCAGCTGCAGTAGCTCAAGTTGAGTGAGAGGCATAGTAAAGAAGTAAAAACTCTGTTACTTCCAGGTTTCTTTTTTTTTCTTTTTTTTTAAAAATTCGCCAAAAAAAAAGACTGGTTACAACTGGCCATGTTTAAAAAACTGGCTATATAGCCAAAAAGAAAAGAAAAAAATCAAAAATCAAAAATCAAAAGTGCTAACATCAAGTGCTTTTTGAGATTTTCGATGGCCAGAATATTCGTCCAAGAAGAATCTCCAGATTTCTACTCATGGTTCAAGTAGGTTTAGCCAAAAAGATATGTAAGGATGTTTTAAAACTCTCTACTTTCATAATATATAGATTGTAACCCAATTAGGCTAAATTCATTCCCCTATGGATGATCGCCACTGTCGCTGTATCACAAAAGTGAGCCAAAAACACAAATTTAAATTTTTTTTAAAAAAACAAATGGCAATAATAACTACTCCCCTGGGGCCTCCTCCTAAACACTCTCGCTCTACAGTGCGCTAACACGCCTGCTTGTACACAGTACTGGAGACAGTAGCGCTACGGAGATAAGGGAGAAGTGTGCTTATCACGTGACTCGCAGAGCTTTCAATTTTTGGTTGCAGTGCTGATGTTGATGAGCCGTCGTCTGTGCGTCCGTCCGTCCGTCCGACCGCTGCTCCTCCACACTCCAAACCTCCCGGACCTCCTCTCAATAAGGACCAGCACAGTGGAGCCGACGACTCACTCGCTCACTCACTTCCTATTGAGGCCAAAACTTTAATGCCTTAATTTCTTCCCTCACCCAACCATTCCTTTGTAGCAGTGTCTTTTTTCTTTTTTCTTTTTTTTTTTCTTTCTCTTTTTTTTTTTGATGTCGAAAATTTGGCCAAACTAGTGTGAACCCTGTGCATAATGCACAGGTGTGTTATTTCAACAATGTTTGGTTGATGTTTTTGGTTTTTAAAAAAAACTTTTCTTTTCAAACAACTGTCTGTGTTTTCTATACTATTGCTAATGAAGTTGAAAATTATCTTGAGAGGCCTACACTACAAATTGGAAAGGAAAAAAAACACGGATCCAAAATAGTTTACCTAACTATTTCCCAATCCCACCAATAAACATGAAAACTAAGAAAAAATTAAAATAAAACCACTTAGATAATCATTCTATTTGGCCAAGCAAAAAAAAAATTATTATTATATCAAGTACTACTTTTGTGCAAACACTCAATCCTATGTACAATATTGGCCCCAACCAACATAATCTTCATTGTACTTCATCCTTCATCCAATGCAAAATTGTGCAAGACTTGGGTTGAGCTAGTTTTAGAGTAGCAAAATTTAAGAATTAAACACCATATGATACATTTTATTTGTGTGAGGTGGTGGCCCTCCCAACTCCTTTCACTAGATGCTTAGGTTTTTCAATAAGATGAGCTTTCTTGACACCCCTAGTTTCTTTTATAAATTAGGGAAAGGGGAAATAATGATGGTGAAAGATTGGAGAAAAAAGATGTTACTTATTTATTACCCTAATTTTCTCTCCAATGTGGGGGGGAACTTATTACACTTCATCTCCTCTGACACATAAGGGATTTTACACATGATTTTTACTGGTCTCTAAATTAGGATATTTAAAAAAAACCTAAATTTCCAAATCTGCCACAGAACACCAAGTAGGGTTTAGGGTTTTAATTCACCTAAAATTTCCACATCTGCTACAGAACACCAAGTAGGGTTTAGGGTTTTAATTAACCTAAAATTTCCACATCTGCTACAGAACACCAAGTAGGGTCTAGGGTTTTAATTAACCTAAATTTCCAAATCCGCTACAGAACACCAGGTAGGGTTTAGGGTTTTAATTAACCTAAAATTCCACATCTGCTACAGAACACCTAGTATGCTCTTTAACCTAAACTCCAAATCTGCTACAGAAATCCCAGTAGGTCTAGGTCTTTATAAGGAGGTACTGTAACTTTGTGTGTACAATCTGAGCAACTGACATCCCACATAGCTGGGCTGGGCGTGTGGGATACACACTTGAACACTAATTACACTACCCATTGTTTTGTTTGTTGTTGTCTATTTCTCTCCTTAAAACTGCTACCCACAACGCAGAGGGGGCGGGGGGAGGGGGAGAGTGGGGATGTGTGCTACACACAGTCTTTAAGAAGAAAGGATGAATAATGTTAGGTAGAGTTATCCGAAAAGTCACCCTCTCTTTCACCCCATATCTACTCTGCTTTCGCCCCCCTATCCCCACTTTCAATGCTATCTGCAAAGTAATGAAATTTCATTAAATCTGGGTATGAAATGATGAAACTCAGCATTTAATGCACAAGGTTCGAGAGTAATTACAGTAGTTTTACAGGTAGGAGCAGTGAAAATATATGTAGCAGCAGTGCAGGCGCTCAGGAAAAAGGAAACACAGGATGAAACTCAATTTACTACCAAAATCGGTGGAAAAACTAGTTTGGGTCCCCAGTTATTTCTTTTTGTAAAATTTTCATTCCCAGTTACGCGTTTGATGCCCTATTATGCCGAAACTGGCCGTTCTCGCCCCCTAATTGCCTGACATTACGGATAACTCTATTGTGTAAGTATTTCTTTCCATGCAGAATAATGAGAGTAAGGTCATGATAATAAGTCTGCCAAAAGGTTGTCTGAAACTTTATATGAAAATTCCTTAAGATCTGGATAGTTGATCTCGCTAGTTTAATATACTAGATTCTTTGGGTTTTATTAACTGGGCTTTGGCTCCCTAGCATGTGATCTGCTCTATCTGTTTGTCATGGATCATCTGAGAGTAGTTATGAATCAACATCATGATACAAAATGGATGGGGGTTTAAGGTTTAAGGGGCCCTTGTAAATGACTCTGGTTGAGTTTAGATGGACTAACTAGGTCATGTTGTGGATAGCTAATTTACCTGTGTTGGGCGGTTCTTTGATTCTGGAGCAAACCCCTGACAGAGGTCAGATGAGCCATATATGCGCATAACCGGTGGAGGTCAAAATTTCAAAGACCTGCCCTTGGCTCTGACCTGGGAAAAAGAAGAAGTTAAAGAACCAACAAAGAACTGATAAACCCAGCAGTTCTTTTAAGGTTTTTTTCCAAAATACTTGGAATTGATGGTTCTTTGATTCTGATTATTTTTTCAAATGCCGGAACCAGCAGTTCTTTGAAAATCCAAGATCCACCCAACACTGCTAATTACCCATGATCATGAACCTAGTCTCCTTATTAAGCATGGAACTTAGGTGCCCTAGATCTCCACTGGTGCTCAAGTATGGAAATAAAAAAATTGGATGAGGGAAAGTCAAAACATGCTAATTTGGCTCAGCGAAATGGTTTTGGCCCAGTATTTTTTCACTGTTTGTGGAGGCTGGTAAGTTGAACATCAAAAACCTAACACCTGCTATTGATCGACTAGATAGATTCATTGGTCCAGGTGGGTTGCTATCCCAGTCTCTCCACCTATTTGCAGTCCCAATTTTAGTTTTATGGGTGGGGTTGGGAAAAAGTAAATAACTATTAAAACTTTGATGCTACAAATATTTTTGCAGGGTCAGATGCTGAGTATATAGCTGGATATGCTCTCATAGTCGCAGGTATAAGTATTAACTGTATAAATCATTTTCTGACAATTTTTTAAAGGAAAAAAACATTCACATTGGGAATATGGATTTGGGTTAAGTCTTAAAGCATAAATCCTCAGCCATTATTTGGCAGTGAATTAGGTAAAGAGTTCAATGAATTGGCCCAGTAAATATGTCAGGCTTGATGAAATTGTTTGCACACTAGAAGGCTTGGAAGCTGGAGCCCACTTGTGGCTGAGCTTCTTCACTTGTATGGAAAGCCTCAACTGTTCCAACACTCCATAATCTTAAATACACAAGTCAACTCATGGGTGCCTTATATGATATTCATATAAGAATTTGCTTGGGAGTCATACCACCTTATGTCAGCCCACAGACTGAAAGGGATACACTTTTCTGCCAGAAAGTAGAGCCAAATAAAATGATGAGATAATGCAAAACACAACCCACATATCCATATATATATATATATAATATTTTGCACACTGAATTCATGACAACAGAAGCAGGCAAATCTGAAATTGGATTTGCACATTTCAATCAAGTTTGGTCCTATACAAGAGTGGTAAACCAGTTGCTACCTTGGATGACCTTTCCTGAACCTCAATGGTAGTTGGAACTTGGCACTTGCTGTCCTGAGTCCCCTTCACTTCACTTCTGTGAGAACTTTGTGATCAAATGCACCTTTCTACTATGAATGTTAGTTAGACACCCACATCGAACTTGGGTGGGGAATTGGGAGGTGATTTGGTCTGCACAGTTCTGTCACAGGGATGTTCAAATGAAAAGCTTGAATGCAATTGTTTCCAGTGATAGCAAGTATGTTAATGTTAATAACAAATCTTACTTGCTTGTGGTGGTGGTTTCAAATCCCTTTAGGGACTTGCAAATCATGTCAAATTTTTTGGTTCTGCGCAAATACATTAGAACATGAATCATTATCTGATTCAAAACATGAATCATGCAAGGCACAAAACAAGAAGCCCCGCATGAAGTTCAATGTGGGTGGGGGGGGGTGTTTATATATAACGTCCTACCCTTTCCACTAGCAAATCATTGTGGGTTTCTGCTTCCCAGGAAGTAGGAGTCAATGTACATAAATGACATGCAGATTAATATTCCAGCAGCATTTAGCCAACCACTTCCCCCCCACCCACTAGAGACAGCACTAGAGACAGGCATCACAATCCACTTACAAAGTTTGTTGCCTAGAAAAAAGCAGGACGGAGAGAGAGAGAGAGAGAGAGTCAGACAAGATATTTTCTTTCTGAGCTGATGATCAACAATGGGAAGAAAGTTGTCAGGGATTTGTTGTCATGTGGATAAGTATAAACTGTCTGGATTGATTTGCTTTCTTTCTTTCTTTTGTTTGTGACGTGAATATCTCCCTCCCACATGTGTGAAAGTTGTGATGTTTGAAAGCAAGTTTTGAATGTTTCCTAGCCTAGGCTATTACTACTAGGTACTTGCCTTCTTATTATTATGTGTTCCTTTTCTGCTGCATCTTGTTGTTGGAGAAAAAGGAAGGAAGGAGGGGATGCTGCTCCCCAGAACTTGATTCCACTCATGGATAAAGCCAACCAAGGTCCTGTGAAAAAGCAACCCTGGGAGAGAGAGAAAGTCAGGGTGGCATCATAAGGACACCCCCCTACCAATAGTACTCACACCATGGAGCAAGCTCACACCATGGAGCAAAGCTGGAACCACAAATGAATGGATGTAAACCATAGGTAAAATATACATCCATACTTCTCCTTTTTTTGTCCTTTTTTTTTTGGTGGCACATATACATCCATCCGTAAACAACTCTCTTTTTATTTCTATGTATATTTTGAGGGATCTCCCCTAGCAGAAGAACCTTAGGGCGTTATTCCAGGGGAACTCCCCCAATTTTATACGTTCCCATGTTCCCATGTTCCTATTTCTTTTCTATGAAATGGGAAAAAGGCAAGGAAATAAACACCGAGTTGTTTACATAAGGGGAGGTTCCCATACTCATGCGTTCTCCTAAGGTTTGAGAACACCCTTGAGTGCCCTTCCCTTGGGAGAATGCACTCATACAGATATGCCCATCACAAAAGAAACAAAATCAAACCTTAGGGGTCCCCACCAGTGATTTGTTTTTCTTTTTTCTTTTTTTTCTTTTTTTTCTTTTTTTTTTTGAAATTTGAGGTGTTGCATTGTTGGCTAGCATCCCAGGAGGGATTTAGCATTAAATGGTGATTGGTTTTTAGAACATGTCCAAACACCAATAAAACTAGTTTAAAAAACTGCTACCAAACTAAAAGTAGACTCCAAATGTGAGGAAATTCTTTTCAAAATAATTCTTTCTCAAAATTTGAGGATTTTTTTTAAATGAGAATATTCTCTTTTTTTTTAAATTCACACATTGGAAAAATTTCACGCAAAATAAAAACAATGTTCCACACAACTAATTAATATGAGTCACAATATATTACCTAATAAAGCAATTATGTTAGTGTGATCCATATTAATTAGTTGGAGGTGCCTTCCATATTCAATTTTTTTTGGGTTGTTGTAATGAGGCTTCTTTGATTGACCCATCACAAAAGAGCTCTAAAACTTTGGAGACTACACCAATATAGTAGCATTCACTCGAAACATACAAACATAGAACCCTCAATATTCACCCACATTTATAGGTTCCAAGAGGACAGCAAAACATATGGGACAAAGTGAGGTGCTATGGAGAACATGTTGAGAATGAAAAAATCCAAAACTTTATTGCCCCCCAAGGCCAAAAAACTGGGTTTATTGGGTACATGCAACAATTCCCCGTTGATTCAACATAATTTCTATTCCCAACTATGTTCATCAAGTATTTTGGCCTACCCTACTAACAAGGGCATGGATGTGAATTATGGGTACGTAGGGATGTGCCCACATTTTTCCAGTTCATTAGGGTTTAGTAAGAATGTTTCCATTTAGCTATGCATAGTATTGTGCTCTTTTGTAGAGCTTGTTTTTGAAGGAGGTCTCCCCCAATGAAGTAATGATTTAGCAACTCACATTAAATTTTTCAAAAGAATATTGTGCTATGTTTGTTGGGAAAAAATATCCTTTACCCCTTCAACACATTTTGCAAATACTTTTGTGACTTGCAAAGAGATGTTAATCACTATTAAACTATTTGCAAGACATTGGGTGGCTACTTTCACCTTCAAATTTGGCCATTTAAATGAAACCCTAGTCCTTGATTCTATTGATGGTTTTCTGAATAAACCATGATACATAATGATCAAGATACTTGGATTGGATTAGAATGGCTAATTGACTTGACATTTTTTTAATTTTTCACTATTTGGTCTTTAGTTGCACACCCATGCAACATCTCAAATGACTCTTGACCATCATGAAAACTCTAGTTACATACACTCCTCCATTCATGAAGAGCCTTCCAAAAGTAGTGTCTCTTTGTAGATTGAAGGAATGTCTCACAAAATACAATCTTGGCAAAGGTTGGAATCATCCCTTAGTAAGGCTATTTTCCACATGCTGTGATTTTATGTTAACTGTAAAATGTCTTTCTTCATCTTTAACTTCCATGCAAATATGAAATCAATCTCCCACGAATAAATGAAAAACAAAAGGATACATTGGGAATTTTGTGGGAACATTAAGAATTGTAGGGAACAGACTGGGAAGACCAATCTCTGGAAAAAACTTTTACTAACAAACCCATTATTAAGCAGGTAGCAAAAAATCCAACTGAACCACCATGGTTAGCGAAGGAACTAGAACCCAAAAAACAATTGTTTCTAACTCTTTCAGCATCCAACTTTCAATGGGTGCTTGTTCACTTTTGCCCAAGTTGCAACCAGCCTTCCTAGAGGGTAGAGAATTGTGACATGCTAAATGAAAGGGATTACATGAAAGGAAATTTTTCTAAAGGTGCCTTTTTCATTGAAGAGCATTAAAAAAATGAATGTAACCTAGGAAGGGTCTAGGCTTATGAGGGTTAATTTTAAATTAAATCCCTAGTATCACATAGATAAGTTGCACAAGTAAATTCTCACACAACTTTGCACACTTCACACACATTGTATAAAACACTTGAACAATGGAAGAGATGATCAATCACATGCTTAAAACTTGACTTTTATGTGGACTACACCTTATGATGAGTTCACCACACATTCTTAAAGACCTTATTTCATTGGGTTCATTCACAAGAACCACATATGTTTGCTCTTGTGCATATTTTCATAATAAAAAGACACATAAGTTTATAACAACATAAATTCATTACACAAAAGGCTTATTTCAAGGCTTAACACAAAGTAACAACATGAAACCATGAAAGGAAAAAATATGTGCACAAGGCTCCACCCATGTTTCATATTTTTTTTTTGAAAGGAAGAATGAATGAATTATGAATTCCATTCATGTATATCTACTAAACCTTTGCATTCATGGACTTCAAACCAATAATATTATGCTACATATTAGCTTCTTAGAACTATCATCCTTTTTATGAAAATATAATTTTGTTTAAAATTTTATTCCCTATGATTTAATCAAGTCCCTTAGTTCATTTTTAAATATGCCTAACCTTTTAAAAGTAAACTAAATTCAAACCTATATCCTTAGCCAATGATCCTCAAGATAAAGCCCATAACTTGGATTATTTAGTTTCATACTTACCCATCCTTCTACGCTTATGTCATGATATTAATATTTTCAAATCTTATCCCTAATAACTCATTATGCTCTTACATACCCATCATGGCAAAGTAGACAAAAACCCTCCCTCCCAAACTTGGAACATTGCAAAAGGCCACAGATCAACCTCACACTTAGAATTTCAATTAACCTTTGTAGGTTATATAAATGTGACCATAGTTGAGGGAATCAGTGAAGACCTTTGGGTGAATTAGGTTACATATGACATGAGAGAGTATGGCCTCCACCTTATGGTCTTCTACATTATACTTCATGAGGTCTTCAAAGAGAATCCTTGCATTGTATTAAAGTGTAGAGTTAATGGTTTAGGAATTAGACTTCATGTAAGTGTCTAATACTCATTTATGTTTGTGTATATGTAAGTTTAAATGTAAAAATAAATATATTTATATGATTTTACATGGCCATGTAAAATAATGTAAATATAAAACAAAATATGTTTATATGATTTTACACAATTACGTAAAACAACATAAATGATGTTATTTTTACTTGGGGAGTGATGGATTTTATAACTATTTTGGTGAAAGGTCAAGGAAATGCCTGATTGCAACAACAAAAAAACCACCAAAACATTCGTAGTTTGAGATGCACCACAAGTAACTAAATTAATTAGTATGAATCACAATAAATACCATAAGTACCTAAGCTTTTGTAAAAGTACAATAAATAGTACTTAATAATAAATTTTATTATTGAGTATTACTCATAAAAGTAATTGTAATAATAAAAGTTGTACTCAAACAATGAGGTGAAGCAAAATGTGCATTCAAGATATTCTTTGGAATAACACCACCATAATCCCATATTGGCAGATTGCTAACGTTCAAGGAGTATCAAAGTATCATGATTGTTTTTATGAAGGGCTAATCAAAATGGCCCATTTGCAAAAAAGAAAAGAAATTGAACTTTGAGGTGCATCCACAACTAATTAACATGGATTTGCAAAAAGATATGGTTACTAAAGATATATAAACTTACACACCGTAAGACATTCACACAGGGCTGTGTAAGTGTATTTGATAAATATTTACATTGAACTCGTGTAAATGTATTAAAAAAATCATTATACACGACAACGATATAAATGTAAAAAGTTCAAATGTGGTAGTGTGAATGATTAACACTTACACGAGATTTACATGCCATATATACATACGACTATTGACACTTCCACACACACCACTGGTTCGAACTTTCAGCCCTGCTTCAGTAATGTGGTAGTGAGAATGATTTACACTTACACAAGATTTACATGCCGTATATACATACAACTATTGACACTTCCACACACAACACTGGTTCGAACTTTCAGCCCTGCTTCAGTACATGTTATGTACTTGATTTTGCTGGGTATTTCCTGTCATTGCTTTACAAGCTAACATTCAATGAAAACTGTTTCAAGGGTAGATAGCTACCGAACTTAAGAATATGCCCACCAGGAGCACTAGAATGCACCCTGTACAGTACTTTTTGGATGAAGATTTGTGCACAGAATCGCTATGAAACTGTGTTGGGGGACCTGGAAAAGTGCACATGTTGTTAGCAGGGCAATACTAGAGCGCCATTAGGAGGAAATGACTGTTTCTCATTGGCCAACTACAATGATTGGCCCAGGTGATGAGAGTTATATATAGGTGTATGTAAATGGATGAAAAACTGACACAAAACTGTAACTGGTGTCCTTTAAACTGGCACTGGAAAAAACTGAAGAGCTCTCTCACACCTCAGCTATTTTCAAATAGGCAGCGACCTCAAGTCAGTTCCTGGACATTTACCAACATCCTCTACATCCATAACCATAGCATGTTTCTGGATATGTATCACTTCTCATCCACATACAGAATGATGTATGTAGGTCTATTTTTATATGAGGATTTTTGAAAGATGATATTTAGGCTTGTGTTGAAACTTGAGATTAGTTATAATAGAGTTATGATATCTTGAAGCATTTTTGGTTTCTTTTAGAGGATTTTTTTTTTTGAAGATTATATTTTTGCATGGTGAAATATTTGAATTTCTATAAAAAAAAATTTAATTTTTTTTTTTTTGCCTTAAGATA
>Ga0116227_10003575_pt1 | contig 34394 bp, 25 predicted proteins | sample S1TSphgellanicum_FD_89693 | JGI IMG/M metagenome (GOLD analysis project Ga0116227, IMG submission 89693) | Host-associated microbial communities from peat moss isolated from Minnesota, USA - S1T2_Fb - Sphagnum magellanicum MG | ecosystem: Host-associated > Plants > Peat moss > Unclassified...
AAAACCCTACTTGAAAAAGAATGAGGTGTATCTTCTTTCTCCAAACTTCAAACTTGCATCCAAATAAACAAAAATATAAAAGTGAAAAAGAAACACTTTATTTTTATTATACAAAATAATAATTTAAAAAAACACATTTAAAAAAAAAGATAAAAGTTTCTTAAAAAAACTAAAACATGAACTGAGTTTAAAGAAACCAGGGGACTTCACAATGCCCGAAGGTGACGGGTACCCACTAGTATATATATATATGTGAGTGTTGTGATTTTTTTTCAAAGTTAGGTAATTAATTATTTGTATTAGTGTATGATTCATTTTACTAAACAAATATGGTTTGATAATTAAATGGGACTATTTAATTTTTATTTTTTCTTATGATCAATTTTTGCCAATTTAAGGGGGCAACAACATTAAGAATGGATTTTTTGCAAAGAATTTTTTGGTCAAATTTAAAATATATATTGTCAATTTTTTTCAATAAAATATAATAAATAACCATAAGTTTTAAAGATTTAAACAAGTTTCTAACTACACAAACTTGTCTATAACCAAATGTGGCAATCTTTTAATGGATGATTACCATTTTAACAACATCGCAAAAATATATAAATAAATTTTACATGATTATATTGGAAAAAATAAAAACTTACAATTCCATAAAAATTGGACATATTTTGTGCATTGAAAATAAAATTATAAAAGACTTAATGAATGCATTTTTGAATTGACATTGAATTTAGAAATATTTTAGGTGAATGTTTTTTAAAATTTGATTTGTAGATTTATTCATGACATGAAATTTCAAGTTTTTTTTTAACCTTTAAGAAAATGAATAAATTATTGATTAAAAACTTTTATATTTTGATTACAAGACTTTTTAGAACCCATTGTAGAATTATATCATTTTTAAAAATTAAAAATGTAAATTTTATAAATTAAAAATGTAAATTTTATAAATTAAAATTATATATTTTTAAAAACTAAAAAAAATCCTTTATTGATGTTGATGGCCTTTTTTATGTTTGCAAAATGGTGGAAATTCACCACCAAAAAAACCTTTAGTTACATCATTAATATTTATTTTAAAATTTCAAAAACCTTGGATAAGGTTTATGATGATTTCAAAGATTGAGCTTAAAGTTTTTCAATAAATTTGATCTTGGAATTGCTTATGTGTTTAAAATTGGAATTATTATAATTGATTTTAATTTTTTACTAATTACAAGTAACATTGTTTTAAAAATAATTTTTGATTCGAAATTTTTTAACAAATTTTTTGATATTTACGTTTTTCTTTGAATTTTCAGTATTTTTCCAATTTTCTCCCAACAAAAATTGCCAAGTTAAGAAAATTATTTAAACCCAAAAATTTCTCCAAATTTGTTAATCCAACTATTTAATCCAAAATTTCACCAAATTCAATTATGTTTTTTTTTACAAAGGAAACAAATGTAAAAGGTATTCTTACATCATTAAAAACAAATGTTATGATTTGTTTTCAAATTTGTGTAAATAATCATTTGAGTTAATGTATGATTAATCTTAATTAATGTTTCTTCTTATGACCAATATTTTGATTACCACATAGAGGGGCGATTAAATTTTTTTTGATCCCCGTGACATTAATGATTGAAAATTTTTAAGTTGACCCTACATTGACATGACACAAGGGTGCATTTACATCTAGATGCATCCATCATGTTGTGACAGATGCACAGACATGGTGACAACCATGGCGACAAGAATGGCAATTGAAAAGTTTCGATTGCCAATCTTGTGCGATAGAATCCACAACACATTTTGGGTTTTGTAATTAGTTTTTACAATTACATACTAATTAGGAAGGACATGTGTGACTAGTGACTATTGAATTGTTAAACCCATGTCATTAACCCATTTAGTCATTAGGGACGTTCAATTGCAAAGCCTAATCATTTTAATGATTAAGACTTTTAAATTTTCTTATAATAATGAAATTCCATGTCATCATTAACCTTAGTATGGCATGAAAAATGTATGCCAACTCAACTTAATCATTTTATTCAATTAAATGTTATAAAAGATGCCTTGATGGATGGATGACATGCGTCAAAAATTTATAAACACATTACGAATCATTACACATGACCAAAAGTTAACCTAGTTTAACCCATGTAGTTAATGCAGTCAAAAGTCAACCTAACCTAACCTAGTTAAGTTAAATAACCTAGCTTAGCTCGCCTAGCCAAAAATCAACTTAACTTAGCCTAACTACCTATGCTAGGTGGTCTAGATTAAACAAACATTAGTCTCCTAACCCAAGAAACCTAAATTAAACTACTTAACCTAAGCCAAGTGGCCTAAGTATCATAGGTTGTAAGAATGAGGACTTTAACCCCTCACTTTCACTTTGGGGTTCAAATTTTCATCCATTGCACTACCACATTTTTTTATACTAATTATATTCAACACAAAGATATAAAACTCAAAAAAAATTGCCTTGAATTAACCTTGGCCATCTTAAGTTGACCTAGGTCAACCTATCTATTACCTACCAACTTAGCCTAAACCTGAACCTCTTCAGGTTGACTTTAATTGAATTAGTTTGTCAACCTATATTACTTACTAACCTAGCTTAGGTTAATTTAAGCACTTTTAAGCTAAAAAATAAATTAACTTAAGGTAATTATGTCACATTTAGTCACATCTAATTACATCATAATCGCATCTAATCACACAAACTTGAAGTGATTACAAACTTGATAAAATATTTTATAATGAAGCTACTTAACTTGACTTGGCAAAAAACCTAAAGTTAGGAACTTACACAAGCCTATTTAAGTTAACCTATTAGTAAGGTAACCTATTATAAATATATTTAAATATACTTGATATAGTAAAAAATTTATGTATAGTTAAATAACTTATAAGGTAACATATATTACGAAATAGGTTTTTATTAAATAGCCTACATACAAAGGTTAATTTTAATAGGTATGTTAACTTAAGTTAGTGTGTTAAATAGTTAAAAAATCAACTTGGAGTTATGTGTCACCTTTTTCAAAACAATTATAATATTGTAATCATAATTATAAGTTAACAATAAATTATTTAATATAACATACACATGCATATGAATTCATGACTTCAAAAACCTCATGACACATAAAAATTTATGGCATGCCATGACAAATATTGGTGCCATAAATTCATGACACACAAAAACTCATGGCGTCACAAAAAATATAGACTGCCATGAAAATTTGTGACACCTTGTTACCATCATGACATGTCACATGGAAAACCAAATCGTTATTAATTGCGAAGGACAACAATATTTTCAACAAGTTAATAGATGAGATTAATTCATCAAATCAATGACATGAATCATGATGTTGACAAATAGGACCACACCATCTTATTGGCATATAACATACCTTGTCATCACCATGGGAGATTGAATGGTTATTAGTCACAAAGGTGAATGGTTTTTTCAATTAATTAATTAATGAACAAAAATTGAAAAATAATATGATAATTTACCAAAAAAACCAACAAGTTATCATATGATTACAGTTGCAAAACCATGATGCCATGTGACATATTAATATCTTTTGCCATTACTCGGTGATTATTATGGTTAAGTAGTTATAAATGTAGTTGAAAAAAACAATGGTCATTTTTGTGTCCAATTCAAAGGACAAAATTTGTTGTAGTGAAGGTAAAGTTTTTAAATTTGCATCTTGATGCAAAAAGTTACGTTGAAAGATTAAACATCAATTTTAACATAGTGACTGACCAATAAATGTTTCATTTTATCCAAAGTAGTGTATGAGTCATCATAATGACTAATAGTCAAATATTTTATTACCAATAATGCCACATCATCATGTTGTGAAACTAAAAGTCGTTATTTTAATCCCAAAAGTCAAGGTATTTTTAATTTATTAAAAGCATATTATCACAATTTCAAGAATAATAATATATTTATCCCAAAAAACCCACTAGTTGTCATACTAACTATAATTGCAAAACCATTACATCACATGACATTTTAATGGCCTTTGCAACTACATAGTGGTTTTTGTGATTAAGTAGTTATAATTGTAGTTGAAAAGGACAATAGTCATTTCCTTAACCAATCAAAAAATCGATAATGTGTTGTTGTGATCCATTTTCAATTGTTATATATAATGGGGGTAGCTCAAATGTAAGGACAATTTTTTTGATGTCAATCTTGATATACGCAACTAACATGTCAAAACGGATGTTGACATGATGCGTGACACAAAATGGGTATGTCACGTCAATTTTAATGACTATGGGAAACCTATGAAAATCACATGGTGCTAGTTAAAAGTAATTGGGTGACAACTTAATCCAAGAATGTAATCCTACATCGACCTTAAACCACCATATTTAAAAAGGTTTGAAGTTTTCGAAACCAACATTTGTTTTCATGACCCACATGCATGTATTATATTAAAGTAGTGGTTTCATCCTTTATAATACCTACACATGGATTTCAATGAAAATGACCTAATTCATAGTCCCAAAATGTAAAACTCTTGTCCCTTCAAATTAGGCTTTAGGATGATAATAATACCCCAATATACCAACACTTATTTTGTGACCTATATATAGGTATTACAATTTTTTGATAAAATGTTGATGAATATTTTGTGACCCATATGCAAATTTTTTTCTACATCAAGAAAATTTTACAAAATATTATGTAGGTATTGTTTATGAACATTAAATTTTAACAATGCAAATGTGAAATTATAATAAAAAATGATTTTGAGCCTAAAACAAAAAGGTTTATCAAAAATCAAAATTGTTTTACATATATCTAAATGTCATAAGAAATGATGTCTTCAAATGCAAATCTTAGTACACAATAGGTGGATGGAAATTGTCAAGTCTTTAAAATTATGTTAAAAAATGTCCACTACATACAATCCTACTCATTTCCTAATCCCTATTAAAAGAAAACCCTTTTTAGAATTATAGTCCACATTGGCCATTCCATGCCCTTGATGATAAATTATTTTTGCCTTTGTTAATTTTTCACATGTCAGTGGGTATATATGTGGTGATGTTATAATTAGAAACAAACCATAATTGCAAAAAAATTATATTTAATAGTTCCATAACTAATATGGGCATTTTGAAAAAACTAAACCAAATAAAGGAAGAGGGGCATAAATAGGTGGGTACGAACGCATGTACCATCCATGAATCATTTTGGATTCATGGAAATCAATGACCATGCATATTTCTTATATACAAATTATTTTATTGCATTATATAAATGTAATCACACTAGACATTACATTCTTCAACCATTTATGTGTGCATTGTGTTAAATGTGATGGATATTTTAAAGCCCATATTGAATTTATGTACATTAATAACATTCCACCTTCATGAAGAAGAACCTACATGCATACACCTCACATTCCACAAAAAGATATTGAAACATTGACGCATACTTAAATTCCTTGAAAGACTCAAATGTGAATATGAAGGTGAAATCAACGAAAAAAGGAGTTGGGGCATGTTCTTTAAATTACAACACTTTAATGGTAAAAGGGGCCTGTTGGAGTTTTGGGATGGGGACTAGAACAAGTGAGAAGTGGGTCAACTATTCACATGGACTTGCACAAACCAAATAACAAGTTGGTTAATACATAGTTGGTTCACTTTTGCTACATGGACAAACCATGGGAATACACAAACTCACAAGATTCACTATGGCCCAAACTTAAGGGAAGTGACCACCTTCCTATTTATAGTATTTTTTGTGACTAGTCACGAAGGTTGCACCCAAATGTCATTTTGTCCCAAAACTCTCTAATTGGGAGTTTTGAAATTCTCAAAATTGGGACTTTTAACATTTTGAAAGCCCGTAAATTATTGTGTAGACCTTCAATTGAAGTAATGTTTAATACAAAATCGTAGCCCTCATTGAGGGCTTTCCAAAAATGTGACAAGTCACTTGCACATAAGTAAATTAAAACAATTCTTCACTTTTAACGATCGCAAATCAAATTGGCATTTTGACTCTTGGCCTTTCTTTTGGCCATAACTTGTGTGTTAAGTATTCAAATGGGTCATAAAAAACCAATTTTAAACATCTACATTTTAACAACTTTCCAATGGTATAAAGAACTTTTCAATCCAATGAATTTTTACCCTTGAAATTGATTTTTAAAAATTCAAAACTCCGTAGGGACTCCAACTCCAAAGTGAGGGTTCATTTGGGAGTGTGTGAGCTCATCCCCTCACACTTTCTCGCATTCTAAGAATGTAAATCTGCCTCTCAGGTTGCACTCTCAGCCTACACATTTCCATGCATTTACCTTGGTCATGAGCCCAAAACTAAGGTCGTGACACATATAATTTGCATATGGGATTTTCTTTTTAATTCCCTTCCTAACCTAAAAAATCATTTTATCAAAATTGCAAATTAAATAAATAAATAAATAAAATGAAGTGAAAAAAAATGAACACATTACAAGCCAAAGTGATGAAAACCCCATAATTGAAAAAAGGCCTAAAAATTTTTAAAAATATGCGAGAAAAGACAAGTGTTACACTTAACCACCTACGCAAGTTCATATGATCATTTCGAGAAGTGTCAAAATACAAAAGGAACATATCATGTGTGAAAATAAAAAAGACCAACTATGAAAATTTTCATGATTAATAAAAAGATGTGAAAAGAAGTGTGTTCAATTAATAAAAATATGGGCAACAAAAAACATCATACCATTTCCATAGCCTGAAAAGTCTCTTTGAAAAACTAAAGGAAAGAATTATAAGAAGCTCTACTATTTTGTTGTGATAAATGTTTGACTTGTTTGAGCTTATTTTTAGGCTTGAACATTAATTTCATTTCATCAATCCCTTCTAGCTTTCCAAACGTGCACCACCAAAAAAACTTAATTTTTGGCAACAAGGAAATCAAAAAAAAAAAAACTAAAAAAAGTTTTTATCTTTCTTTTCTAGTTTTTTTCCTTCTTATTTCTTCTTCTTTTCCTTCTTCTTTGAAAAACAAAAGGTGATGATGACAATGAGTTACAAATTTGTTGTCACCATTTGTAGTTGAGGATTCCATGATCATTTTAATATTAAAAAATGCCTAAGAATGAGACTTACATAAAAGATTGTTGAAACTTGGAGAAGGGGTGATGATGGCAAAAGAGGGTCGATGGTGCTTCCTAACACCCCTTAACACCAAAAACACACCAATGGGCTCCATCACAAAATGAATAGAAAAAAAGAACAAGTAACTCAAAGAACTTGTTGCATGGAAAAAAAGAAAAGAAAAGGGAAGATGAAAAACAAGAAGAACAAAAAGGAGAGAAAAAAACATGAAAAAAATAAAACCTAAGTTTTTCTTCAAAACCCACCAAAACCCCAATGGGGGCTATGTTGGGTTTCATCCAAATGAAAACCCAAGACAAGTTTTCTCCAACTAATGCATTAGTGGGGTGCTGGGTCACACTGCCCCCAAGATACTTATATGTCTTGAGACATGTAGTAGCTTGTTGAAAGTAGAACATTGTTGAAAGTAGAAACAAGGTTCAAGCTACAAAAAGTCCTAGTAGCATGCCTGGTCCAATAGGTATCTTTTACTAAGATTTAAAGTGTTTTTCAATAACATACCATCTTTGAGCGATGTTTGAGTAGCAGCGGCATTGTAGGAAGTTTGATTTTCTTTGAGTTCGGTAGCGATGATGAGATGCGATGTGTCGCGTGTGCGAAAGACGTCTCGTAGGACCAGCCCATAACCATGATGAGGAGTAGCAACACCTGCAATAACAACATTTTCTTCCTCGTTCTTCATCCACCATCACCACATTGCTGGTGGCCCCTAACGCTCATTCAACAACAGGTTTGCATCTGAAGTTTTTAGGGTTTCAAGATTTTGAACGTTTGAAGGTTTTTTTTTTTTTTTTTTTTTGGGGGGGGAGTTTTTAGGGTTGTGTACTTCTGACGGTTTCAAGTTTTTAGGGTTTTAGTATTTGTAGCGTTCCGAAGATTTTTAAGTGTTATAAATTTTAGGGTACTCAACTTTTAGGGTTTCCAAAATAATAATCTTTGAAGATTTTAAGCCTTTAAAACCCAAAGGAATTTAAGATCTTTAAGGTTTAGGGTTTAGGGATTCTACTATTTTTGAAGATTTCTAAAGTCTTAAAAATTTGAAGTTTCAAGATTTTCAAGTTTTATAAGCAGGCAACATGTGATCTTAAGGGCTTCAAAGTTTCAAATTTTATAATGATAGCAGATTTTAGGGTTTTCAAAATAAACTAAAAATTTCAATGTTTTAGTGTTTTGAAAGACATTGATTTAAGGTTTAAAATTTGAAGAACTCCGTGATGACATTCGCTACCACGCCGCTATTATGTCCTTTCACTGTAGCATTGGACATTTTCATGCTAAATAAAGACACTTCCAATATGCACTACAACAATGTCAGGCTCAACATCCTAGACAATGCACCCTTGGCAGTCTACCAAGTAGCCCTGGCCAGGCACTGGCTAGTCATGGGCCTCAAGACCGACAACTCACCTATTGACGCGCGACTGTCCAAAATGGAGGCGGCCATAAAAAACATTGCATTTCTCGCGGCTGTTGGTAACCTTGTGGTCAACCAGTTGATGGAATGTGAGGTGGCTGCAACTATCATAACCAAGGCTACGTTTAATAGGAGCCCAAGTGGAGCACAGTGATGGCCAAGAACGTGCGCCAAGTGGTCAGCCGTTGTGGAAACCCTGGCTGACACACCCAAACAAGAACAACGTAAACTCAACTTGCACTTCACGGGCTTTGAGGCCAAGGAGGGTGAAATTGAAAAAGAATTGGTGTAGCGGTTTAACACAAAGTTATTGTAGGGCCAAATGAGGTTGCATGCCAAGGTTGTTGCCGCCACACAGCAACGGCCTGTAACTACGCAAGCCTCCACCCTAGCAGCAAGCGCGTGCTTTGGCGCGGTGCTACTCAAGTTTGCAACGAGTGAAAACCGTCAGGCCACGCTATGAGGGCACAAGGGCTTGGCAAGGACCGAGCTAGGCTTGGACAAGGACTTCACGCCCACACAATAGGCGTGCAAGTCAGAGTTGTGGCCATTGTTCGAAGAGGCCAAGGCAGCAGGCAAGCACGTTTTTTAGTGCGTAACTGAATTCTTCGTCGACAGCGTTCTGATTTGCCCACCTTCCTAGGGGCGCGGGGATTAGAGAGACCTATGCGTAATATTATGGAACATGCATGGGGGTGCAAATATTAGAACTGATTCTAAGTGTTGACCTCGTCTTATTAACCGAAACTTGGCACTTCCAAGGCCAACATTTGCCACATGTTGAAGGGTGTGATTCACTTACGGTAGCGTGCACTATGTAGTTGGGAAAAACAAACGTGATAAAACATAATGGGGGGTTGTTGTTTACTTTCATAACCACCTTAGCCCAAACCTGTCATAGTGGAAGGAAGGAAGCCACAATTCTTATCTATGGATAGGAGTCAGCAAGGGTGCTGCCCTTAACTTGTTTGTCTGCGTGGTGTACATTGCCCCTTTTGGCTCCAAACATGAGAGTGAATCCTTGTTCCAAAACCTAGCAGTAGATATTATTGAAATTCAAACTCTAGGGGGCAAAATACTATTGGGAGGGGATTTTAATGCGCATATTGCATTGCTACTAAATATCATTGACACTAGTGACCTTTGTGAGTTGTTACAGGTGCCTGAGCTCGCTGAGACTAAACAACCAAGTGCTGTGGCTAAACGACAAAACTGCAACGCTATTATTGGCAGTTAGGGTCATGAACTCTTGGACTTATGTTGTGACACTAAGTTGCTCATCTTCAATGGCCAGACACCTAGTGACGAATTAGGGGAATTCACTTGCTTGGAAAATGGGGGCCGTAACACTATCGATTATATTATTGGTTTACCTATAGTTTAGTAAGTTACTACACACCTTGAGGTGATAATAGATGACACCCACTATTGCACGATGGGGGGAGACTCTGACCATAGGCCGTTGTGCCTACAGTTGAACATCAATTGTAGCTTTGTTGAACCACAACATATGGTTATAACCGAAAAATTCTTGCTTAGGTTTAAATATGATAAATCGAAAGCTAAAGAGTATCAGCTTGCCCTAACAACGAGTTTTGGAAACTTGTGGGTTGTTGACTCGACTGGGCATCTAGGGGTAGACGGGTTAGCTAACTTATTATAACAATGTGTGGGTGTTGCAGTAAAATCTACTTTTGGTAGCAAGCCTTTGAGAGGAAGTTGTAAAAAGAAACACCGCCATAAACCCTAGTTTGACGTTGACTATTGTACAACAAAACGTGAGCTGAAGCTTTAGTTGAAAGCCAACCCCAATTCGCACGCCGCTAAACATCAAGAAAGTATACTTAAAATTTTATTTTTAAAAAAAATTCTGGGAAATTACAAGAGTTCAACATATGTGTGCACTTGCCAAGGTGGATGTGCTTTCATTCTAGAAAAAGTACCGGCCAAAGGCACCCATTGTGGACAAGATCAGTGCAGCTACGCTTTTGGTAGGCTTTCACGGGCTAGTTGGCCAGTCTCCGCCACCCGTATGACTACGAACTGATCACTCGGCTTAGGTGACCAAACCTCCACCTAGCCACACCTTGAACACATATATGACACTTGTTGAGCTACTTCAGGCATTGAAAAAGCTACAAAGGAATAAGGTTGTCGGTTTGGATGGTATGAAAGCTGAGTTCATTTTGGATGCGAAAGATATACTACACATGCCACTATTGACAATGTTCAACTGCTTTCTAGCAAAAGGTTTTCTAGAAACCCTTTCCATTGGGGTGGTCCACGCATTTTTTAAAGGGGGTGATGCCTCCAAATTTGACAACTATAGGGGGATAACGGTTGGACCTATCTTAGCAAAGTTATTCGCTATGATCCTTGACAAAAGGCTGAACGAGTGCGCTGAACAACATGGGTTGTGTGCCAAGGGTCAAACTGGGTTTTGCAAAGATTACTGCACTGCTAACCAACTTTTCATATTGCGAACTTTGATAGAACATAACAAGGCAAAAAAGAAGCCACTTTATTTCTATTTTGTGGACTTCAAAAAGGTGTTCGATATTATGCCGTGTGAAGTGTTGTGGCAGGTGTTAGCTAGCCTTGGGGTGGAGGGACACTTCGTGTGATGCCTACAGATGATGTATGCCAAGGATACCATACACATCATCACCCAAGTGGGGGTGTCACCTCCAGCTTCAGGTGCCAACAAGGTGTGAAGCAAGGTTGTCTTCTCAACCCCCTATTATTTGGGCTATATTTGGATGCCCTAGAGGGGTGCTTGGACGGTAAAAAATGCGATGCACCGGCCTTAGCAGACGTGCACATATGACTGTTGTTTTTTGCAAATGACCTCATTTTGACGTTGGAATCAAAGGTGGGACTATAGTAACAATTAGACGCACTCTAGTAGTTTTGTGTTGAACGTGGACTTACAATGAACGTGAAAAAAACAAAAGTCATGGTGTTCAATTCTGTTGACCCATGTCAGGAGTTTGTGTTTGAACGTGATGTTATTAAACATGTGCAAACCTTCAAATACCTAAGGATCTTGCTCGAGACCACCTCGAACCTAGATAGTGTAATGGAAGATCTAACAACTACCAATAGGCACTCATTATTTGCATTGAACCACTGATGGGCGGAGCTACGTATTATGGACGTTAAGCTACGTTGTGACCTCTTCAACACATTGGTGTGTTCCACAGCAAGCTATGCCCATGAGGTTTGGGTGGATTCCAAGAAAATAAAGGCTATTGAAGTAATGTACGAAGGGTTCCTCAAGTCCTTGCTTGGGGTGTGAAAAACAAGCAGCACGTCCATTGTGCTGGCAAAATTTGGCAAATTCCCCTTTGGACATTTGGCATGGGGACAAGCGTTGTTGTACTATAACTATGTGAACACAGTCACTAAAAACCGCATCTTGGGAAAGGAATGGGAAGCCCAGCTCGCTATGCTTGCTGCGGGAAAGAAATGTTGGGCTAAATCCGTGAAAAAATGGCTACTCCAAAATCAGCCCCAAGAGGTGGTAAGTTTTCTGCCTCCAGTTCAACCACCGCTGGAAACAGCGCCTTAGTTTGCAGCAACCTGTGCGCTCCAGGCAAGGATTATTCAATCATCGTTGGGAACGGTTCTTTAAACAATGCACATACATCCAACTCATCTAGCAGGGGTCAGAGGTTGGGCAGAGAACTAAATACCTTGGTGTAACGCGCACAACGTACGAATGGGAGCTCAGAAGGTTGGGCCCCACCCCCTTTAGGTTTTCCCCACACAATGTTGAGTGTAAAAAGGGTGAAGGATAATATGTGGCTGGCTTTCATTGAAAATTTCTTTACCAATTGTGAGATTGGGACCAACGTACAAACAAGATACTTGCGCTTCAAGGGTATGTCATACGAGAGTGAAAACTACTCGTGTGACATCAATTGTGTTCAACTGTAGAAAGCTCTGGTCCGGTTTTGGTGTGGTAACATGTAGCTTGAAGTAGTGCTAGGTGCATGGAAGGGCATGCCATATGTTGAGAGGTTTTGTTGAGGCTGCAACTTGGGGAAGGTAGAGGATGAAGAGCACCTACTCCTTGCTTGTCCAACTACATAGAAAGTTAGGGAACACTTTTGTTCGGCCTTGCCCTTCACCCACACGAGCACTTTTGCTAAGCTCATGCAGACTACGAACACGGTCGCCCTAGCCAAGTTTGTGGCATGTGGCCAGTACTAGAGGACAATTTGTCCTCCATGATCTACCTTTTGTCTAATGGACTCTCTAGTCCCAAACGGACATAAAATTGTAAACAATAAAGTTGCAATAAAAATTGTGGAGTGGATGTTGAAGTTGCATGCAAATTATGAGGTGCATCATGTTCATTGGATGTGCATAATGTGTGTTCGTGTTTATTATAAGAAAGTTACATAATCAATATAAAAGTAAAATTGATTCATACATTACATGATTCAATGGATTCTTAGCGGTGCATTTACTATAAAGCCACAATGAGAATCATTTCAATGTGAGAGCCATTTCAACATACTTATTCCTTCAACCAAAATTGGTAATCTTTTTGGTGATTTTCCAACTACACAACATACAATGTTCCGAATGTGGATGAAATTTAACATGTCTTCATGTCTTCATATCTTCTTTGACATATCTGCATATGAATGACAAGCCTTGTGGAACCTGGTCCAAAAATTGATTATGGTCAAATATATACAAACTCATTGTTAGAAATTTAATCCACTTAAAGGATTTGGGGGGAAGGGGGGAAGAAAAAAAGTACAATAAAACATTGCCCCTAGACATCAATTGTATTGGATTACTTCATCTACAAAGTTTTCCAGTAAAATGTACTAGACATTCCACCAATCTCTGGCTTTATGATAATGCTTTTGATTTGCCTATCATTACTTTTGTGTTGATTAAAAATCTTTTGACAAAATGAACATCTTTGAAGGTTTTATTTTCATAAATTGACTACAAGAAATGTGCCCAATGGAAGTTTTTTTTTCTTTTTTAATCCTTCATTATTGTCCAGTGCAATAGTACTTAAGGTATGAGCTTTTTCACTGTTCAAATACATCTCTCACTGAGAAATCATTCAAAAGTACCTCACACAATAAGTAAATAGTGTTGAAAATAATCAAAAAATGAAGAAAAAAATTAAGGAAATGTATATAATAACAAGACGTTGTGATCATGCAAAATTAAAAATAAACTTATTTGAACATTCACAATCTTCTGCAATTTTATCACACTAATTTTGGAACCATATTCCACTTGGATCTCTTGCAATTCTAGAACACGAATTTGTACCCAATCAGTTCCACTTGATCTTGTGCAATTTTATTGTAGTAATCCATAACACAATTCCTCTTGATCTTGTGCAATTTTATCACACTAATCTGAAACCAAATTCCACTTGATCTTGTGCGATTCTATTGTACTAATCTGTAACACAATTCATCTTGATCTTGTGCAATTTTATCACAAACCAAATTCCACTTGATCTCTCAAGTAGTTCTACAACACTAATTTGTAACCAAATCCCTGTTTCCACCAAAAAAATTGCTAATAAAGCTTTCAAAGCAAGATCTGATCTTCTTCCCAAAAGTTTGCTAAGAAGGGTTTCAAAAGCAATCTCATCTTCTTCCAAAAAAATTGCTTATAAAGCTTTCGAAAGTGATCTAATCTTCTTCTGCAAAAAAATTGCTAGTAAAGCTTTCCCAAAGCAATCTAATCTTCTTCCCAAAAAATTGCCTGATAAAGCTTTCCAAAGTGCAATGTGAAACCCTTCCAAGAAATTTGCCAATAAATCTTTCAAAAGAAATCTGATCTTCTTCCCCCAAAACAAAATAAAAATTGTGTGATTTTTTCACAATCTACAAGAATTTTCTTGCATTGTTTGCAAGAAGCTCCCAGCAACAGGATGCAGGAAGGAGAAGAAGAAGATCATCGCCGCAGTATACTGGAGGAGGAGCCGGAGCACAGTTACATAGAATTTTCGTACATTGTTTGCAAGAAGCTCAGAGCAACCGGATGCAGGAAGAAGAAGAAGATCTTCGATGCAGTATGCAGGAGGAGGAGGAGGAGGAGCTGGAGCACAGTTACATAGAATTTTCGTACATTGTTTGCAAGAAGCTCACAGCAACGGGATGCAAGAAGAAGAAGAAGATCTTCGATGCAGTATGCAGGAGGAGGAGGAGGAGCTGGAGTACATGTGATATGAGCACTAGTAGCTAGCAAGCAAGCAAGCAAAGCAAAGCAAAGCTATCTGGCCAAATAACTGCTGCCTAGAGATGAGACCGTTGCAAAGGACTGAAACCCTTGCGAAGCGGAGAAGAGATTGGACGATCCACCCACGGCGTCATTGATTCTGCTTCTCTCTAGAGTCACAGGAATCGGTCTGTCAGGCAACACAGGCACTTCGTGCTGCGCATTCTCGAGGATCCGGAGAGCTTGAGTGATGGTAGGCCTGTAGGCAATCTGCGGATGCGCGCACAGCAGAGCAACGTTCACAAACCTCTCCATATCTCCCAAATAGTTTATAGAAGAAGCTTCATCATCAGACATATTTGGGTTGTTGCTTTTGTTCATCATCATCATCCTCGGGTCTAGAACTTCGATCCAGTTTCCTGATTTTACAAGAGAATTCGCCCAGTCTGTGATCAAAGTGAAGCCGGAATTCTCATCCGCCGCCTGCGTTGTTGTTGCCGTAGTCGTGGGCTTCGTGGTGGTCGTCATCGTCGTGGTGGGTGTGGTGGGTGTCGCGGTGGGTGTCGCGGCAAGCGGCCCAGCGAGCAAAGCTTTTCGGCCGCTTATAAGCTCCAGCAAGACGACACCAAAGCTGTACACATCGCTGCGTTCCGTGAGTTGGCCGTAGAGTGCGTATTCGGGAGCAATGTAGCCGAAGGTGCCGGCAGCTCGGGTGGTCAAATGGGTGATTCCATCGGGCGTAAACTTGGCGAGTCCGAAATCCGATACTCGTGCGTTGAAGTCCGAGTCCAACAAGATGTTGCTGGATTTGATGTCGCGGTGGAGGATCTGAGGTTGCGCTCTGTAGTGCAAGTAGTCTATTCCTCTCGCCATGTCGATTGCAATCTTTTGTCTTGTGGGCCAATCCAGTATTTTAGTATCGCTGCTGCTCGCGGAAAGTTGTTCTAGGAGCTGCTCACTAGATGCAGTAGTTGTCGGCGATCTGAAAAGAAAATCGTGCAAGCTCCCGTTTCGCATGAAGTCGCAGACGATGATCCGTTGATGGAGGTTTTCCGGTACACCCATGACATATTGGCCAGTACTGCTGCTGCTCGAGGCGATGCAGCAGCCGCGAAGAGTGACCAGATTCTTGTGTCGCGCGTTGCTAAGAGCTTCGACCTCGCGTATGAAGTCGGCATCGCCGTTGGGTGAGCAGTTCTTGAACCTTTTGACAGCGATTTCCGTGCCGTCTTCCAGCACTCCTCGATAGACGTTAGCGAAAGCGCCTGATCCCGCGATTGTATCGGTCGCGAAGTTGTGGGTGGCGGCTTTCATCTCGTCTAGACTGTACCACACCATAGCGAAGTCGGCGCTCACAGAAGAACACTCCACCATCTGCGTCGTCTGCTTCACATACGCCATCTGCTTCGCGATCTCTCTTTGTCTGTAGCGCAAGAAGAGGATTACGGCTGCACTCATGCTCACGACAACCACAGCTGTTGCTCCGATGATCACATGCACTACCTTCGAGCTTCGCATCCCTTGCACTTGGTCAGGAAGGATGTTCCAGAGACAGACAACTGCGGTCGGATCTAGAGGTCCTCCTGGCTGCACAAAAGCTCCGACGTAGACAAGCGTATAGTTGTAGCACCCGGCACTAGTACTGCTAATATTACTCCCATTTGCTTGCTGCCCAAGAGCCGTGGACGTCATGAGCATCTGGGAGATACAAGCGGGGCAGAGAGTGGAGCGCGAGTTGCCGGAGCCGAGAACTCCGCTACAAGAGTTATTGATTGCCGCCGAGACGTTGGTCGTAATCAATCTCTTGAAATCGTCGAGAGTCTGTATGTGCTCGCAATGGTCAGTGCCTAGAGCTATGTCCGAAGCAGAGATGCCACACATGCTGCTTAAGGTGGTGGCACTCGTCATGAAGCCTTGCTTTGCGAGCTGCGCGTCATAAGCTTGCAAACACGCAGGTGCCGTCTCTGCCGGCACCAGGAAGAAGTTCGTATTTTTCAGGTACTCGGACAGCACCACTGCCAACCCGTCGTGCAACGCCAAGCATCTCGTCGTGTTGTCGAGAGCTTCATCTGCTGCCTGCTGAGCAACGTATGGAAACTTGTCCAGTGCCGTGAAGTTCAAAGGGCAAGTCTGCCCACCATCGATTATCCCGGTTTCTGGAGAAGGACTTATAGCTGCGAAAGACGTCGTCAACGCCGTCGAGTATTCTGTAACATTTGTGTTTCTCTGCAACGCAGCAGCAGGAGCTACTTGCAGCAACCTCGAGGTCGAAGCAGTTCCTGCTCCTGCTCCTCCGGATCGATCTGCTGCGCATGCTACTAGATTCACCAACAACATCCAGCTACAAAAATAAACTCCTAAGGGAATGAGTCTCCATGACCACCAGTGGAAAAAATTCCCCTGCAACATCGATCGACCAGGAATCTCTCTATCTAGGATTTTCTTCCTGTCCTGATCTGCTCTTCCTCCTCCTCTTCCTCCTCAAGCTCAAAAATCCAGCTACAACAGCAGCTTGCTGCTTTTCAATGCGCTTGCAAACTTTGATCAACTGGTTGTGTCTCTGCATGTTTGTCCATAATCCCTCCAGTAGCTCAGTTGCTTTTGGAATCGAAACTGGGAACATTGAAAACATTCTATGAAGCGGCTGATGCTGCTGGTGAAAGAAACTTCTACTCTAGTGTTGCTGCAGCTGGTACTACTGTCGCTACTGCTGTTGCTTTCTGATCTCACCACTCTAGTAGTCATCATAGAACCACCTCAAAGATCACCAAAAATGTTTGAGCAATATTCAGTACTGAAAACCTCCCCTGCAAAACCCCAAAAGAAAAAAATTCCAAACCTAATCCCAAAGTAACAACTAGTACAACATCTTCAGCAGTCAAAGATGAGACACAACAGGGTTGAACCAATCTCAAATCTGCAGATCAAGAAAGCAGGAAAGTTAGGAAAGAGAGAGACCCAAGAAAGAAAACGTGGGGGCAAAAAAAAGAAAGCTCAAAGCAGAAGTAACTGTGATTCGACTCGAGTTGTTTGCAAGTGTTCTTCTGACCCTGAGCTCAAGGAAATGATTAGCACTGCCATTGAAGCTCAAAAACCTTGGATAATTAGTCAAGAAGCTTTTTGATCTGTTCTTGAGAGCTTTTCTGTGGAATTTTTTAAGGTAACTCTTGTTTTTGTTTCTTCTTCCCTTTGATCATCAAGCTTGATTATGCATCAAACTTTTGTTTTCACTGCTACAGTACAAGCAAAGTTTGAGTCAAAGTAAGGCTCCTGCCACACCATCTCCCCTTGAAAAGAGTGTTTGGGAAATTGGGTTGGTCCCACAAGGAGGTCATCAGTCAGTCAGTAAGTCAGTCAGCATTTTACAACTGAAAAAAGGTCCTGCCCAGAGCGCTGAATCAGCAATTTATAATAGAAAACAAATGTACAAGTCTGCAGAAAGTGCACAATTTCATGAACAGTCTTTTTGTTTCATTGATCATCAAAAAGAGGAAAAATTGACCCAACAGATAATGGATGGGTCCTTGAGAGAGAGAGAGAGAGAGAGGGAGGGAGAAATAACCCCAAAGTGTGGAGGGGAAACAGCCACCAGTGTTGTCCAGCTCTTCCTTCTTTTTCTCTTGGAAACAACAAGCAAAGAACCTTCGGTCTTATAAATGAATAAATAAACAAAGAACCTTCGGTCTTGGTTTTGATATTTTAAAAAGTTTGATAAGTTTTCCAGGTGTGGGTTTGAGCTTCCATGTTCAAAACTCTTACACACGTGCAAATTTGATTTTTGATGACATTTTTTTTTACAAATTCAAGTACCTGGGGCCCAGTTCAAAAACAGCCGCATGCATGCTGACACCTCACAAGGTTGAAAATTTTATAGGCTAGCCAGGTATGGAGGGTTGCAACAAGTTGAAAGTGAAGACTGGGAAGGCATGCATCTTCATAGCACATTAAAAATGATCACTTACCCATAAAGTTCAGCCTACTTCCTTACTTTAAAACAAAACTTAACATGCTTATTGCATAAGCCTAAACGTTGCTTTTAAAGGCTTATTTTCAAAGTTTTGGTATTGTTTTGATCCTAGCAAAAGACTAGTTGATGAAATCTTGTTTGACTCCATCAAACAAAACACCCAGCAAAAGGGGAATAAAAAGGAACAAAGAGGGGACCCAAGTCCAAAAATACAAAATCCAAAGTGGATCATCATAAGGCATAAGAACAAATCATGTTTCAAAAGCCCCCACCAATCACAAGTAGCATATTAAAAAAAGAAAGGGACGAGAAACTTAACAACTAGTAAGCCTAGAAACACCCTCACTTGCGACAATGACACGTCTTAAAATAGAGGCGGCCTAAGCTTTTTACAAAGCTATTGACACCCTTTACTTATATAAAACACACAATACAACCAAAGGAAGGTCACTAGTACCTTTTGCTAATTAGCACATTGATGAAAAAAATTGTCCACTTATTGGTGCAAACAACCACAAACCTTTATAGCAAGAAAAAAACACATCCATTGAATGTTGACCACAATAATGTCCTTTTTATTTGAGTTATCATTTTTTTAATCACCCCACCAGATGAAACAACACATAAAACCCATTCTACTTGGGTAGGATCAACAATGACAACATCGATCAAAATGTGGATGTCATTATTTGATCACACAATGTCAACCCATTGTCGAATAGGTTGAAGGGAGGGTGATAGAAGGACATGAATTTGCTCACATGAAACATAAAACCCCACATCATTTGTGATGAAAACGAAAGTTGAATAACATCATGGAATGTAATGTCTTCCCCACCATGGGAACAATGAAAAAGATGGGTCCCCCAATATTAAATCTAGAGGTTGGCCACAAATGCAATGAATCAACCCTATAGCTAAAAGATGGGGGAGGCCCAACTTGGTGCACAATGCAAAGAAAAAAACATTTAAAGCCAAGTAAAAGATGGAATGACTGGGTAAACAAAATCCCATGCATTTATACCCCTAAACCCATGTAAAATTTCAAACATGTGCAATGCAAATCAAAAGACATGTTAGAGATGATACTAAAAAATGATCTTGCAATCTATTTAAAATGTTTTCATAAAATCAATTTACTCCCTTTCTTACAAATGGCACAAAAGGGGGAACACAATCCACCACATCTAGGGGAAAGATATTCCATGCCAACCTTGAAAAGGCCTAAAAGAGGATCAAAGCAAGATTACCAACACTTAATGCTTATAGCTTTTAATAAAGAGGGTGTTGTTCCAATAGGAATCTAAGAACAATGATAGGTGCAAATAGCGCCCAACTCTTCAAATAGGTCATCGATGCATTGAACTTTATTGAAATGAAATTAATCCTCCCATGAAAAATGGGGAGAAAAGCTTGTCCATGCACCAAATAGGCCTATGGCAATCCAAAGAATTTGGGTTTAGGAGTCTCCCAAAAACATGCATGAAGGTTAAGTTGAAAGAGGTGAATTAATGTTGAAAAGATCATAAAAGGGAAGGGGGGTGGGGGGCGGGATGGAATAGATTGAAAGCTTTATAGGCAAAACACCAAAAGAAAAATCCCATATTTATTACTTGGGCATCCTTCTTTAGAAGCGTTCTATATGGAATATCCTCATTTAAAGTGTCATGCAAAAAGGAAAAAATAAAAGAAGATCTAAATGGGATGCCCAAAACCTTGATATTGTCCAAAAAACAACAAAATTGACTCCATTCAAGTCGACACGGCAAAGGCAGGACTAAAACTTGAAAGGCATCTAAAGATGAGGTCTTAACCAAGGGGGCTTGAATTGGAAAGAAATTTGTGCCCAAAAAACATGTTTCATTTAAATCTCATCTCAATCACTTGCTAAAAATCATCATACCTATGCATTTAAATATCCTTATGATTAGTTGCACCACCACAAGGGAAAAAGAGAAAATACCATTGCGGGAATAATATGATTAGATGCCAAGTGACCATGTTGGATAAGTCACGGGGCAAACAATCTAAGGGAAGCCGAAAGAATAACTACACCTCCTAGTTCAAAGCCAAAGGATGCACATACAAACAAGGTTAAAAAAACCCAAATGGAAAGTTCCATAGGGTCCAAAGCCAAAACCTTAGGATAAATCGGCATAGGATTAGTGCTATCACAACACTATGTTTCAATTTTCATTTCAAACTTGGAAGCTTGTATTTTTGCCATTACTACTTGCCATTGCCAAGCTCCACTTGCACCGCAGATAAAACTTTGCACTTGACTTAACAGTTCATCAAAGCTTTACTTGACACCATGCATGTTGATTATCAAATTAATCATGATTTAACAATGGGCCCTAAAACACAAATTTGAATCCTAATGCCATGATCATCATTCATAATACATATGGCAATGGTCCAAGGAGTTGGTCAACATGACGACCAAATCTTAAAGGATTAAATTTCCAAGAGAATCAGAGAACAAATTTAACATCATAGAAATTTAAAGAATCAAGGAACGAAAGTTTAAATAGCTTTGTAAAAGAACTAACCTAGTGGGGCATATTCACAATCAAAGTACCTAAAATGATGGTCCAACAAAAAAAGGATTGCAAAGGACTATTTTGGAATTTTATTACATTTACTATTTCATGATTATAGTAAATTGGTATACGACTATAATTAAAATTATGTCATGGTAATCTATAAAAAAAATCTAATAATAAATTGGATATAATATGGATGTCCTTTTGAATCTTTTTAAATAAGTTGAGTCCTTGTCTTAACTATAATTTTCATCTTAAAGGAATCAAAAGGAATGTATTAAACAATGCAATTGATTTTAATTTTCTTCCATGGATAAATATTGTGTACATCTATGTTTAGCAATGTTCATATAATGCATTTGATTAAATAATATATAATATAAATTTTTTGAAAGCTACAAAATTCATTCTGAAAGGGCAATAAGAAAATTGATTCCTTTTTTTCCCATTGGTTGATTTTTTGGATTCACTACATTTAGAATTTGTGACCCAAAGTGTCAACAAAATGTAGAAATTTTCATGCAAGAAAGCATGTTAAGTTGTATATAAAAGCTTATGTACTCATTTTTTTGCAATTCTAGTTTTTTATCAAAATATTTATGCATAATTACATGCACATGTGAAAAATCACCACCATCATGAAAATTATCAAAATTTGAATTATCCAGTATCTCTCACTTAAATTTATTTCATTTAGATTTTATATTTGGAAGATAACAAAAACAAAGTCCTTGAGTCATATGTCCAAAAAGGGCACCGATTGTGAATATGCCTAGTGTGAAGAACTATTATCAATACATCTTCACAACCATGGGGAAACAATATAAACTTAGCCTATTACAAAGGCTATATTTCAAGAATTTCAAGCTTGGAAAACAATGTTCATACTCCACATTACCCAAAACAAGGACATTGTTTCTTTCATCAAGTTTGAGATATTGAAGTAGGTTGTGACACAACACTCTAGAACTTGAAATGGTATGTCATAGCCAAGTGAAGGGGTTTAATTCAAGGGGAAGTTTCAAGGTAGTCTTGGATTGACTCTTCATTATCACTTTATCAAAGGTTGTTCTAAAAAGGATTTTAAAGATTGAAAGTTGCAAACCATTTAGTTCCTTTACAAGTTCCATATGGAAACCTAAATAATATTGCTTCAAAATTTCAAGGTGTTTTGGAAAAGATACCTTAGCTTCTTCCTAAAGCCAATATTGTGGGTAAATGATGCCAAATGCATCAAAAATATTATGAAACGAAAACCTAATGTCTAGTAATACAACAATTCCTACAACATTCAATCCATGCCACATACATGAACAACAAGTTGTAGGTGCAAGTTGCAACCTATAATGTGCAAAATTACAAAGATGAAAAAAAATCATACAACCATAGACCCAAAAAAAGCAAATGAGAGAATTTTTTTTGAAAAAATAACTTGAAATGGTTGTTTCTACACCATTTGCATAGTGGTCTTTAACCTCCCTTTGACAATTTTCTTCCCTTGTTACTTTGTTATTACACCAATAGAAAATGTGAGTAACATTCAAATTAAGAATAAGATGCTCCAAGGATGATTCTAGCATTTATTGCCATTGTAAGGTCATGGATTCTTAAGTACAATCCAAAAAAGAATTGTAGTATTTGAATGTGTCCATTTGAAGTTTTGTGGCAAGATTGAAAAAAAGTGCATACAACTATGATTAACAAATATTTCATTACTTCGAAAATACTTGATCAAGGCATGTAATTCTTCCAAAAATCAATGGAATAAAACATGGATAGTAGAACATCCAAATCAACCAAGAACTCAAAGTCGGGTTACAACTTGAAATTTTGTGGCCATGTCTAGGCCCATTTTTATCAAAACAAGCATGTACTTTGCCATCACCCTTTTTGCAAAGCAAAACATGGAAATCCAACTAATCTTGACATTTTTCAATAGCTTAAAACTTTTAGTTTCCATGACATTAACTAATTCCAAATGTCGCTTAGGGTTCCGCTCAATGCACTAAAAGAAAAAACAAATAAGATTTGCACAACAAGATTAATTTGATGAAAAACACAATGCACACTTGAGTAAAAAGGAGCCCAAGACTCACAAATCTTGGCCATGACATCATTTAATTGCCATGGAGTAGACTTACACCATTGGCACCAAAAGCAACAAGCTTTGTTCCATTTTCATTTTCACCCATACCACCTTCATTCAATAGAAAGTCCATAATGCATTTCATCAACTTGTTAACACTAAACCCACCCACAACTTGAGTCATGGGCAACGATAACAAAATTTGCATCCAATTGTCCACCACATAAACATGTATACACATCTACTATTGCTCATCAATAGAAGCAATTTCATCACATGTAATTAAAAAGAATTGAGCTCCCATCAAAACTATTTTTAATACTTTCAAAACTTACAACTAAGTATGTTCACCATCACCCACTTAAATACATCAACCCCATGTTTTTTGTGCATGGTTTTCACCTTCAAAAAATGAAAGAAGGGCCTCAAAAATTCACACTCCAATATGAGTCAACCATTTGCAAAATATGAAAAAGGTCAAAATTTTCACAACTTTAAGCCAATTTTCCCCAAGTTCAACATCACCGATTTGTTACAAAACAAATTTAGGGCATCAAACATTGATTAAGGCAAGGTTGCGACAATGCTTATTGTTTGTCTTGTAGTAAATTTGGTTATTCTTCAAGCCTTTGCTAGCCATGTTGTGCTTTAGTTAGCACTTCCCCATATGCTTTTCCAAATTATTTAACTTAAAAACAAATGCCTATAATGGTGGAATAAAAAATGCATTTGATTAACACATACAAGCATTCCATCAACAATTTTTGAATTTGCCCAAACAAACTTAGCCACTTAAGTGTTTGCCATTTTCACATACATCATAATTGTTTTGTAATTTTTTGGGTGTAAATTCTTGTGTCAAATCATATGACAAGCCAATTGGAACTTCAAGTGTAATAAATTCAAGCAAATGGGGAGGAGAACAACTAGAAGATGCCACCAAGGTTGCATTAATAGAAATTTCCTCATTGATGTTGGTATCATGAATGGAGGAAAAAAATTAACTTTAAAGTTTGATGGCAACTTCAATAGTGCCATTAACAACAAACACAATGAAATCAAGATTTGAAACTTGGAAGCACCCTTGAGGCTTGGACTTTTGTGAATGCATTGATGAAATGCCCTAAGGCCTATGCCCATAATGTGCACCTAGCAAAACCCAAAAAAACTTTCACACCTAGCAAAACCCCCACACCCTAGAAATCAAAGAAGCATGAAAAGTTGAATGATGCAACTTTTGATGCAAATAAATCACAACACTAGGACACCCCAAAACAACCAAAACAAAATGCACATAATCTCAATTCTTGATTCCTAACAACAAACTTGACCCAATTTAATAATGAACAAACCTCAAAAGCTATATCTTGCAACTTGTTGCTTATAAGCAACAAAACTTTAAAAGGTTCAAGGTCTATGTGAACTTACCTTGCTTAATGCAAGTTATAGACTCACAACTGGGGACTTGGTGTGTTGTCACTTGTTGGACAACATCCATGACTCTGATCTTTTAAAACTCTTGACAATAATGAGCATTGAACAATGACCATTGGAACTTGCAAGTTGCAAGCTCATTGATACACAATAGAAATTTGTAACAACCATTTGTTTCATGAATATTCAACAAAGATGTTGAACCTCCATTTTGAATGTTGATTGATGTTTGATTCTTGAACCTCTTGTTCAAATTTGGAAATTGAAGTTCATTGTTCAAAAGGCCATGAAAATTCCACAAGACTGCTTTGAAGCTTGAAGTTTTGAACATGGGAAAAATAAGAGCTTGTAAGAATCAAGGTTTAAGATAATGGAGAATCTCCAAAGTCTATGTAATATGTACAATGTACACAATGGTAATGTAACTTGGTAACAACTTATGATAAATAAATAACTTTTAAAATTTTACTTTTAACTATTGGCCTTTGACTAAAGGTAAAAGTGTAAAACAACCTAATATTAAACTCTAACCTTAAACTTGAAGTCTACAATAAGTAACTAGTGCCTAAACCTAAAAGAATATATTTTGACAACATAGAGGGCCAAGGTAGAGACACCTCTTGAAAAGTGCAAGGCTAGATTTAATCTAGACCACCAAGTCTTAAGAAAGCTAATGGATGCTAATATAGATATAGTGATTCCATTACATAATGGTCATGGACATATGATTTTTGGCTATGCCATGTCATTTTTTTCCTTTTAAATCCCTTTTAAAAGAACAACACCTTTTTTTAAAAATGTAGAAGTCTGGTGATATTACAGTTTTCATTAAAATCACCCTGTCTTTGGGCCTCTTTTCGCCCCCTATCCCTTTTTCGAGTGAGGTCTGCAAAGTAAAGAAACTTTGATTAAATATGGGTATGAAATGTTGAAACTCAGCATTTAATGTGCAAGGTTCAAGGTAATTATGTAACCTAAAAACAATGTCATTTATTTTGGATGAAGGCTATTTAGAATGCGGCTAGACTGATGGCAACACAATGTTTTAACGATGCTAAAAAAAGAAAAGAAAATAAAATAATTTACTATGTCTCTGTGTGTTTTTGGTGGCTTGGCAATTTATGATGAAGGAAGTAAGTGAGATAGTTTCTAAGATGGAAGAAAATATGAACAGCCCAATGAGAACTTTTTAAAAACTTTGTGGATCAAATTTCTATAATGTGATTGGCAAAGGGGATTTTGAGAAGCAAGGAGATGAAGTGATGAGGAAGATATTTGAGGCAGGCTGAAGAAGGATTGGAGGATCATTTTGTGGAGGTTATGGGGGGTGATGAAAGAAAAGCTAAGTTGTTAAAATTTTAAGGAGGACTAAAAAAGTGTGGTTTGATTTTGATTTTAGGGTGTTGTAAATAGATAGAAGTAGAACTTGATCAAGAGAACTAAATGAGAAGAATCCTAACAAAAAGACTTTCACTATGCTAAGAATGTCAAGAAAAGGTCTAGAGTTGTTGCATGTGTTTTTGTAAGGACCAACACAAGGGAAAGGATGAATATGTCTAGGATTTCTAGAGTGGTTGTGTGATAGTTCATACATGATGTTTCTAGGGATTTTGAACTGGGTATGGAATGTGTTTTGTTCTGAGAAGAATACTTGTTGTCTTATGGAAGCTTTGAAAGTTTTTAAGATTGAAGGGATGCTGGGAAGTAATGATGTTTGGATTGATTCTGTCCTTGAATTTCTGTTCAATCTTTGAGATTGAACCATGTTAAAGTAGTAGAGTTAATATTTTGTGAGGATTCTATTGTTGAGTATGAGCTGCCAGTCACATAAAACAACATGTTAACTCTTCGAGAAGAAATCAAGATGAGTGCCTAATCCTTTGTGCTCCATAGAATTAAAGTCATAGAACATATATGTCTGTTAGGATCTTGAAAAGAAAAAATAATTGAATCAAAATTGTCATGTTGCAATAAAAGTATCAAAATCATACTTCAATCTATGAATGTCCAACAATGGGGATGTGCACACTACAAAAAATATTCCCCTCATTTTTTGGTGATAATTATAATAGTTGTACAAGTAGAAGCAGTGAAAATCTATGTAACAACAGTGGAGCCACTCAGGAAAAATGAAAGAGGGGGTCAAAACAGCATGAAACTCAGCTTACCACAAAAGAATGATGCCACTTCGCCCCCAGTTCAAGGGTAATGTACTTTTTTGGTTGTTTTTACAAAACCTCACCCGATTTTGGTGCTGTGTTTCCTGACTTTACGGAACACTCTATATAATGAAAAACAAATGACTAACCAAAAGGGTGTTGAGTCAGATCTGGGTCATAAGAACCTGAAACTCAATCTCCCCCCGCCCCTGCCCCCGCCCCCGGTTTGACACTTGAAAGGAAAAGAACGTGCCAAGTTTGCCAACATTGAAAACAACCCCTTTTACTCTTGAAGTAGAAAATATATTGTCCAAGAATTGGATTCTTGTTCTCAACAAAAGAAAAGATATCCTGATGACACCACCAGTCCGTGATAAAATCTTGCTCAATTCTACACTGCATAAGTGCGTCACTGCTGAGCCTAGCTGTCTTGAGCACCTGCCTGTCACCTGATGTCATCCCAAACAAGAACATTGAGGGTCCGTTCGTTGCTGGAAAGTTTGTAGGAAACTGTTTTAACTGCATCAAACTGGCAAAAGCCTGCCCCATAACTCTGTTGAAATGTGTTGGAATTTTCCTGAATTCTTTTTTTAAGTGACAAGAAATTTCGAGGAACTGGTATATGGGTGATTCTTTTTTTTCAAAAATTGTACTCTCCTTGGACGATTCTAAAGAGATTTTTTAAAAATGAAATTATTGTATGGTCATTCCTGGACATTTCCAAAGACAGTTCCAGAACCAACTATCTCATTTATTTTTTAATAACTACCTCCTTTCCTACTAATTTTCCTTATGACTACCTCATTCCTTTCTTAATAATTACCTCTCTTTTTCCTTATTTATCACCATTGATATGAAAAGACAAATTAGCATGTGCCTTTTCATGTCCATGATATTTAGACTAATTCAAATTAAATTTGACATTAACATAAAATCATGATGAAATATTGAAAACCATATGAAAACATAAGGAAAAAATAAATGATTGTCACTAGTAGTGCGCAGCAGCAATACGGAGTCCAAATAGTTTTTTTTTTCTGAAACAGTTGGCAATTTTTTTCTACAAAAAACAGGGAATTTGTGACTCAATTTTTATTTTTACTTTTTTGAGGTTGCCATGAAAAAAAACCACTAACCACTAGTGTGAGGTGGTGGTGATGTGAATTTTGATCCACAAATGCAGACTGAATCAAAATGAATGAAAGTAAGTTTGAATGTGACCCAAGAAAAACTTTGTTTGCACAACCACAGCTTAACACTTGACACCCAAGGGTGAGGGTGTTCCCGAAAAGGAGGGCTAAGCAGGGCTACACCTTTGCTTCAGCCCATTATGTCCGTTTATGTTGTAGGGCATATGCCTATGAGTGCATTCTCCTGAGTGAGGGGTAAGGAAGAGTGTTTCAGCTCCTCTTGTGTTTGAGGGCCCAGCTGAGGGCCGAGGAGGGCGTTAGGTTTTTGCACCCAGCCTTGGTCCATCACCCTCAGCTGAGCCCTCAAACCCAAGAAGAGCCTCAAAATTGTTCCTTACCTTATACAAAAGGAGAAAGGCCCATCTTTCAAATTAAGGGTCTTATGGAAGCCAGCCATTGCTTCTTTGACAAGTTCACACTGGAGAACTATGGGTTTTGGATCCTAGAAATTTGAGAAATGGGGGTGGGGGGAGGGGGGTCCTCAAGTTGACTACTTCTACCCCTTTCATCCTTCTCTTTCCTCTGGGTTTTTGTGAAGCTAAAGCATCAGAGCCTAGATGTCTTCTATTTTTTTCTTTTAAAATTTTTAAAATTTTATTTCATTTACTAATTTTCAGTTTTTTTTTCCTTTTTTCATTTTTCTTTTTTGGGTCACCACCAATTTGTTTGTTGCCTCTTCCTCCAACACTTTCTATGGGATTTGTTTCTGTTTTTCTTCCCCTTCTCAAGAAAAAAGGAGGAAAAAAAAAGGTGTGGAATCTCTATTGTTTGTTCTTCTTCTCCAAGAAAAAATTAAGACAAATGTCTATGAATCTCTAATTTTTCCTCTAAGGAAAAGAGAAATTTTCTTGTGAACTCCTGAATATTATTCTTCTCAAGAAAAAACTTAAGACAGCAAATATGTAGAAACCTCTTTGTGTGTGTGTGTTTTTTTTTGGGTCAACAAAAGGAGAAAAACCTTTGGAACCTTCAATCTGATGAGCTGGGGGAAATTATGTGGAAGACAATAAGTCCACATTGCACTTATAGTCCTTGCCATGGTATCTATAAATAAATAAATAAATAAAGGAAAAACACCTAGCAAGGAAGAAGAGAAGAAAAAAGAAAGGACCAAAGTCCAAACAAAAAGACTACCTACCAGTTTTTGGTGATTATTAGAAACAGGAAGAGACAAGAGACCCCTGGCAGTTATCACCCAGATTCATAGGATGACCGCGGGTCTCCAAATCATCAAAAGACCCAGTTGTGCAATATAATCACGGTTCTCAATTTTTTGAAAAAAAAATTCAAATACCCAGCTCTAAAACCACCAGTTCATTGTTGATTCTCTTAAGGTTTTTGAAATAATTGGGACCCATGGTTCTTTATAAATTCAAATCACTTCACAACACTAATATATATTTTCAATGTACATGGAAGAAGGATCTCTTGTGTAGAGAGACGAGTTGCACTCCACAAATTGTTATCTAGAAGGACTTTGGTGCTCAAAAGAACAATCTCTTTGAGTAAAGAAGAGTGGTACCATAGTACCTTGGCAACTTCAACACATGTTTGTTGAATAATTAATTAATTTTGAAATTTTCATTTTCACAAATCCTGAAGATTTCATTTTTTCCTTCAGATCATTTTGTTCTTTGAAAAAAAAGATTTCTTTTTGAAAATTCCAAAGTTTTTGAAAATAATATAATTAGTGTCAAGGTTGCCAATGTACTCCTCCATAAATTGTGCTTAAAAGAAAGATCTCTTGAGTAAAGTAGAGTACTCCATAAATTGTTGACTAGAACAACTCACTCAATGCTTCAAAAGTCATATGGAAAAACAAAGCAACCAGCAACTTGTAAGACTCCATGCTTGAAAAGTCCGATGGAAAAACAATGCAGTTGTGACGATTCATTTCACCAGCAGTTGGGACTCATCAACATGCACATGATTGTGACTACATCTAAAAACATGTGCCTGACTACTCGGTAGAGTTGGGGGTTTTTGAGGGGATGAATTGGGGGGCAGATTTGGGGGCTGTTTTAGGGCAAAGAAAGGGGTGCAATTGGGGGTTTTTAAGTGGGTGATTTGGAGGGAAAATTTGGGGCAATTTAGGGGCTGTTTTTTTTTGGGGGGTGGGGGAGGGGGGGGTGTTCTGAGGGCTGAATTTAAAGGTGGCAAGATGCACATTTCAAAGTTGGCATACAAGTGCATGATACATGAAACTAATTCACATGAAAAAAATGGTCGTGATTTATTAAAATCTATGAATGTAGTTTTAGAACCTAAAAGTAGATTAGTTCCGCTTAGAGCTTAAAAGTATATTAATTTCGCTTAATTTGGCCTTGTGAAAGCTTTGCAAAATCTAAAAAAAATTATAAATAAAAATTCTCTTTTTAAGATTGTTTCTGATGATGTTTGGCATTGTGAAACTAACCGGGAGGTCACCCACAACCTACCCTAACCTATCCTATCCTAGAATCAAGAATCAGCTTTATTTGAAAACTAAATAAAAATCAAAACAAAAACCAACCTTCACATTAATAAACTGAATCCAAAACTGCGTGCCAATTTTATTTTTCAAAAAACTTACTAGAATCAACATTGAACTCATAAAGTTTTTCCAAACCAAGGGTTCCTCCTAAAACCTAAGAACCTCACAACATTGATAATGACCTCATGGGCAGGAATTCCATTTGGTTAGGGAGACACATCGATTGGCCCAGCACCAATATTTTGGGATGTTCGGCACTTCTCAATCGAAGCACCTCCTTGCACCCCAGTCCCAAGATAGAAACAAATGTGCTCCCATTTAGCTGAGCTTTCTTTTCACATTAGATACAAGAGAGTTGAACTTTGGGCAAACCATATGGGATAAAATTGAGGTGCTAGTAGGAATGTCTTGGTGGAACAACTTGGGAACTTGAGGAACCCCATGGGAACATGATGAGAACACGTTGAGAACACATTGGGAACAAGGGGAGGAAAAAAGGAGAGGGGGAGTTTGTACTTCCTGTTGTATGGCCTGCCCTTGATCATTATGCCCAGTTAATACACTGACATTTGCTCATTACACTCTGCGAACCCAGGGTGTGATGCTCGGCTGCCCTCCACAGCAATTATCTTAAGATAGGTCCAGAATGTGATGATGATGAAACCCTGCCAAACTTTACAAAAAGAAAGCACCCAAGAAAGGGAGAGTAAAAGAAACAAAGGAGCAAGCACCAAAGTCCAGGCAAGCAAAACAGCCCAAAAGAGGCGAGCCACAAGGAGGAAAGGGCACCACTAAGAACCAAACCCTCCACCAGAAACATGTGAGTATACATAGAGTGAATTAGACGTATGCCAATCTGACCAAATCTTCACAAAGTAACCCAAGAAACCAGATTGAAAATTTCCTTCAGGCCTCCAGCATTAGAATTTGTTGACTCCACACCATATCCAAATATAATAAAATCACAAGCTAGAAGTATCTAAAGGTCCTTGAAATTCAGCACAAAACACATGGGAAAATGAAATATAATATGACTTTTACTTAAAGGTTGGTGAAGAGGTAGGGTGTTCTTAGGAAAGGCTATTAGTCCAGGCCAAAAATAGTGGCAGCTAATACTGTAGTAGGAATAGAATTTCCATGCAACCAATTAGAAGTTGTTTCATGGAGTGAAGGTGCCTCCCTTTTTTATTCCTCGTGGGTGTGGTGTGCCATTTTTAAAGTTGTGTTTGGTGCCGAGTGTGGACTGGCCACTCTCACTTTCCATTCATGCATTTTTATTTTTTATTTTTTGGGGGAGCAGGGGTCAAAGCAAAGAGTTCCCAAGTTCCTGACATGTTCCCCAAAGAGTTCCCAATAGCACCTCACTTTTATCCCAAATGCTTTGACAAATGTTGTCCTCCTTTCACCTACATAGGTGGGCCAAAGGGGAGGAACTCTGTATTTCAAAATAGAACCTTCTATTTTGGGGAGCGTCCATAGTTTCTTTTTTTTTATAAGTGATGGGCCAATCAAGTTGGCTCATTGTTAAAATAAAAAAAAGAACTTGAGAGGCACCTCATCTAATGAATAGGAGAGGTGAATAGGTAGGCTGAAAAGGCCAAGGACACATGATCATTTGAAATGCGTGATTCTTGTAATAATAATGTTTTCCTAAGCATCAAACTGCCTAGTAGGAACTAACATCCCCATTGGCTATTGACATGAACTTGGACTTGATTTCAGTGGAACAAAAAGGCTTAGCTGTGAACAACAATGGCTTGATTTTGTTGGAAGTGTTGAGGCATTGGAGGGACAATGTATGCATTGTCATCTATCTATGAAGGAAGGTAATTTGTTTTGTTTTGTAGTTATGAGATCCACCGAACCAGGATGCTCCAGATTGTCTTCTTGGTGTCTTTGGCAAGCTCTTGATGAGGATGGGTGCATAGGCTTGGTTCCATAACATTTGGACTTGCAGTGCAAAAGTTCTTGAGTATTGAATGATTTCTTCACAGAAAATTTTGGAGGAATGGGAATGTGCCTTTGATGTTGTTGGAAAGATCTTGAGGAGCAGGATTTAATGGAATTTATTTGGTAGGATTTGGATTCAGAATGTGACATTGATTTTCTAAGTGATTTCTGCCACTGAAAATTCAAATAAATTCCAAAAAACTGCATTTTGAAGGAAAAATGAGTTGAGGACGTGCTAACACTTGGGCCAACGGCACAGGCCACACTAGTACCAACTAAACTACAGAAGGTCAGAGAAGCAAAATAAACTTAAAACCATTCAGCAAATTCAGCATGATTTTGGAACAAAATGAGCAATTGCCCCCCAAAAAAACCAAAAAACCAAAAAAAGGTTTTATTTGAGGGGGGTGGGGGGGGTTTCTAAAAGCTAATGAGAATAGATGTATGTGATCATATAAAAATTGTCACCAGGCTGAGAATTGTTTTCACTTCCTTTAGTGTGTATTAATAAAGCCTACTTCAAAAGAAAATAAAAATAGGCACTTAATTATATGCCTTCCAACAAAAGGATGATATAATTCATCTGGTATGTATTTCATCATCAACAAAGACTCCCAAATATCCCTGGTTAGTGGGGTTAAGAGCCGAACAATTCAGAGAACATAATCAATCATTTAATGACCAAGTACTGCAATTGGATAGGTGTCAAAACAAGAGAAGCTTCACACTTCAATCATCGGTTATTTAAATACTATTTTCAAAGAGGAGAGAGTTTTCAAGTAACTCATGATTCCACTTTTGATACATGGTAGACCATGGTCTTCACGAAACTCTCAAACCCATTGTGGAAGATCGTATTACCATAGCCTAGAATGAGTTTCCACATTGACAAAACAAATAGTTTTTTTTTTAATTTTTCAAAAAATTAATTTGTTTATTTTTTTTGAAATTATTATATTTTCCACGATCTACTATGATTTGTCATATGAGTAATGAAATTATTCAGAGTGTAACCTATCATAATCATGATGATTTTCAACATGTACAACTTCATATTTTCACAAAAATTTGTTTCACTATTTTGAGGATTATTTAAAGACAAAACTGACCTTAGTGTAAGGTTTAGGTAAACCATGTCAACAAATTTGTTTAGTACTTTGAATGATCACACATAACTTAATAAATATCATCCAATTTGGTGGATATTCTCTTACTACCAAATTGGGATTTAGAGATCTGGACCAGTAATTAAATCAATTGTTTATTTGGAGGATGCACGGTTTGTTTTGTATGATGGTTGTGTCTTCCTCTTTTTTTGCTTTTTAAATTTTTAGTGGAGGTAGGCTTGAAGGCTCAAAATGCGATCTAAATTTTCAAGGCGCCACGTGACATCATTTAAAACACCTTCAAAGTAAAGATTTTTTTTCACAGTCCATAAGTACATGCAAGCTCAATCACAATCGTTACCATGTTATCGCAATTGCAGTGGCAGCAGCAGAAGATTTAGTCCTAGGGTTTAGTTTTTCTTGCTGCCATAAGTCGCACAAGCCCTTGCTGAATGGATGCGTCATGACATATATGCACTCGACTTATATTCCATTCCCGACTCCTGCCACTATTGCCTCCTCTTCCTCCAAAGAGAAGCACGGTCTTTATCTCTATCGTGAGGGTTGGAAGAAAGATCGACTACCATCTACATCTCGTCAAGCTTTTGGGTGTCCCTGTCCTCTTCATTCCAGGCAATGGAGGCTCCTACAAACAAGTAAGCCCATTGATATCAATTTCTGCATAAATTCAAACCGAAAGAGGAATGTTT
>Ga0116227_10003576_pt1 | contig 34391 bp, 29 predicted proteins | sample S1TSphgellanicum_FD_89693 | JGI IMG/M metagenome (GOLD analysis project Ga0116227, IMG submission 89693) | Host-associated microbial communities from peat moss isolated from Minnesota, USA - S1T2_Fb - Sphagnum magellanicum MG | ecosystem: Host-associated > Plants > Peat moss > Unclassified...
CCCCATGCCAGATTTTGCTGGACTCCACAGAGGGGTCTAACCCCAAGGTAAGTGGGTAACTGAAGCACCTAGGTGGCATCCCAGGTGGCACACACCTGTGCATTAGGCACGGGGTTCACACTCATTTTAATGATAAGAAATACAAACAGCAGAAAAAAGGTAATATCTTTTATTTCATTTTTTTTTCAAAACCTATAATTGATCAATGTATGACCGACAGTTGAATTGGCAGTCATCAACCGGGTATTTGAAAACCTACTCTTTAAACACACTAAAATTGATGCATAACTGACAGTTAGTACCAAAAAGATTGATAACCGAATCAGCATGCAAAAAAAAAGTTTACAGAAAAAAAACAGAGACCTACCCAGAGATTATGAAAAGAAATGAACGACTGGCCGAATACTGGTAAAATCCCACCTTAAGGTTTGATCTCACGGCAAGCTTGCTGCCATCTCCATCTGGAGATTAAAAACCTGCAAGAAAAACAACCTCCCAAAAGTTTTAATAAGTAAAGTTATCGGTAAAGTCAGGCGATTGGGGGTGAGAACGGCTAGTTTCGGCATAATAGGGCATCAAATGCGTAACTGGGAATGAAATCTTACAAAACGAAATATCTGGGACCCAAACTAGTTTTCCCACCAATTTTGGTGGTAAACTGAGTTTCATCCCCTCTTTCATTTTTCCTGAGCGCCTCCACTGCTGCAACATATATTTTCACTGCTCCTACGTGTACAACTACTATAATTACTCTTGAACATTGTGCATTAAATGCTGAGTTTCAGCATTTCATACTGAGATTTAATAAACTTTCCTTACTTCATAGATATCACCAAAAGCATAGGGGTGAAAGAGAGGGTGACTTTACAAATAACTTTAGTGTTCAACATCCATTCCGTAAAGAATTGGCCGGTTTTTCTTAGTGTTATTTTGGGACCCTCCCCAGCCCAAATTTTTCACTGTACCTTCCGGAAGGGCCAGTTCAGGCTTTCAACCGGGCCTTCTGGATTTTGGAAGGTACAGTTCTGATTTTTTTTCTTTTAAGTCTTGTTTCCTTTTTCTATGGCCTTTTATAAGTACGATGCATACATACGGCAGAAAGCCTCCAGAAAGAAAACGGGAAACGCCAGCCCCTCTCTCTTCTTAGGCGAAGGGTCTGAAAATAGACCCTTCTAGATTTTCGAACCATTCCGTCCCTCGGCCTACCTACTGGCCTCAGGCCCGGATCTCAAATCCAGAATGGTCTATTTTCAGACCCATCTCATCACTGAAAATCATCATGGCTGTAGCATGGGAATTTTTTGAGGAAAGACAGATCTAAAGTCACCATATTTAGAAAATAGGTTTCAACAAATGGCCCAATTGTAAGAGGAATCCTAAATTTTTCTACTCCCCCCCCTGCACTCTAAGCAACAAATTTGGCTAAGTCCTCCTCTTGGGCATGATCGCCAACCCACCTACTTCACAAATATGAAGAAAAAAACCATTGAGAAAACGTTGTATATCCTTGATTGATTGTTTAGCCTGGTCTAATTCTGTTATCATCTGCAAATACACAAGGTTCAGATCTCTCGCTTGAGGAGGAATGCCCAAGTTCCACTTGTTCAGTACACACAACAAACAAACAAACAAAAAAAGGCCAGCTACTTGAAGCGCAAGACAAGTAAGACGAGCCAGGAGGCACTGAAGAAGATATCAGCAGGCAAATAGTACTGAAGATCTAGCAATACTTTGTGAGACAGCATTTAGACACACAGACAGATAGAAAGACAAACCTTGAGAATTTTCATAACGAATCACGAGTGTCATGCGTTGCAAGTGTACATCATCTCCAGCAGCGAAGATGACACAAAACTGCAGCAAAACTAGGTGTAAAACCAAAACCACGCAAAAATATGAGAATGGTGTCGAGAAAACACCTTCTCCTCCTCCTCGCCTCGCGGAACGCCTGCTTAGATCTGTCACTACCGGCATCGTCATCATGATCAGCATGTCAGTGCCACAGCAGCAAGTACTACAACAACAGTCCCCGGCACCCAGAAAACCAGCTAATCATGAACTGAAATCATATCAAGATACTAAAAAGGCCTCTTTTCGTTAGGGCGTTCTTATCATCACATTTTCTACCCCCAATAGCAGCTTTCCATTACATTTGTTTCATCCAGCTAGCTCTGCTCACAATCATCACCTCACAGCTCCTGCTGCGTTGCATTTGGGAATTGACCAAATGCAGAGCTGAGTTGTGTGAGCTTCAAATTTCTTCAGCTTCTTCTCCAAGTAACCAAAATATTCTATCTGAGATTTGATAATCGGGATATAATTTTCCGTACCTCCCAAAACAACAGAGAAGATTCACGCTTGATCAAGAGATTGGACACAAAAAAGAAATCTAGTGCAAAGCGTACTGAGAACTTTTTTGGAAAAAATTGCACCCAAAGTCATCAATTACATTTTGGAGGAAAAATAACAAAACCTCTGAAGTTTCCATATTTAGAGAATAGGTTCATAGAAGTTACCAAAACATAGCATGATTCTTTGAAATGAAATGCTTTTTTGGGGAATATCTTATGAGCTAACTACCCGAATCATTGTGTCACCTTCTATCAATGTTATGGTCTCTAAAACATTAGAATATCTACATGAACTTTCATTCATTCACTGACAACGTACAAATTTTCAATGGGACCAGTTGGTGCTCTTTGTTTCCTTGCATATTTCATTTGTGTGGATGTGGGGACTAAAGAATATTATGAACAAGCTGAATCATGACCGAGCCGACAAGTGCAAAGTCAATGGGAAGTAAAGAGAGTCACTTCCTCTATGAAGGAAAGCAACTTGGTCATGCTTATTTGACAAAACTAAGTGTCTTTGTTTGGATCCAAGTCAAATTTCAGTGGTCAATACGGACAATGTTAACTTTTTGCTATATAAGGTGGTCTTTGTGCCCTTGTTTTAGTGCATGTGTTCCATAAATTGACTGTTTTCATCTAAATAGGAATCTCTATATATTGAGATTGGTGTTTGTTTGTTTTGTTTTGTCACCACACTTTAACCCTCTCCAACTATGGGGCCCCTCATTATGTTTGTTGGTACCTTCAGTAGCCCTCAACAAGGTAATGCGCATGTTTCTTATTGCACAAGTTTCGACAAAAATAAAATAAAATAGAATTAGAGCAATTTTCATCATTGGATATTAATTATAGTCTATAAATTTGATCTTTTCAACCAATCAATATCTCTTCAACATGTTGACTGTTTTGTATGCCTTTTCACATGCCATACTTGCCCCTTACTTGGGCCAATGACATTTGAGTTCATAGTTGGACCAATAAGGGGTTGTGTTCACACTTGCTCCAACACTTTGACCAATTTGGTTTTTTTAGTTTGCCCTTTCATATCACGTGGAAAAATTTGCATGAAAAATTTCCCATTGGCCATTTTATTTTCCCTTTTCTACAAAATTATAAAAAAATTCATAATTGAGTTTTTTTGGAAAGTCATGTCTTGAAAAGACTTAGAAAAAGTTTTTTGGGATGTTGTACCCCCTAGAGCTTTCAAGAAAAAGTTTTTTTGGGGGTGTGATTTCTCTACTTGACAACATAAAAAAGGCAACTACAAATAATACAACGTTTTTTATGGGGAAAAATAACCCAAAGTTGCCATATTTCAAGTGAGAAAAAAAAGTTGAAATTTCCATATTTAGATCATAGTTTCTAGCATGTCACCATAGTAGAGTGGGGTTCCCCAAAAAAATCTACTTTCTTTGATGACATATAGCTAAATTTGGCGAAGTCATGCTGTGGATGAATGCCAATCCACCTAACTTATAAAACTTGGGGAAGCAAAACCCTACTTGAAGATGATTGCACTTGTGCAAACGGCACAAGGGCCCATTAATTGTTAAGGAAGGAAGACACAAGACACCCCTTGTATATAATGTTGGGGCGTCTTCCTCTTCTATAACAACTAGTGGGCCCTTGTGCCTTTGGCCCAAGTATAACTTGCATGGTGCATTCACACTTGATGTTAAGTAAGTGTTAAATGAAATCTAGGTGGCATCCTTGGTGGCACCCAATGTTAAATGGGCAATACCTTAACATTAATGTTAACTTAACATAAAATGTTAATGGTAAGGACGTGTAAGTCCTAAATGACTAGCATGGTATAGGGGGACTCAACACTAGAGTCCCTAACACCAAGTGTGAATGCACCTAAATAATTCGGTCTCCATGCTGCCAACACTTTCATCTTCAGCCTAATGACTCCCTTGCTGTTGCTGGACCTGCCTCTCCTCTGCCTGATCCCTCTCTTGCTCGAGTCCTTGATAGAACATAAAGAACAGGCATTTTTTTCCTTTCCATTTTGAGGCACCTTGTCAGCTAGAATATTTTCCAAGCATCCTACTTGGTGGAAGAATTCTTACAATGTGTTAGGTCAGTGCTCTGAAAGAAAAAAATGGATGAAAAAATGTGTTTAGATGAATGAAAAATATTGCCCCTTCATTATGCTGGATAATGGCAGCCCTACAGGCTCTTCCATGTTTTTTGGTCCCATTGCTTGGGCTACTGCCCTCAAAGTGGGACCTCAAAACATGGAAGAGCCACTAGTGCTACCATATGTTGTCTCTCCTGCCTCCTATTCATGCTTGGCCCTTGCACCCACTCGCTCAATTACAAGGAGAAGCCTTTTTCTTATTGGCAAAATTTTGCCAAAATGCAAAATCAAAAATCAAAAAATAAAAAATGAAGTGATTTTGGGGTTTTCCTCACCAGACGTGAGGAGAAAAAAAAGTGAAAATCACCATATTTCTATATATGGTTTTCTGGGTGTAGCCAGATTTATAGAAGGTTGAAAAAAAAATTTGTACTTCACATTTGATTTATAGTCAGACTTGGCTAAATCTTCCTAAGGATGATCGCTGTCTTTTTTTTTACATCTTCATATGGATAATTGCCACTTAAAGCTACATTAAAAAAAAAGGAAAGAAAAGAAAAACAAGACACTTGCATTGCCACTTGTATTGCCACATCATCATGTTTTTGGCTGGCTGGTGGTTGGGGGAGGGAGTGTGTCCATGTCTGTGGACACCAACGGTCAAAGGTCAAGTGCAACAAAGCTTGATGCCCTTTCCCCACCATTGTGAACTCCAAAAGCAAAGGACCAAACCAGTTTTGTCCTGTTATACAGGAAAAACGCGGATATACATCCAAATAATGGCCAAATATGTATAAATGCATATTTGGATTTTTGGTTCATATTGATGTCTGGCTCTGAACGTAACTGTCAGATGCCCAACACATTATTTTCATAATGCATAACCTTATCCAAACTAGCACATCAGGATAGAATATATTCAGTGGAGGTGACATTTTGATAATCTACATATGCATTAGGTTTAGAGTTTAGGTCATTTAAGGTTTAGGTGTTAGGAATTAGGGTTTTGCAACAATAGGAGTGCAATCAAGTGTTTGCACTTTGCAACAATTCATTATTTTCTTTGAGGTCACAATGTGCACACACACATGGATTGTAGCTTGCTTTACTTTCTTTGAGCACATTTGAGTACCACTTGGAGCTTAGCATTTTCATTGTTCTTATTTATTTGAATGTGCAAGCGCACATTTTGCAACTTTGTAGATTTCTTTGTTAGAGAAATTGGCATTGTTGAATGTTGATATTTCATAGCTTGCGGTTATAGAACCACAAGTGCTGCTTTAGAGATCTCACAATTGCATGTCTATATTTTAGGGATTTTTACTATCAATGATGGTTTACATGTGGATTTGATGAATTCACAAATGTTTCGATGCATAATATGTAAATTTGAGCAAACATTTAATGATGTTTTGATTCAAAGATCCATTATGCACAAATGTTTAATTAAGTACATCAAAATTAATGGGATAAAACCCATGATTATTCATGTGCAAATTACACATTCAAAATTGTTTGTTATGAGAAAACACTACACCAAAATGAATGCTAGTTCACTTTGGGTTTCATTAGATTTTGAGTGAATTTGAACGTTTTTACCATGGTGAAATTAACCAACCTTCCAATGAATAGGGACCAGTTGATATGGATAATGAATTGGTTCACTAATACTTAATGAAACAAAATTACTTTCAAATGAAATATAAATTTCCCAAGTCATTTCACGTACTAATTAATTAATTAGGTAACATTTTCAATTAAATTTAAATTATTTAATATCTAATATAATATTTAATATTATTGATAATTTCATGATTTTTAGCTTATGAATTATTGACACATGTCACTATCTATGCTAGGTTAAAAACCTAGCTTAAATACATAGGTCACATAATCAACTTAAATAGACACCTATTTTAGGGAATCACATAGGAAAATATTCGATCAACTTACCACTATTAACCACAAAGACACCATTTGTGAGGTTTGATCCTTTGACCTCTAAAATGAAGACAAACACCCCCATCAAGTCATCACATTTATTGAAATAATGTATTACATTACATTTCTATTATCAAATACTTCATTTTAAACATTACAAAAACATAAACTTTTAAAATTCATATTTTATCGAGATTTTGTCCAAATGAAATGATTAAAGGTTAATTTAATTTTTTTTTCAATAATGTAAATAATTAAATTTATTTCTTTTTGAAAGTGTAAAATCATTTGAACATTTTTTTTTTGAATATCACTATTTAATAACATTTCAATGACCATTCTTTTTGAAAAAAAAAAGTTTAATAAATGGATAATTTTTTTGCTAATATAATAATATTACCTATGTTAGGTTACTTTTAGCTATTCTAGGGCTACTTTTCATTGTTCTAAGTTATTTCACCCTAAGTTATTTTTGATTATTTTAAATTATTTATTATTATTTTTATGTTGCTTTTGGTTATTTATGGCTATTGTAGGCTATTTCACTTTAAATTATTTGCGAATATTATAATTTATTTTTGGCTATTCTAAGTTATCACATTTTAGGTTATTTTTTACTATGTGAAACTATTGTTGGTTATTTTTGGCTATTGAAGGTTATTTCACCTTATGTTATTATTGGTTATATTACCATAGGCTATTTGTGGCTATTTTATTGGTGGCTATTGGTTTAGTGGTTATTTTAAGTAATTTAAGGTTATATTACCATAGATTATTTGTGGCTATTAGTTTGGTGACTATTTTAAGTTATTTTAAGTTATATTACCATAGGTTATTTGTGGCTATTATATTGGTGGCTATTGTTACTTATTCTATTGGTGGCTATTATTACCTATTCTATTGGTGGCTATTGGTTTGGTGGTTATTGGCGGCTATTCTATTAATGAGTATTAATGGTTGTTCTATTAATGGCTATTAGTTGTTATTATATTATAAGTTATTGTTGGATATTCTAAGTTATATTATCATAGGCTATTGGTAATTATTTTATTGTAAGTTATTCTAAATTATTTTTCATAAGTTATTATTAATTATTTTAGGTTATTTTACCTTAGGTTGCTATATTTTATTTTAAATTATTTAAAATTGTTATACTTAAGATAAAGTAACTTATAATAACATAAAATAAAATGATCTTGAATAACCTAAAGTATAACTTGAAATGACATATGTTAACTTAAAATAAAATAACTTAAGGTATAATTTAAGGTTAGTTGAATAATTTAATTTAAAATAATTTAAAATAAACCTATAATAAGTTAGCTATGATACCCTAAGATAAAATAATGTATAATAATTTAGGGTACAATCATTTATAATAGCCTATAATAATTTATAATAACTTAGGGTATAAGTTAAAATAACTAAGGTAGCTTAAGATAATATAGGGTATATCATAAAGTAGCATAAGATATTTAAACAACAACATAAAAATAAACCTATTTATCACAGTAAATTATAATAGTGAATTATGTCAATTAGTAATGAAACACTTATATATTATAATGAAATAACTTTAACTAAAGTGAAATTAGTAAAATGCAATGAATTTATTTCACTTTTAAGGTCCCATAATGATTTAAGCTAATGAACTACACCCCATTTTTGAACTAATGAAACAATTTAATGAAGTGGCAAAACATGTTGTTACTTATGCTTGACAATCATTTAAAAGAAAAGGACAAGTTTTTCTAGTTATGCAATTATTGGATTTTTAGTGCCACAAACTTGTACAAAAAAATGATGAGCAACAATAGTAGTTTTTGGAAGATTTGGTGTTTTATATTTAAAAGGGTTACATGCCTTTGTCTAGTTGTGAAAATAGATAGCTTTAGAGGTTAATTCTACATTGATGTCCTTGTGTTCAATTTACATTTTGATTTTCTTTTGTGGGAGAAGTGTTGCCTACCATGGTCAAAAAGATCATGGACCAACATGTATTGCCAAGTCTTGCATCTATAACAATAATGTCTACTAGTTTTGATTTGTGAATGTCCCATGCCAGTGTGGATAGTTTTGTTTTGGTTATCAATTTTTTAAATGACACATGGGTCCCCATGCTTATCATTATGGGGTTGTTTGAAGTGAACAAGATGACTAACCAATCCATGGTTACACAACTCCAATATTTGTTTGAAAAGTTTGGTTTGTTACACCGAATGATCACTTTTGTATAATATGAAGGCATCAATTTGGCTAATATTAACTTTACATTATATCGTCAATTGTGAACCTTTGAAGATTCTTAAGGTTTATGACGGCACATGTTTTGGGCATGTGATGTTTAAAACTTGCCAATATGCTACAAATGATGACAAATTTTTTGTTGGGCTAGAACATGTGAATCTGAAGGAGACCTAGGTTGGTTTACAAAAAACCACCACTTGGGACCAAAAAATCAAAACAGGTCTAGGAATGGGCTTGTGTTGAAAGTGGGATGTGACATCGAAAATTAAAAACTCATGTGAAGATCAAATTTTCAACCAAGGTCATTAGGTTTGAAAAGATGCTTGAATGTAATAATGCCATTATTTTTTATTATGGTAAGCAAAATTTGTGGCTTTACAATAGAAAGTACCCAAAGCCCAAGTGTGGGCTATTGTTGAAGTAATCACATTTGCTTTGAATCTAGTTGTTTAAACATGTGTGTTGAATCAATCCAAAGGCCACTAATTGTTAGATGTTTTGACAACAACTATCACATTGACTATGAACATGGAAACTGAGTTGTTGCATCTTTCTAACCCATCTAAAATTTTTGCCCCTTTTGAAGCTAAAATCCTACTTTTGCATAAAAACATGTGATTTGAAGTTATAAAGGTGATCAAACCTTTTTTGGATTTCTTGAGGTCTTTTGATGCACATAGCAAGTTCACAACATGATGGATATTATGTTGGATACACGTTTCAAGGCTTTGCGCATTGTGGAAAGTTTGGCGAAATGCAAGAATGCAACTAAATTAACATTTGAATATGATGCCAAGGTTGTGATTCTTTTTCAAATGGTGTGTTTTGATCAACTAAACCCCAATACTATTGCATTTATGATAACAACTGATGATATGGGATGGGAGTTTGAAGAAAATATGTTTGGAGTGGGGGTTTCAATTAAAGGTGCATGCACAAATGGGTGGATCAATTTGGGTGTCACACAAACCAATTCTACTTTGTGGTTGCCATTACAATGCCCATGTTGATTTATAGATCTTGAAATTTATTAAAATGGACTTTGTTTTAAAATATTAACTTGAATATTTACATGATGGAAAAAATCATTTTACACATTTTATAAAATTGTAAAAGCCATGGACTTTTGAATTCAAAACTCATGGACTATACCTTTGACTACCATTTCTTTGTGGACTATGATATGGTCCATCGATTGATGGGGTGTGTGTCAAGGACTTGAAATTAGTAAGATATCATAATAAGGAAGCTAAGTGTGAAAAAATGAATCAATTGAATTTTAGGATTATACTTATGGGCTTTTTGAATGGGTTAATAAGAAACAGTTTTTTTGAAGTTCATTTATATTGGAAGAAGAGGTGTTTTATGGTATTTTCGCTTCCATGCTTTTAAAAAAAAAAAACTCTAGATGTGCCATTAAGGACATGGAAAAAATATGGAGGAAATCAATGTAAACTAGTTGTAATTTCTAAAATCTGATTAGAAGTTTGAATAAATAGGGATTTTGGTTCTTTGGCAAATTGGTCCACCCATTTGTGCACCTACCCTTGAGCAAATATTTTTAACATTAGTCATTGGAGAGTTGTCTTTGTTTAGGAAGTTGTTTATTTCTTCATTTGCATGTGAAATACACTAACTTGGTGGCATATGCATGAAAGCCAATTTCTGAATGTGGGTTTTCTTGCAAAACAAAATTTTAAAATCTCGAGTTCAGAAATAGAATTTGAACGGGTTTTTAGTCTTGTTGCGGTGTTGATGGCTTTAGGGCACTGCCACTTGCAAGTGGACAACATGGATTGGATTATTATTATTGTGAAGAATTGACCTAATGATCCACATGCCAATTGCAAGCCAAATTCAAAGTTTAAACAATACTTAAGAACAAAAAACTTCTAGTAGAAGATAAGTACAATTTGATTGAAGAGCATGATTATTTTGAAGAATTGCAGTTGATGGCGACTAACTTTGTGGGCTAGGATGGGTTTGTGTGGGGTGTGGTTGGGTCAAGGAACTTGTGCTACAATTTGGCACCTAGTTCTTCATAAGACTGGGGTTCAATTGTCCCACAAGTTTTGGTTTGGTTCTTGGAGTTTAGGTTTTTTGTTCTTTGCTACAAAATTTTTTTAGGCTAACCTTTGTGCATATCCTACATTTTTTGAAAATTGAAAATTGGCATATTCATAACCAACAATATATTTTTAAAGTAAAATAATGTGTAGCCGGATGGTGTAGTAAATTTCAGATTATTTTGAAATACATATCCTTCTTCCTTGAAAAAATGGGAAATATTTTATTGGTATCCACAAGATAGGCCTAAAACAAATAACCAGACAACACAGGACCAAACCCTACCGCCCTGCCTCCCTCCCCCAAGGACTTAAAGAGTCAAGGGAAATTTCAGGGTTTCTTTTTACAGATTTCTAAGGTAGCACCCAATGATTATTTTCTCGACAAATTTTTTTGCTTTTCCAACAAAAACTTGAGAAAATTTGGGAAAATTTTGCTTTTGTAGGTTAAACTTGACTAATTTTTTGCAAAAATCCTTTGTATGTGTTGAAATCATATTTTCAGGTCCAAAAAATGTGAAAATTCGCCCAGAAAGAAAAGACACAGAGAGAGAAATAAAAAAGTGTAGGGCAAAGCCCCAAGGTGGTGATACTCCAAGGACAAGGGGCCCGCAACAAGGCTACCATGGTAGCCAAGTCTATTGCCCATTGTCACGACATCCTCTTCCTAGGCCTTCTATTTTGGGAATGTGCCTCACATATGGACTTCACTCATTGTAAGATACGAGACAACTGTTGTTATGAACCTTAAAACATGCTTAAAGCCTTGGCCCGATTTTTTTACACTTTGATCACAATGCCTAGGAGGGGGAGGGCTCTTAGACCTACTCCTTAAGAGTGGAAGGGATCTATTGCCTATTTATAGGCCTACAATCCATCCTGCTCTTGAGGAGTAGGTGTGAGATCCCGTCTATTTTCTAGGGGCAATATTCATGTTTATAAGGTCCCCTCCAAATACACACTGAGTCTTTTCCAAGTGCTTTACAAACATGCATGTGCATCTTTATGGGACAGAGAGAAAGAGAGAAAATAAGTTGTCTTTGTAATTCTTTTAACTAGAGATTTCGTTGCAACTACATCTTTTTGGTCTTTTGTCAAAAACATTGAAAAATTATGGCAGAATGTAATTTGAAGTGGATTTTTTCTTTTGTCTTTTCAAATTGCAAAAATTCTATTATGTTGGATTTTAACTTTCTTGTACTCTCACATGGACAATATGATTGGTTTGAGAACCTCAAATTCCATGAGGTTCCACCAAACCAGCAAATTAACCAAACCTGGAATGGGAGGTTCACTTCAAAATCTTGGAACAGAAAACACTGGTTTCAACTTGAAATCACAAACACCACCTGGGTATGTATGGACTAGTGTTGTGCAAGTATATCTTTGGCTCGGATATACCTGTTGGGTATAGAGGGAGATATAGTACCTTAATCTATATTCCTCAAATCAACACACCTTAATGAAGCACATTTTCAAGGGTATGTAAAATTCTAAAATTACGTCCTATTTGTAACCTTGAATATAGGTAAGAAATACTCGCACCCATAGTCAAACATATCTCAACATCTGGGTACAAAAATTAAAATTGAGGATCGTTAACTTGTGATAACAGTGCATATGCTAAAAGTGATAAGTGTGTGTGGTAAGGATATATTTCAAACGGAAGACTCCCCTTATTTTGGAAAGTCATAAACTTTCACAATACTTCACTGAATTCCATGATTCAAAAGCTTACTAGAACACTGAGAGATGAGCTACATCATTATCTTTTAATAAATTGTCTCTTAGTACATATATACCCTTCAGGCTGAAAATAAAGTTTTTGAATACTTGGGCACTATCAATGTTACAAATCAAAGCCAGACCATTGATGTGGGTTTCTTAGAGCAGAATTTTCCTGTTCATTTCTTTAGAGGATCATGCCTAAGACAAGAGGTTGTAGGGATCCAGATCACAAGGGCTTTGTCTAAATGACTTTCTAAAACAAATGTTGATTAAGACTAGTTTTCCATGAATGCTAACCATTCTCACCATTGTTTAACAAAATTGAACAAGTGCAAACAACCAGCTCCTCGAGTCTCTTCTCGGCCATTTGCAATTTTAGGAAGGGGAGCCAAAAGGGTGACTGTGACCAAGATCAAAGGCCATACCTTTGGTTACAAAGCCCAATACTTTTTCACTAACTTCGTCTTCCTTGTTGGGGAAGTATGTAGTTCGACTACTAAGTACCACAAGAATCTTTGTCTGGGGATCCAAAAGCAAAGTAATTGCTTTAGATATAGGGGTTGAGCTTGTCACCATAGGTGGAGGCGGTCGCATTATGTCTTTCAATCGAGCATCCATCTGCAATCAACCAGCAAACCAGCAAACTGGTTCAGAGACCAACCTCCAGAAAAACCTCCAGTGCCAGAGAGAAAACCTGTTGATAAGTTCAGTGTCCCTCTTCAAGGATTTACAAAAGGTTCCTCATAGCACCACATTACGGAATATCAACACCCCATGCATGATCATTTCTGCAATTGGTTTTACAATGTCTATCTTGCACTATCTGGTTCCTTTGAAGGCAATGGTAGAGACATTTGTGAATGATTGGATTCCAAGGAAGGGAAGGTAAGCAACATGAACCTCTGAGCAGTCTTCAGCAAAAACAACACCAATGCAAGCACCTCTCTCATCCACAATGGGCAGCACTTGCTCTCTCAAAAACCGTAGTGCCACTTTTCGCACTTGAATGTCACCTAGTGGTGGCCTTGCTTCATCATAAGGCACCATTATACTCTCAACACCTTCATTTGGTGACACCTGCTCCACATACAGAGAACTGACTGATAAGGAGACAATCAATAGGAAAGACCAGTAACAAGAATGCCAGATCTAATGGTACATGTGAGTTTACCACATTTTCATTCTTTGTTGCTGGCAAGCCGAAATGCAAGGGCTAACCAAGGAAAAGAATGGAACAGAAACAATACTTCACACATTAGCCTTATAAATTACAATGAACAGCAGAACCAATAGGGCCAAGACATTTGTGGAAGGAACTATTAACATAGTCAACACACAAATGGATCTGCTTTAAAAGGAGACAAAAATTACAATCACCTACCCCAGGCCTTAGCTTGTAAGGGCTGAAAACATCTTCAGAAAATCCTGTCAATGCCTGCAACCGCACAACAGCCTGCACCAAATATACTCCATATGTTACCAACCAACTGAAAGAAAAGGGTAGTATTTGGAAAGCAAGAAAATCGGTATTGACCTACACAATGTGTAATGAACCTCTGAAACTGGTGATATTCCACTCAAACTATCATATACCATGACAATTGAGTAAAGATGGTTCAGCAATTGTTATCTTGAGAACTTCCCAAATGGCCTCAGACTCATGAACTGTAGACTTCAATATAATTTTGATTCCCATCGTTCAAGGCGTAGATCCAGGTTATATCTGTATCTCATTCTCATCTTGGACTTCTTCATAAGTATTTCCTGACAACTAAACCCTACACCCTTTAATCTTCAACCCTTCAATTGTCAACCCTTGAACCTCACCCAAAAATCCAAGTTCTAAAGCTCTCAATAAAAAATTCAAAGCATGACAAAAAGCTATTTCCAGAAGGCCACTAACCAGGTATGCTCGCTTGCTTAATGGAAGGCCCTTCTTCAAGCCCACCATATTTTTCAATGTCCGTTTTGCCAAACCAAGCTGCTACCAAAAGCACTCATGAGAGGGATGGTTTTGTCAGCCTAGCTTGGAAACACACCATATTTGTCATATTGCTGAAACCTATTGCTTGGGGCATACCTGTATGTGATAATCTTTGTGTCACATGGACATACAGCATTCCATTACAGTCACAAATACAACAACCAAAGAACTCTCAAAGTGACTCATCCTAGACTCTACTGCAAACTTAGCAGACAAAAAAAGCCAACAGATCAAATGATTATGAAAGTTCATTTTTACCTGACCAGCAAGCACAGCAGCTTCAATGTAAAGCTCATCAGCTTCTGCTCGATCTTCTGGCCAGACATGGCCAGCAGCTTCAGGAATTAAGCGTGAACGCAATGAGCCCACCATGGTGACATCCCCCCTCTCTGCAAATGCTCTCATCAATGCCAAGAATACATGTGCGCGTGGTTTTAATTGAACGTCATCTTTAGCATTCCTTTGCATCTCTTCAGCATACGCTAGCCCTCCTGAGACCAACCCATTGTCAATGACATATCCACTGGGCTCAGAGTCCCACAACTCAGTTACAAATCCAACACATCACCAGGTCCAATAGGGATATGTCAGAGCCCTTTGGAGTTAAAGAGGCTCAGAGTCATTATCTTCTGTTAATTTTTGTGCAAATTGTGTTCTTTGCTAATTTGGCTGAATCATCAACAACGTACGTGGCATGAGCTCAGTAACAGCTCTTCAAAAGATCCAAGTCCAAATATTGCTGGTGCCAAGTTTGCAGTATGTACTCATTTTTCCAGAAATAAAGATCTGAAGACTGTTTATCTTTACACAGTTCAGCTTCCTTCTTTAGCACTTTTGCTTCTGGGCAAGTGATACTTACGCTCAGGAGAACCAGAAGCAATACAAGCATCAATGATGGCAGTGTAGGCAACACGATCAAGAACACATGTTGGCATTTCCTTCATCTCTGTAACCATGTTGCAAACACCCTCCAAGTCTCCAACATCTGCCAGGCCCTGTCCCATCTGGTGTCTCAATACCCATCTCTAGATTGTCTTATTGATCAGCAATTGTAAAAGTAGATCCTGGAGTTCACACCAGATACATATCCAGCTGCCAACTGCTGCCAATGAGTAACTCAGCAAATCTTGGTTAACAACGGAGTGTCCTTGTAAATCTACTTGTGAGGACCAAACTGCTGAATTCATTCTCACTCATCCCTGGTAAGATTTGACTGAAGACAGCATTTATTGCTCTATGTGTGGGAGTAGCTCATCTACTGTACTTAAATCCGATGAGGAAACAATCAATCGAGTGTAGGGCATAGTGGTACCCTGAGGAGAGTAGTGTAAGTAACAACATCTGGGAGTAGCCGTGACGTTTGCAGCCTCTTGGCATCTTCCTGCAATAGAACATAACCCCTTTTCAAAAACAAACCATACTAGTTTACTCTATATACTAGCATCATTTCTTCATGTTTTCAGATTGATGCTAATGGGCAAGCTTATCTTTGAACAGTTTCCTATATTGTAAAGGCACTGATCTTTAAGTGATTCTATGCATCTGCTCAACAGATTAACTTGGATAGGTCCTGTCCTCCATTTCAGATTCTAGTTATTTTTGGGCATGGCTGACTTAGAGTCAAATGGGTGTTCTGTTCAAGACAGTTAACAAAGAGGGAAGTGTCAAGAACCTTCATGGCAGTGAGAAGCTCAAAAGCACGGGCCATGTCACCACCACGCACACATGCTAAAATGAGGGAGTTATAGGTCAAGCGCTGCAGCTGAAGCCCATGTGATTTCATCTCATCCATCAGCTTCAAGGCCTCTAGTGGATTATCAGACCGTGCATAGCCCTGCTTGATTTTTGGTGCTTGTCAGCTTTGTTACACAAGGGAGTCCATTTGGAGTCCTCAAAACAGGCTGTGCTATATCTATAACATTCTTCAAAATGATGGCCCATAAGATATTTGAGAGGCATTTGGTACTGAGACAACATTCATTCAACATGCTGGCAGGGCATCACTTCTTATGCAGATTGCAAGATGGTACAATAATCTTATCTCTGCACTTTGACTTAAAAAGCTTTCACAATGGGAATTCAGATATATGTAAGGATAAGAAAGTGACAGGGAGTACCTTAATGAGAAGATTGTAGGTGAAAGTGGTGAGGCCTGATTTCCTGACTGATGACCGATATCGAAGCAGCACACCCCGTGCTCGAAGTGCTTCCCCTGCAAGCAGACTCAATTTCACAATGGAGAAACAAGAGTCTTCTTGCAGAAACTTTAGCTTTAGCAGTTGTCTCCAAATACATATGGAATTATACCAGGATAATTAGCTAACTGACGGTCTTATAGTTTCATGTCGTACAACAAAGTGTAGAGTCATCCTTGCTCATCTGTTGATGTCAATCTCATGCCTTTTACCTACAGTACACCAATCCTAAAGGCCATTATGTATATACTTGAAGCCACCACTGTTTTGGATATAACATGACAGTTGTCTCAGTGCTTATAACAAACAGGTTCAGCAACAATGTTTAAGTGCAGCTGATGAACACGGACCTGCATCAGCACATGCATTAACTAAAGTGTTCAGATGGACATTGGTTAGTTCTGGCTGTCCAGGGGCAGTTCCTGCTTCCATAGATTCAAGAAGTTCAAATGCATCATCTAGCCTCCGAGCCTCCCCCAAACCCTGCCCCAAGCAGGCAACAGTACACGGCCACATTGAGTATACATCACATGTCTTTTCAGTTAGTACTCAACCAATCCAACTTTTTGATCCATTTCCTCCCTTGATGTTGTCATACTATTTTGCAATGGACCAAAACAAAGATTCTCTGTATCACACCACCAGAGCATTAAGTCAACAGTCAGTAACATCTTCTCAACTTGCTTTAGGGTTACCTTCAACAGAGTTCCATAGGTGACATTATCTACACCAGTACCACCAGGCGCTGCCATCTCATTGAAAACACGAAGTCCATAGTCAATGTCCTTGCAGTTTACACAGGCCATCAGAACTGCATTCATTATGATGTGGTTCAGCTTTCCATTTTCCTTCTTAGCAATCTCAAGCTCCTCAAATACCTGTCCCAACACACCACACAAAGCAGCTAAAACAAAATGAAGCTCCCAATCTGGAATGTCAGTTGAGGAATGACAGCCTCATTCTCAATAACTTCAATAATGGTCTCTCTAGACAGAACTGGTCCATTGAAAGAGGACTGTAAGTATTATGTGCCCAAGTACCAACAATCAATGTTTGGGGGTAAGATTTTGTAGTAAGCTATTTATGGATTTGGATTGAAAGTCTCTGTGAGATTCAAAACAACATTAACACTTACTTTGCCAAGCTGTTTTCGATTACTAAGCTCCACGATTCTTCGGGTCAGAGCACGTAGTTTGAACTCCTTTTTCCTCCAGAAAGGCCAAATTTTGACAGCACTCTCATCTTTCACCGTCTCACCTTGAGAGGACAGTTGCTCCCGTTGCAACATTTCCAACTCTCTTCTTCTTCTTACCTGCCAAGGATGTGCAGTCTTCATATACCTTTGTTTCTGTGAGCAGCAGGTGCTATGCCAAAACCCATGTACATCTGTTGGTAGGTTATACCCAAGCCTCAGACAACCTAATGTTGGAAATTTTAAAGATGAACAAGGCACTAATTTGGGAAGCACATGAAAAGGCCTTCAAATGAGATTATTCATGGGGTTTCTACCTCTGCAAGAAGCTCCAGTTGCCGTTCCTGAGGTCTTTCTTCTTTTGGCTGTCCCCGCCTCCCTCTGCTATTGCTCTTTCCCCAGTTGTCACCTGCCAAAGATTCAGAAATTTCAGTATCTTATTGTTGAACATGGTTGAACAGGGAACATGTCTGGTTAGATCATATGACAAGGTTTGTGGCAATGGTATTCAGTGTATCAATGATGCAGTACTGGTCAGTGTGTGCTGTGACCATGATGCACCTAGAGATGTCTGATGAGTGTCACAATTGCCAGTGGCAATGGACAATAGCACCCTTTCAATCAGTCTGCATATTTCAAGGAACAGGCATTTATGGGGTGTAGAAAATATTTTCTTTTCAGCAATAAGCTCTCTGAGGCCATGAAGAAGCTCAGAAATTAAAATATATATTTGATACTTTCAAATTGGGACCACAGTAAACTCTGGAGAAAAAAAACAACATAATAATCCCCATTGACAACAGTAAATCTAGAACCTTATTCACTCCACATTGGTACTTGGCACAAAAAATCACAAACGTTTCACAGCCAAAACTATGAATAGATAGTGAAACCAGGTGAGTACCTGTAGTTGAGATGGCATGGTGAACACCACATCTTCTTCTTCTATGTGAAGCTCCTGGATGCAAGAATATATTTCCTAACCACAGGACGTTGTCTACAGTTTCAACTGTGTCAATTCTATTGCTTCCTAATTTTTTGTTGGCTTGTGTAGATTGCAAGATAAATTTCTGCCATCCTTCGAAACCCTCCTCCCTAAACTTCCTTCTTGCAGAATTTGATCCTTGCAATCCTGCACAATGTTCAAAAGAAAACCAACTCTTGTTTTGGATGAGCAGAAATGTTTCGCACTGAGCAGAAGGAGGTTCATTTCTATCTGTTACAAAAGAATGATACCAATCCATTAAGCCAGGAGCAAAACGCACAACAAAATTCACCTACTGTGGAAAGTCTGCAAAAAAAATTGTATGCCAGATCAAAGCACCTGAACAATGCTGGGATTTCCCTCCTTCATAAAATGCTCCGCTCATAGGTTAGTATCATGTCAGCCCAGAGAGTGCTGTCTTTGGCTACTTTGCAGCAGAAAGAAATTAGGGTTTCTTAGGGTTTCTGAGAAGAAGAAGAAGAAGAAGAAGAAACAAGGGAATGTGTGTGTAGGTATGTTACCATAGCTGCAGCTGGGGGGGAAGTCTCCTGCCGTCTCTCCTTCTAAGGACCTAGCAACCACCAGCTCCCTCGCGGCGTTGCTGTTCCTGCTATTGTTGTTGTCCCTGCAGCTGCGTTTCCCTGGGGATGGAAACAGATGCATACAGGAGGCCTGAATGCACTCCATCTCCACACCGCAGCCTCCTCCTTCACAAGAGAAGAGCTTCACATTGGGAAACCATGCACACAAACTAGATACCCCCCAGATTGGCAGAGAAAATCTTCTCCAAAAAATCAGAGAGAAGAAGAGAAGGCGAAGGGGAGGGAAGCAACAGCACGCCCTCCAAACTCCGAAACTCCGAAGAGTCAATAGAAAACAAGAAGGGATGGATAATGGGAGAGACGAAGAACGGGCAGACTAAAAAATTAAATTCTGGCAGAAACAAAACACTTTCTCAACTCCAAGAAAATCATTTTCACTCCTCCCCCCTGCCCCGTCCCAAAAAAGGTACCTACCTAACAGTTCACAACGGGTAAATCTTAAGCCTAACAGGGTAACTGTCACACCAAAGGTAAATTTAAAACGTAAAAGGGTATATATCTTACCCTCCGGGTAACTCAAAGTATACGTCTTTTTTACCCTGTTGGGTAGTTTTTAATTTATCGCAGGGTAAAATATTATTTACTGGCTCATCATCGCCACCATCTTTTCTCCCTCTTTTACTTGGGCTGTAGAAAAAAACAATCATGTTCGGTCTGGTGTGAAACGTAAAGTTGAGAATTTTTTTTCCTTCTGACCGTTAAGAACCTCGACAGACCTTGCTCTGTAAGCGAAGCTTTTTCGCAACGGAGTCGTTGCGCGCGCGTGTTTGTGACAAGAGTTTGTGTGTGTGTGTTTTTGTCCATCTCTTCCCCTTATTTGTATGAGTGGAGATGGACCGTATTCGGGCTTTATTGTGTTTTCATCTCCAAGAAAACAGAGTTTCAGGTATAACAAAATAGTGGGAGCAGAAATGAAAGAGAGGAGCTGGCCACCAAGTGTGACATAGAATGAGAAACGGTAGGAGACTTCTCCTGCTGCAGCTATTGTAAAATACCCATTACCCATTTCTTCGTTTATCCTTTCTACGACAGTAGACACCCTAATTTCTTTTTTTGCTGCAAAGTAGCCCAAAAGATAGGAACAGTCTCTGGGGTGACACTTTGAAATTCTCATCATCGTTGTTTTTACAATGTGTAAGAATGCAAGGATCAAGTTCTGCAAGAAGAAATGTAAGGAGGGTTGTGAAAGACGACAGAGATGTATCTTGCAAACTACACAAGCCAACAACAACAACAACCTACAAAGAAACAGGATTGACACAGTTGAAAGTGTTGACAATGTCTTGTTGTTAGGAAATATATTTTTGCATCTAGGAGCTCCACATCGAAGAGAAGGTGGTGTCTGCCATGCCATCCCAACTACAGGTACTCACCAATTTCACTATCTATTCATAGTTTAGGGTTTAGGGTTTAAGCAATTGTGTTTTCTTCTGTGGCAAGTCCCAATGTGGAGTGAAGAAGGTACTAGAATATCGGAGCTTGTGTAGAATCTGATCCCCAAGTCCTCTGAACACAGTCTGACAGTGGTGGTGAATGGCAGGTGGTTCCTATACATACATCCAGGATGGGATGCTCATCCCACATAAATTCCCAGATAGAATTGGTGAAGGATCACTGCATCCAGTAATGGGTTCTGGCTGATAATAAACTTGGAATCTTCAAAACCAGCTTTTAACCTCACAGGGATGGGGATGCAGGTGAAAAGAATGCAAGAAGTACTGTGCAAGCATTTGGTGATACTGAGTCCTCAGGAAAAGATTCCAGTTGTTGGGTATGAGGAAATGAATATAGAGGAGGGCAGGGTTTGAATCTCCAACTTGTGAATGCTGTGGATGCTGACTCTATTCTAGCAGAGGTGGCAGAGGTGCTTGCCAGATCCGGCAGTCAGCAAGATTGCTTTTGAGTCCTCTGAATTCAGCCACAGAACTCCACCAAATTGCAAGACATATGGGTCAGGCATATATGTCCAAGTTTGATCGGCTCACCTTTGCAAGAAGGAAGGAGATGATAGAGCTCCAAGATGTTGCCATCAAAGTTCTGCCTGAATCCTCAGTCCATGGAATCTCAAACATAGCTTGGGCTTTATCAACAATCAGTGGTAGTTCAATTTATTTTGGGAAGATGGACCTCATGGCTAAGACAGCTTCAGATAGTGTAGAAGAGTTTAAACCACAATTTCTTGCAAACACAGCTGATGCCTTTGTTTATAAGTCTATGCAGCATTTGTCCTCTCCTCTTTTTTTCTCTATGTCTCAACAGGCAAGTCTGGTGCCCACAGGTTTTCAGCCCCAAGAGCTTGTCCAGTTTTTTTGGGCATTTGCAAATATGAATCATCATCCTCTAGATGATTTCTTTGACAGTCTCAATTCCCTTGTACAGAAGGAATCATTTATGAGTACAAGTCTATTTAAGAACCTAAGTTGACAACATCTTGCCAGCATTGCTTGGTCATGTACTGTGTTGGCCCGACTAGAGCGTCCCTGGTTCACTCATTTCTGGACTACCCTAGCCAATCACACTGATGGGTGATGGATGTGGATGATTGGCAAGTGAAGGGTGCTCAACATTTGTCACAATTGTATCAAACAAATTTGAGTTTGCACGAGTATCCAAATCTAGACTTGTTCATTGGGACAGAGTGGGAGCAAGTTCTGTCTGAGGCATGGGAGAAAGAGAGTGAGCTTCAAGTGCGGTTCATCATGAAGAAGTTGACTGGTTGCTTGTTGGAAGAGGATGGGAATGGGTATGTGAGTACACAGGTGCTGAATACTCAGTAGATCTTGCATTGGTGGAGTCTAAAATAACCCTTGAAATTGATGGCCCAACACATTTTGCTCATAATGCAGGTGCTGTATATTTTCCACCTTATTTCTCATGTTCTTAGAGTTCTGAAGCGTAAAAGCATACTCTTCAAAGTTTCTATTAAGATGAACCAGAAGTTTGCTGAACAAGGAAAGCATTGTGTTTGGTGTGGAATCCTCTGGAATCTTCAAAATGATTCTCTCAAAGGGCTTCTCAGTTTCAAGTGGGAAGCTTTTCAAAGCCCACTTTCTTGTTCTCACAAGAACATGCTCATTGAGCTTTCAGCATTGTTTCTTGCTTCTCTTCCTTGTTCCATGTCTGGTCTTCTTCTGTTTTTTTGTTCTCTTTTGCATTCCTCTTTCCTCTTGGGGTTTTTCTTCTTGCACACCATTGCTTTCTACACTTTTTTGCTCATTGTAGGTGTAAGAACTTTTTTGTCTTTCAGATGGTCAACCTAATTGTCCTTCTGAAGATAAAAGGTTACCTTTTAAAGATTCTTCTGAAGAGAATTAAAGGGTTGCTTAATAAAGATTATTTTTAATTTTTTGGAATTTCAGCTTTTAAAATTTTCAAAATGACTTTGTCCTAATAACAATTATTAGTTTATTACAATATTTGTGCATAATTTTAATAAAAATAAAAGTTCAAACACTTTAGTTGTTGGATTGTTATTCTTATTGCGCTTATTATGAAGTAGTTATGAGATTATTATGATAAGGGTGCATAATTTTAAGAATAAATAAATATTCATTAATTTTAAGTGCTTGATTTTCATTTATATTATGTTTATTATCAAATAATTATGAGATTATTATAATATGGGTGCAAACATATTAAGATGGAGTACATAATTTTGTCATAATTTGTTATAAAATATGAGTATAAAAGAAAATATAAATGAATATTTTTTTAAAATTTTAAATTTTAAAATAATGTTATATGTGATATGATTACATTGCATGAATTTCATGAATAGATTTTGAATTACCATAACTTATTGAACTTTTAAAATGTTAAAAATCTTGCATCATAGCTTATACCATGTGATTATAGATTCATTATATTTGTTAAAAAATTTAGTTAAGTGATTTTTTTAATATAATAATGTGATGCATGATATGAAGGAAAAAAATTTTAAAAGATTTTGAAAATCATAAATTGAGATATACAATGAAATATCTAAATTTTTATAATTTTTTATTCATTTGAATTAGTATTTTAATTTATTTTTTGAATGTAAATTTTGATATAATATTTTATAATTGGTAAAGTCTAGAAGTTTTTTTTAAGAAATTAACCTTGTCATATGACTTGTGCAATATAAAATATTATGTTACAATGTATATAGACTTTTATTTTAACACTAATATAGAATTCACATATTTTGAAAAGTATTTCACCTTAGTGTGTTTTTATAAAGTGCACAATTTTAACATCAATATAAATTCAAACATTCTAAAGATGTTTGATTTTGATTTTTGTTACATTGATTATTCTAACAATATAATTAGTAATTAAACATTTAGGTTTTGAATCAAATTTCATAGTGGAAACAAAAAAATTATATTTTGAAAATTATTGTTAATTTCAAACTTCAATTTTTCATAATGAAATATCTTTGATTAAATTCACATGATTAACATTGAAATACACATGATTAACATCATCATATTTTTAAAACTCCTCAAATGATTAAGTACAAAGGTTTTTTGAAAAAATATTATACCAAACTGATGTTTCGTTCAATTTTTTGATTGAATCATGCAAAATTTTATTAATTCGAAACATTAAAAAACCTAATTATTTATTTTTAACTTCACCTCAAACTTTGATAAAAAACATGTTATATCACCATTTATTCCCATATCTTAATTTACATTGTTATTTTTTATTTTATAACATTTTTATTTTGAGTAATTTTTATTTTTTAGTTTTTTTATTATAGCAAATGTAATCAATAGCAAGTGGTCCATGACATGTCTTTCTTTGTCATCAATGTTAAATCATTTTTTAAAAGTCTTTTGTTAATTTTGAAAAACCATGAAACAAACAAAATGATTTTTTTTACACAATTTGTTAATATTTCTTCCACTTCTAAACATTGATGCACATACCTACACACATGTAATTGTGAAATCATGTAAGTATTGAAAATTGAATGAGCAATTTGTGAATAATATGTTAAATTATTCTCAAATTATGTATTGCACTTATTATAATATATAATAAAACACATGAAATTCAATATTTTGCAATTTTTTTTTATTGGTTTTACAAGTTTTTTTCACATTTTTTGAACTATCAACATGTTATAATGAGTTGAATCATCCATCTTGAACTTATTGAAACCATTATTCAAATGTTGCATATTGTACTTACTAGTATATATTGGAACACACATAACAACTTAATATTTCACATTTATATTTGAACAAATTTAATTTTTCACATTTTTTCAAATTATTAGCATTTGCACATGAATTAAATCATTCATTTTGAATGTATTAAATCCATTATTCATGAATTGCATTTTACATTCACCATAATTTTTTGAAATGGATATATAAAAGCTTGGCAATTCTCACATTTATATTTGAATAGGTTAGTGATTATGTCAAAATGTTCCTACATGCAAAATTTAAGATGCATGTAAACCTCTAAATTATAATATTTTCATATTATATATTTATGTAAATTAAAATGTATGTTTTTTCCCTAGTTTGTTTTAAATATCATAAACAAGTTTTTATTACAAATGTTCATGATGCCACACTAAAAAAACCCAACAATAATACCTATTTTTTTTCCATTTTTTTTCTTGGTGTATTTTTTCTTATCATCATTTCAAAAAATATCTTATCAAATTTTCTTTAATAAAAGAGTTTTTAGTTCGTGTTTATAAAATTGATTTTGGGTTGTTAAAATTCAAAAGTTTTTTATTAAAACCAAAACTCAATTTACTAAATTAAATGATTTTTAAAAAAACCTTCAACACTCATATAAATCATTTAACACAAATTTCTTTGATCAACATGACATTAAAATGACATTACATAAATATGTTTGAAAAAATTAATAGTTTTTCAATTATCCAACATGGTTTTGGTTCATTTGACTATTATTGCACCCAAAGGTGATCATAAATCAAGTTCTTTCTTAATATTGATAAATGCATGTGGATGTAACAATAGGCAACCTAATTAATGTTATTTATTTGATTAAATTTCACAATAATGTTGTTGATGACCTATGATTGGCTCCTAGCCAAGTAAGAGTGAAAATCATGATGTAAGGATTACTTAAAAAATGTCCAATCCCAATTTTTATGTCATCAAACTGATTTTTCAAAATGTTTATGTAAAAGGTCACATGCAAAACTTTGTGCCTTCCTCGTATCATTATGATAACGGAATATGCTATAAAATTATCATTATAAACATGATGCTTAAAAATTCATTTATTGATATGTAGGCAAAAATCACAAAAACATGGATAATGTATAATAAACATGATGATCATAATTTCTCGCATGTTGGTTTGCTCTTGGCCTTTGGCTTACATAAGCATTTCAATGTCCTTATAGCCACTAATGTCTATCAATACATTACATAGGTTCCCATTTGAATGGTGTATCCTTAACATCTATAGGTGTATGGTTGATAGTTACAAAGAGATAGTGGATGCATGCATGGGAAAAAAAATATGATCTCAATTTTTCCTTCCTGAAATGGGACCCCATAAATTTTTGGGGTAGTTTCTTTATTATTTGAGCATTTACATGATTTAAACTTCACAATGTGTAGTCCTTGCATAAAGATTTGTTTGCAAGCCAGTCTTTAAACCTGATTTCAACATGTCATGATAGTGCATGGTTTCATTTATGTTTTAAGAAATGATGTTTGCTTGTGAATTCTTTAATAAATTGAAAGGATCACCCTTGGTTTAACATCTATAATCTGGTGGTTCAAAAACATGAGGCAATAACAATTGGAGTATTATTAGGGATGACATTTGTTCATTGCGGCACCATGGATCCTATTATTTCCAAGGTCATAAATAGTGTTTAAACTCCCCCTTGGGTTGTGAATTTTCTTAGAATTCTAAAGGTCATTTGAATCACTTGATATGTGTATAGATGTTATATCTCTAAACATGTATTTAGTTAATTATAGAATAAAATGTCAATTCTCATAATGCCAAAATGTGATTTTTATAACTACAACATCTTGCGACTAATATCCAAACATAGTCAGGTAATCATATGTGGCCTTTAATCGCTACCATCTTAATGACTATGGTCAAAATTATGATTACATGATTATACATACGACTATGATTAGGATTTTAATTAATCATGATTCAAAATATGACTACACAACTAGTTCATATTGAAGCAATATTTGAATTTGAAACAATATAACCAAATTCAATTTAGTTTGAAATGGACAAATAAATGTTTAAGTAGTTTAATTTAGTTTACCATAACTTATATCAACCTATTTTAACACTTTAACTTAATTTAGCCTAAATAACATAGTTTAATTTAATTTAGCCTAATGTAGTCCAATTTGACATAATTTAAACTAATTTATTTTAGTTTAATTATCCTAATTTTAACCTAACAAAATATATGTAACAATTTAACTTGGTTTAACCAAATTAATCAAAATTAACCCAAGTTTGGCCTAAGTGGTCTAGTTCAACCATGTTTTGCCAAGCACTAATAGAAAAAAAACCTTTTTTCGCATGGTATTTGTGACTAATTTTTAGATGTAATCAATATTTACAACTAAAATCCTTTAATCGCCTTGGACAAGATGCATAAGATAATAGTTACAAACAACATGGATTGTGGATGTAAAAAAAAATCAAAGAAATACGATTTCATCCTTTGACTTATTATATATGTATTGTCATTTGTGACTTACCATGCAACTAATTTGATCACCCAAACAACAAATGATGTGTTGCCAAGTGGCAATATTTATAATATTAAAAAATATTTAATCTTGAAAATATCCACATCATTCATTCTAAATGGTCTTAATATATGACACATGGAAAAATAACATATTGCCATGTGGCATATTAATTAGATTAATTTATTTTTTGAAATCCAATTTTTCAATGAGACATGACATGTTGAAACACTTTATAATATATATTATTTTCATTAATTAATTAAATTCAGATTATTTAATTTAAAATCAATAGGTAGGCGTAGGCTAATTAAACAAATTCACTTGATAATCTTATTTTATCTTGGGTTTTAGCCTTTAAGGCCATGCTTCTTTTATAGGTTCATCCTTTCAATGACACTTCCACTTTCAAGCCTTCTAGTGCACCTACTTATATTACATATAAAAACAATGAAACACAAAGCACATGGGTTAAACATTTTAATTGCAAGTGTCACCAACCTAGTTACAACTTATTTGCAACTACTATCAAATACCCAATGTGCTATTGTAACTTACTTTACACACTAACTATATCCATTATTATAAGTCATAAAAGTTAATAAATAATTATATTATATTATAATATTATTGTAGCTATTATTAATTATATAATCCATATATAATAACATTAATACTAATAATAATAATTATTATTATTATTATTAAATTATTATTGAAGCTAGTCACTAGTTATTTTGTCATTAATTAGTTTCTTACTATCTCATTTGTTATAGCTTTCATTGTAATTTTTCCAACTTCAAATATCAGTTTTCAAATTTCAAACTCAAGTAATGTTTTTCAAATTTCAAATTCAAATTTAAAAAATTTGGAATTCAAACATGAAATTTCAACTAGAAATATTTATATTTCAAATCAAAAATTTCAGAATTGAACTGTCCACTTTTAGATTGAAAGAAAATTTTCACATAACATGTACATATCCATTTTTACTTAATTAATAATTAAAAATATTAAAATATTCAATTTTAGATTCAAATAACTTTTCGGACTTGAATATCAATTCATAGGTTCAAATAAAAATTTCCAATCTCAAATAATATCATTATAATTGAAAAAAATTCAAATTTGAATAATAACTATCAGCATTGAAATATCAATCTTGAAATTCAAATTATAATTTTTAGAACTTTAATTAGAGATTTCAAATTGAAATAACTTTTTTAGAATTAAAATAAAAATTTTGAAAATTGAAATATCGATTTGCAATTGCAATAAACAAATTCAAATTCAAAAAAAAAGAAAAAAGAAGTCGAAATAGCAATTTCAGTGTAAAATAATAATTATCAGAAGTGAAATGTCAATTTTCAGAATTGAAAATTGGATTTTCAAATTGAAATTACAAGTTTTAGAATTCAAATTACGAATTTCAAATTGAAATTAAAATTTGTTAAAAATTAGAATAACACTTTTAAAATTCAAATAACAATTTTCAAAACTGAAATATCAATTTTTAAATTTGAAATATCAAATTTCATATTCAAATAATTTTCTTAAAAATTCAAAATATCAAATTTGAAATCCAAATAAAATTTTTAATAATTTAAATAACAGTTTTAGGATTCAAGTGAAAAAAATCAGAATCGAAATATTAACTTTCAAATTCAAACAAGAATTTTGGAATTCACATAACAAGTTTCATAATTCAAATCTGAATTTTCTGTTTCAAATAACAATGTTTGAATTCACATAACAAGTTTTAGAATTGAAATTAAAAATTTTAAATTGAAATATTAATTTTCATATTCAAATAACATTCTTTCAATTTCCATATAATTTTCATAGTTCAAATATTAATTTCCAAGTTCAATATATGAACATTGTACATACATATGCATAATTAATATATTAAAAAATTTATCATATGGGTAATATATCCTAAATACAATTTTAATACATACATAAAACTATACCCCTAAATCACCATAAGCTAGTTTGGATGGATGAAACTTTCATGTAAGTCACATGTTTATGTGACTACCATTGTGACTTGGTGCCACAATTTTTTTTTACGATTGAAATTCTATGAGACCTGTCAAAGGCAACTAGAACAAATTATAGTCACATGTGGCACTTACGACTAAAAAATACTTGAAAAAACCAGTCATCAATATGCAAATTCCTTATGGTGATTACAATATTAACAGTTACTGATAGCTTTTGTTACATGCACAAGGAAAAATACATACCCAAATTATGTTCATTGTCGAATGGAAAAACAATACAACTTTGTTAATGAAAAATGGAGAATGGTCTTTACCTTGTACATGTATTCAAAAAATGCCACCGTTATGACGGATACCATGTGTCGTGAAATTTATTCTCACATTTTTTATACAAATCCAGGGTGATGACATTTTGAAATTGGTTCAACGAAATCTTCCCTATATTTTGAATGAAAAAAAACTAAACTTGGTTTCATTTTATCATATTCCAACACAAGACATAGAAACCATTAGAAAGGAGTAAGAAGGCAATATCCATAAGAACCAAAAGTTTTAAATTGGAGTTCAAAGTGCTAAAGTTCATTTAAAAATCTCCTCGCAATTTGCATGTCTGTGCACAGGTCACATGGAAAAGCCATGTGCAAATTTAATTACCTTATCCTAGGTTATCAAATAATCCTTTAAACCCAAGATGAAAATCAACTCTTTTGCCACCAAGCCATCCCATTTTTGGTGACAATAGAGTAATGTGCATTCTATTTATGTTAAATTTGGCTATATTTGGAAAAATTTAGCTAAACATGCTTATTTAGGTTAAACTTGGCTATATTTGGCAAAACTTGGTTAAACATGGCTATTTATGTTTACCTTGGTTGGATTTGGTAAAATTTGGCAAAACATAAATAAATTAAGCTAAAATAGGGTATTGAGGCAAAATTTAAATAAATTAAGCTAAATTAAAGTATTGAAATAAAACTTGGAATTTTTTTAATAAATTAGATTAAACTAATAAATTTAAGCAAATTTTGGCAAATTTTGATTAAACATGGCTACTTAGGTTAAACTTAACTAAACTTGATAAAACTTGACTGAATTAGGCTAAATTAAGGTATTATGGTTAAACATGGCTACTTAGATTAAACTTGGTTAGACTTGGTAAAACTTAAATAAAATAGGTTAAATTAGGGTATTGAAATTAAATTCGGCTAAACATGGTGAAACTTGGATAAGTTAGGTTAAATTAAAGTATTGAGGCAAAACTTGGTTAAACATGGCTACTTAGTTTTAAATTGATTAGACTTGGCAAAACTTGGAAAAATTAAGTTAAATTAGGGTATTAAAGTTATATTTGGCTAAAAATGATTATTTAAAAATTAAACTTGGCTAAACTTGTCAAAATTTGGGTAAATTAGGCTAAAATATGGTATTGACGTTAAATTTGGCTAAACTTGTCAAAATTTGGGTAAATTAGGCTAAAATATGGTATTGATGTTAAATTTGGCTAAACATGGCTACTTAAGCTAAATTTGAATAGACTTCATTAGTAGAAATCGACTAAAAAATAACCACTACATTTGTCACTACATGTGACTTATAGTCATTTAAAATTAATTTTGAAGGTTTTTGCAATTATAATATCAAATTTCAACTATTTTGGTCGTTATTGTGACTTTGTTGCAATTATTGATAATTTCATCCTATGGGTTGGATGATTTTTATGTTTATTTTCATTCAAAAATAGGCTTATATGTCACATTAATCGCAATAATCACTAAGTTGGTTGCACTCAATTAAAGATATTCTATTTTGTCAAATATTGCTTCAATACCCTAGTTTAGTTTAATTTATTTAAATTTTCTCAAGTTTATTTTTAATGCCCTAGTTTAACTGAATTTATCCAAGTTTAACATAAACAATTTAATAAGTTTAGCCTACTTTACCCTAATTTAAATCTATGTTAGTTTATGGTAAATAGGTTTACAATGTATATAATAACTTATTTACTTAATCAATAACCAGTGAAGCATTTTGATTAAGGATACTTTAATTTTTTTATTAATGGGTTCAAAGGCTAACTGGTCTGTTATAAGAACTAGTAACTAAATAGTTTCAATAACTGGTTGGCTAACATAACATGAGAATTTGAACTTGTGACTAATAACTTGTTTTAATTTTTGAGTTATATTGGCTAGTGTTTGTTTCAGTTACAACAACATTATGAGTTGGTATAACTAGGAGGATTTGAACATTGAGAGGATCTCAATTCCTTTATGTTTTGAGAATGTTAGTTTGAAATTGTTCTTCTTGATGCATAAGCAAGAAACTAAAATATTTTTTATGTTTGCAAATGTTCAAAATTGGAGTAACCTATTGATGAAAATTAGTAAATTAAAGTTATAAACTTGAAAGAAAAAAGATAAACTACATAGGGCAGAAAACATCCCTAACATTTGGCAACCATGCAGTGGAATGAAATTATAAGCAAAAAAATGCTTATGCTTTCTAATTTTAGTAATTATTTTGTTTTAAATTATAGGTTTAGATATGTAGTAAGTTTTAGTAGTTTTCTAAGATTTTCTTTGTGTTTATACTTTTGTTTTTGTTTATAAGCAATAGTCACAAATTTCTTTGGATATACATGTTGAATTTTGATATTTTCATTAGCAATTCATTAACCAAAAGGAAACGAAAATAAGTGATTTATAAAAGATGTCAAGAGTAGTCACAAGAGGCTTTAGAAGGCAATTGGAACTATAAGCACTACAACAATTTGTTCGTGAGGTAGTTCAACCACAAGAATAAACACGTTCTCAAGATGAGGGAATACAACTAGTTGAAGCTCCTAGTAATGAGCCTCAACAACCTATTACAGCACAAGTACCTTCTTGTTAGATACTTGTAGAACAAGAAAAAGAAGGGAACAACAAGTACTTTCAATTGGTTGATTTTTGACACCTCAATAATCGTCCCAACAACGAAGGTCAAATGCATAACCAAGTGAACAAAATATTAAACTTGTTCAACATGTTGATGAAGTAACCTTTACAAGACATAGATGACAATCTGTAACACCCAATTACTATATTCCCAAAGCAACTACACCTTTTTTATTAACATCGGTTGTTGGGTACTATACATTTCAACTAATTCTTATTTTGAATCCAACCACAACTGATTCAAAATTGGAGCATAATCAATTTTTAACCTGGTTGGAAACAACTTGGAGCAAAGACCTTCACACCAATCGAGTTCTTAACATCATGTAGAATTGGTGGAAGTAGTAGTGGCACACCCTTGTTGTTATTCAACAAACACAATCACTTCATCAAACTATTTGGCCAAATGTACCTATCATGAAAATTGTTGAACAACCACTGGTTCAACAAAGTATATCGATTACAACCACCCAACCTATTGTTGAACGACCATTAGTTCAACAAAGTATATCGATTACAACCACCTAACCTATTGTTGAACGACCACTGGTTCAACAAAGTATATCGATTACAACCACCCAACCTATTGTTGAACGACGACTAGTTCAACAAAGTATATCGATTACAACCACCCAACCTATTGTTGAACCTATAGTAACTTGTGCATACACTACAACAAAAGGTGTCCCTATACGCTAAGTGATTTCACTAGATTTTGAATGAATTCACTAGTTGTAATGAATGGGGACGAATGAAGAAGCAGTGACTTCACTGGTTTAATGAATGGGGACTAGTGAACTACATTTTGTAGTAGCGATATTATCAACATGTTGGACATGGGTTTAAGAATTGTCCTCTTGTGGATGATAAATTGAAAAGATTAATGAGAAAAGAACTTCAACTTCTCTATAGCTTGTAGTATCGAACACACCAATGACCCATGTTGGTGTACATGTACAACAAACTTAGATACAATCGAATTTGGTTACCAATCCAATATCGGTTAGTCAACATGTAAGTTGGCCACAACCTATTACACCATTAATAGCAAGGCAACCTAAAACAATACCATACACAATGTGGTACAATACAATACCATTGACGCGCTCCCGAGTCCCAAGTTAGGCCCAAGTTGGGGCTAAGTCACTCAAGTTGCGGAATTTTTGGGACTCGGGGCACGCTCCTAGCTTCCAGCACTAAAGGGGGTGAGAGGGGTGTGCTAAAAGCTCCGGGATAGACTAGGAAGAGGGACAAGCTTACTCAATTATGCGGTCCTACATCCAAATCCAACCAACAAGTTGGTTAGAATTCATTCTGCACCCTTTTGGTGTTAGGACAAACCACGGGCTACCTTGGATTCACTTGACTCACCACGGCCAGGACTCGAGGGAAGCCACCACCTTCCCCCATATAGTATTCTCTGCAGCTCTCCGCCGCACTTGCATCCAAATGGCTTTTTTTCCCGAGACTCCCAAAATGGAGTCCCGAAACTACCCCGGTTTGGACTCCCGGGACTTTGGACGCTCATAACTTCTCGCCCTAAACTTAGATCGAGACGAGGTCTAAACCAAAGTTGTAGCTTTCCTCGAGAGCTTTCCAACAGTGTGTCACACTCCCCTTGCACACACTGGAATCAGGTCGATTCCTGACTTGGTTGGGTGCATCCTTTTTTCAATGCGTAAACATGGCAAGCGAGGTCGCCTTGCTTATCGCTGGATGTGTGGTCTTATGCTTATATGCGTTCGCACAATGAGTGAAATGAGAAATTTGAAGGTGGCTTGCGCCCATGGATTGTTGGCCATTGTCGGCGTCCCACAGGATATGCCTTCGTGCGTGCGCGATGTCCTTCCGAGTTTGCCGTCGGATGCTGACGCTCCCAAGCTTGGCATCATGGAGGGGCTGCACAAGCGAACATTTATGACGCACTCCCAACTCCTCAAAGGGCTCAAATGTGAACCCAAGTGGGAAAACGACGGAAGAAGGAGGAATCGGAGCACACTCCCTAACTCACAACACTTTGAGGGGTAGAGGGGCGTGTTGGAGCTCCAGGATGGGACTAGGAAGAGTTGACAAGCTTCACTCACTCACACGGGCCTGCACACAACCCACACAAGGTGGTTAATGCATAGTTGGAGCACCCTTGGTGCTAAGACGAGCCACGAGCAACACGGACACACAAGACTCACCACGGCCCGGACTTGGGGGAAGCCACCACCTTCCTCCTTATAGTATACTCTGCAGCTCTCCACGGAGGCTACATCCAAATGGTTGTTTTTCCCGGGACTCCCGAGTGGGAGTCCCGAAATCGCGCCAAATGGGACTCCCACGACTTTGGAGCCCCATAACTTTGCGAG
>Ga0116227_10003577_pt1 | contig 34386 bp, 23 predicted proteins | sample S1TSphgellanicum_FD_89693 | JGI IMG/M metagenome (GOLD analysis project Ga0116227, IMG submission 89693) | Host-associated microbial communities from peat moss isolated from Minnesota, USA - S1T2_Fb - Sphagnum magellanicum MG | ecosystem: Host-associated > Plants > Peat moss > Unclassified...
AGTGAATTTAAATTCTTCAAGAAAGAATTCAAGACGGTTAAGTTCTGATCAAGACCCATTATTCATGATCAGTTCTATACAGAGAATCTTCCCATTCTTGGTGGGCAGAAAGCTGCAGTGTCAAACTCACTAGAGGGATGGTGTGCAGCCGGCAACATCGTCCAGACGGATGGACAGAGGGACGACGAGGACGGATGACGGGACGAACGGATTCAGGGGCGGCTTCATTTCTCATCCCGATGTCCTACTATATATAATGTTGATAGCCAAGCAACTACATTTGAAGGGCACACTATAGGTCTTCTAGTCTCCAAATGTTTCAATAGATGTTTTGTTTTTATGAATCTTATGTTTTCTATTTTAATGTGTCATGTTTTTGGGTCATATGTTTCTATTTGATTATTGGTCATATGTTTATTTCTATTGGATTATTGGTCATATGTTTATTTACAATATTTTTCTTTTTCAAGGTTTGGAAGTCAAGGAAAAAGGAAATTTAGCAAGGTGGAGTTTAAAAGACAATAAATCATATGTTAGAACATTTTCTCTATGTCTTAAAGTTTAATTATTGCCCAAGAACTACTTTGAACAGTTATTTCATGACTTACTTTGTGATGAACATTTAGGATTATTGTCGACATCTAAAGCTATTCTAATGCCCACTTTAATTTAGGCTCTATAGCCACTTGACTAGTAATTGTTAAACATGGCGTAATCGATTTTGAGGATGGTTGGGGTGGCCTGGCAACCCCAGAGTGGTTGGCTAGCACCTTGTTACAAGCCATAACTCTTGCATGGTTTTTGATGCCCATTGTTTTTAGGTATGATGGATTTCACTATGTCATTGTGGTCAACCTCCTCACACACAATTGATTGAATATAGTTCACAATGCATGTTTACTATGGACAACCACATGCCACAAGTTGTGCTAATTCTATGAATTTGAAAATCGATTACATTCAGCAACCAGCAAGAGCAGCTGGGTTACCAAAACATAGTCTCCACAAATTTGCACTAAGACTATGTTTGGTAACCTGGCTGCCCCTTGCCCATGACCTAATATGTAACAAACTTAATCTACTTTAACATTAGTTTTTGGCTAGAAATACTCCCACTTTGCTATCACAATACTAGCCAATTGATTTGAGATATCAAAATCTCCAAAGAAGACATTGGTGTATAGAGGCCATGCTCTACAACATTAATACTCCAAACAATGAGGACAAAATTTAAGTATACAAGCACCTTAAAACTCCAAGGCCCATTTGCTGATTCCACCTATCCTTAATTGGTTAGCCTCAATAAAACAAAAACCCAAAAACCTAGGGTAGAACTGCTCATCATCAATCACTACTCTATCACTGAACATTTCTTTAGATCTTCTTCATCCATACTTCATTTTGAGTGATTTAAAATGTTATGGGAGCGCTACCTCAAGCTTTAGAAATCATCTTTGAAGTGCAAAGGGAAAGGAGTAATGAAAAAAATAGCAAGAAAAAAAAAAAGCTTTTCAACTCACAAAATGTGTTTTTTTTCTTTTTTTCTTCTCTTTGGACCTCTCCTATTTTCAAAGCTTCTAACTTTCTCATTTCTTTTTCATTTTAAGTGATTTAAAGTGCTAAGGGAGCATCACCTTCAGTTCTACAAATCATATTTGAACTCTAATAGCAACAGAGCAACATACAAGAAATTGTTTGGGTGTTCAAAAACCAGCTTTGTAACATTCAGTTGGTTTGTTTTTATGAGTTCTTGACCCACTCTACTTTGGGGGGTTGTAATTTTCTCAATTTTTATTCATTTTTGTCGATTTTTAGTGTCCTAGATGCACCAATAGGAGGGGTTCAAGTTTTGTTGAACAGCAGAAACAACAGAGCCTTCCCCTTGGATACAGCCTGCCCTGAGCACTTAAATGTTTGCTCACCAACCATTCTACCCTAAATGCCTAATTTCAGTGAAATTCCAAGTCCATTTGCCTGATAGAATTTTCCATTGTATAATAAAATATTAGACAGCGAAGTGCCTAACTTGATGGGCAGGTATGGTACCATCAAAGAGATATAAACATTGAGCGGAATTTTTTTGGATTTCCACTCAAGTCTTGTTTGGTCCCCACAAAACTTGCAAGCCTGCAGACTTTTTATACACCTGTTCTACCTTGTCTGTTTGTCTGCAATTTGTCTCTAGGCATGAAAAGGTGTGGTCTTACAAATCACAAGCATTCGTTGATATTGTTACACTTAATTCCTCCACTATGTGACAAAATGCAATGAGGCTTATGATATGTTCCCATTAGCTCTGCACAAAAATTGTCAATCCTTTTTATACCCATAATGCACTCATAAAAAATTCTTTAGTGTGTTTAAATGCCGCTTTTTTATACTCACAAAAATACCTCTTACCAAAAGAGGAGGGATCTTACACCCCGTATGGTAAGTGAGTGTAAGAACCTTCCCCCTCCTAGACCATCATGATTTATTTATGCTTAGGTTTGTGATCTCGTTCACCTTGTGCTTTATGATGCTTACATCCATGGGGTGTGGGACATTTGTAAAATGTGGGGTCGGACTTGGCTACCACCTCATTGTAGGCCCCTTAGTTTGGGGATGGTTCTACCCCAGGGGCTTTTATCCTGCACAAAAATCACATTAAACTACCCCTCCTTAAACCTCACAACTCTTCTTATCGCCCAAAAGAGTATTACAAACACATAATCCTAACACCCTAAACCCTTTATACAAACCGTACATTTTTCATAAGGGATTTAGAGGGCAGACTTTTTAATGACTGTTCTCACATCTTGTATTGCAGAATTTGGGTTCTTGAAGGAAACGCAAAGTGGAGAGATGTGCCCTTTCCATAAAGATCTAAACCACTATTTATAAACTGCAATTATTCGAATTATTAACAATTTTTTTCGTTTTTTTGATATTTCAGAACCAGAGAACTGCCAGTTTTTTGTTTTTTTTTAAATTTTAAAGGAAGAAAAAATAACCCTAACAAAATCATCACCAGTCACATTTATTCAAAAACCTTCAAGAAACAACAGTTTTCACGAAAGAACCGGAAAAGAACCGGCGGGTGTGTGGACCATTGTTTATGTGTACTGATTCTTTGATTTTCTGAGGACCCGGGTTTTGAATCCTAATAACAAAAGCAGCTGAACACAGGGCCCTCTACTACCTACACAACACAACACTACACATTAGCAGTGTAATTTTATTTTATTTTTCATTTTTCCGAACTCCACCCCACCCTGCCCGACCTGTTCGGTCAGTTCCACAAAAAAGAGAAAATCGAATTCAAAAGATCCCTTTCTTTTCGATTCAACATCAATGCCAAGCGGAATTTGAGAAAGAAGAATCATGCATCCAACGGTCCACATGGGACTACGTGGCCAGTGCATCGATCAGAAGATTAATGGTTGGTAGAGCCGACTCTATACTTCACTTGACCAATGGAGGGTCAGAACGTGGGCACGTGCTGAACACGCTTGATCCAGCGGCCCAGGTAGCTTGGGGTCCGCGACCACACGCGGTCTAGTTTTTATTACAAGAACCGGGCCGGGCTGCCCGAGCCCTCGTGCACCAAGGAGTAGCAACAGAAGAGCAAAATATGCTTTTAATTAAATGTAAGATTCCTTTTAACTTTTTCTTGTTTTTTGTAAAATTCAGGAAACCCCATTGGGTCTTTATGTTTTTTGGAAGAATCCTTGTCTCAAATTTCAAATCTAAATATTGAAGAATTTGAGGTGCTAAATATCGATTTTTCAATTTTTTTTTGCTTGAGATATATTAGATTTGGCACAATTAGAATATTTGATAAATTTTATTTGCAAGTTTTGCAAAATCCAAATGCATGACCAAAAATTGTACATATATATATATATAATTTTTTTTTAATCTTCACTCTTTTGGCAAGAACGTGCATGGAAACACCACTTTGTTTGAAAATTTCTCCTACCATTCTAGCAACAATTTTTTTTATTTTGCAACAATTCATTTTTTTCCATCATCTCATTGGCAAACATGAGTCGCAAAATCTTCCCAAAGTTCAGGCTACAGTTAATATTGGCGGAATCACTCATGTTTCACGCATTGTGTTTAAAAGTGTTTCTCATGATAACTTATGCCAAGATGAATACAACAATTCCATAAGAAGCCAATTGTTTTACGGCTGTATAAGTGGAACGATTGCATGGCTTTTATTATCACACTTTTGGGAAAACCTAAGGTATCATGCCATGTGTTGCATAACTAAAGGGTTCTGAAATCCCATAAAAAATAAACATTGGGTTGGGGGCATTCAAAAGTGCCATCCAGTTTACCACTAGGGAACCATTTTTTCACGTAGCCACACTTTCCACACACAATTGATTGGTTCAATCTCAAAACACCCCCGCCCCCAAGGGCCCACCTTGTCTTCTTATTGGGCAAAAGCCAACCGACCACACCAGTATCTCCCAAACCCTACCCCCACTCACTCATAAAAGTTCACCAAAAAGGGATCAAGCAAAGTCGATAGATTGGAGGGTTCAATGACCCAATGACCCCTCCCCACACGGTCACTTTTTTCCTTGTTTGTTGATAAGAAGGAAAAACTTTATTCCAAAGTGTCTTTCAAAACAACCGGGTGACTGTACATAGCAAGAACCATGAAGCCAAGTGAGGGACGACAAGTTGAGTTGCCAACCAATCTGACCGAGAGTAGATAAGTATCACTAAAAGGTTAGTTTATTAGGCAACCATACCCAAAGAGACCAAAACATTCGACCGCTTGATCCCATGCTCTTGTGTCGACTCTGGCCCACTTTACGGTAGTCCAGGCCCAGGTAACTGGGCCCAACTAAACCTAAAACCCTAAACCCTTTTCTATTGCCCAAAAAGCTCTAAATTAACCTCTTATATAGTAGGGCACAAGTCCAAAAACCTAAGAAGGAGGTGGAAGCTTCCAAGGTCATCATCTTTTGGCAATCAACCAAATTCTTGGGCTAGCTCTTGGCAAAAAAGAACCCTCAGAGGATATGTATGAAGTTGGATCCAAGAACTAAACTTCTTGCTTACTTTGGCTTCTTGGTTCTTTTGCGCAAAAACATTTTCACTATTTCATATTAAGTTCGGATTAGGACTTCAGACTTTTACACTTTGGTTCATTGTACATACCAGTGTTGGACGGGTATCAATTTTTGAACATACCAGATGGTAAATGGCAGGTATAAACCTGGTATTGAAACCGGTATAAGTTAGGTACGTACTTGGTATTACTATACATTCAGTCTCATTTCAGACTCGTAATCATATAAGGCCGGTATTGCCTCAGGTCATACCCAGCTGGTAGGTTGTTCAATATCCGTATTGATACCCGTCCAATTGTACAAAGAAGAAATTTGAAGTACAATTTGAAGAAAAAGGACTCCCCAAAATCCAGGCTATCTATCCTTAAGGATTTTTCATTGGCTGAAAGTCAGCAATATGTTTCCGCATCATAGACAGCGAATCATGTTGCGGGATTCATTACCACTCTTCATCATAGCCTATCATGGTTAGTTACGAAGAGTAGGATCGATTGCAATTGGTGAATGCAAAAATATGTAGATATGTACTAGATTCAATTTTTGCTTTATTCTTTTTTTTTTGTGCATGGCATAGCCTAGTCACAAATTAAAGAAAATTGTCTGAAAAACACTTTGTTGATGGTTGAATGAACTTTTATGAGGAATTAATGTTTTTTTGTTTTTCAATTTTGTGATGTAACCGAGAGATTTAGCCAAGTTTGGCTATGAACAAAATATGGGAGAATGTTTTCTAGACATCCTTATATATATAGTTCGCTACCTACTTGAACCATGTATAGAAATTTGGCAATTTTAAAAGAATTTTTTGAATTTTGTTCCAAATGTTGGCGATTGAATTTGCAACATAAATTTTCTAAAATGTCACAACAGTGCCAAACTTTGCACAAAAATTAAGCACTGCAAGGAAGCTTGAAATATCACCTTTTTCAAAAACTTGAATTTTGCCAATCTTATTAAAAATCTCATATGCGTAGTAGACCCATTAGAAAGCTAGTAGACGGAAAAGTAAAAATATGTACATGCAAATATTTGAGACTTGAGAGTATCATTGAAGGTGGAACTGTGTGGACAGTCTTAAGAAAACAAGCAACGATCAGAAACATAATGAATGAATTTAACTTATTTGAACTCCTCTATTGCATGCAACATGCATATAATATGTGTAAATGTGTTTTGTATTATTCAAATTTCAAATGTGTATGTAATACATATAAATGTACATAATTATACATAGCCAAAGTGCAAATTCATAATAATATGGTGTGAAAAGTAACCACGAAAGCAAAGGAAATGATAGACCTTGGAACTCATATGTATGTGCTATGCGAAACAAATGAACAAATGGAGGATTGAGCTTGATTGAGCTCATAGTAATCAAATTCAACAATTGTTGTTAAGAGTTTAATGTGGATTGACTAATGAGCCACATCAATTCAAAACCTTTGCCCCCATAACACAAGCCATTGTCACTCGTTGAGAAGCAATAACTTTCCAAAGGGAAAGCTCACAGAATCAAGATGTTGTTAGATAGATTCTATATTGAAAGAACTTGAGAGAGAGAGATGAAGCTTTACTTTCAAGGTTCTACTTGTTTGATAGACGGCTAATAGGCTGGTATTCTGAGGGCTTGCATGAGCACTTATAAGGGTGAGAGACCCACAGTTTGACCATAACTGATTGTAAGGAGGGTCTTGCTAATGTGACATTACACCATTGGACAAGAGTCTTCCGTTATATTACATATTTTGCTACCTTCTGACATTTTCGTACCTCCCTAATACCTTTTTTGCATGCTTTTGATTGCTGGTTGGCTGAACCTTATAACTAACCCTTTTCTGTGTCCCATAACCCGTAAACTTGGGCCTCCCGTACAATCAGTTATATCTTGTTACTATGTGTGCTCTCATCAGCTCATCAGCTACATAGTCCGATGACCCATGACAATCTTGCTCAGCTAATAGGCCAGATTACTAAAGAAGGACAAGTATTTAGTACAAGGGATGCAGGTTTGCACACAAAGAAAAAAACTCAACCAACCATAGAAAACATTTGTTGAATCATATGAAAATAGAGGGTCTCAGGTGCTGAAGTTGGAACCCATAACATACAAGAGAGTGGGCCAGTTAGGGCCCATTCCCATTAGGGTGAGCAAATGACCACACTAGCTGGTGTATCTGAGTGGCTGATTAGGACCCCGACCATGCCAAATCAGCCACCCAGGTAGATTTTCGCAAAATTCAACAAGCTAAAACTCTTTGTTAAATGTTGTGGCTGAGTTCAACCTTGTTTGAAAATTAGGATGTGAATCGAGTCTTCAAACATGGCACTATTATTTGATAGGGATCATTTTAAGCTACTTCATACTATGCTATAGTCTGCAAAGAAATTTGGGATTGGAACCAAATTGAGCCCAACTAGATTGAGATAGTTAAATCCATGAGATGATGAAGGAGCCTTATAGTTGATCTAACAATAGCATTGAAGTCCATTTTCCTTTTTCTTATTTAATACGAACTTTTAGCCTTTCACCCTTTAGATTTAATTTTCCTTTATATTTTTCCTCTTTCTATATCCTTTACAGAGTGATCAAGAGCAATCCCAGACAAACCCTTCTTTTAGGCTCAAAAATAGGCTCAAACTTACCTTGGGAGTAAGGGGAAGACAAAGTACTAGTGAGCTAAAAGGGGTTCATAACTTTTTCCTCACTTGTGGAAAAGAATTCACTTTCACTAACATGGTCAATTTTTCTTCTTCTTTAGTTATTTTTCCTTCCTTTCAACTTTATGGCCTTTGGTGGCACTTTGAAATTTTGTCCCGAAAAACATAATGGCTATAAAGGGTTCAAAATATCAATCCTTAGAAGTACTTGAATATGGTTCTATAGGATGCAATGAAAGGGATATAAATAAAGGATACAATATTTCTAAGTTCTTCCATGAAAACATGGTTCATTTTTGATGTCATCTAGTTAAATCTCTATGTGCCTAATGAGATTTATAGATGCAAGTGGTTTTGAAGCTTAATTCAATGGTACATATAAGCCTTAAATCTGGAACTTGGGTTTTTTTCTTTCACAATGAAGACACTATGTTCAAGTGAATGTACCCTAAAAAATTTCTTCAATAATATAATATGTAAGTACGATGGCTTACCATTAGACATCATCTTAAGTCATGAATCTCAATTTGTCTACACTTGTTGAAAAGGACTTTTCAAGTTTTTGGGGATCCAATTCAATCTTCATTTGGTTAATCATCCCCAAATAGGTGGACAAATTGAGGGGGAAAATAATAACATATTAAAATAAAAAATTGATAAAATTTTTTTTGATTTTCATATGTCTCAAGGAATACAAGACAAAAATTAAAAATAATATTTATATAAATTGTCAAAAATAATTATACAAGAACCTGACAGTGAACACAAATTAGAAAATGTTATTGATGGAACAACACGCCATACAAGATAACACACCGTGAGACACTGGACAATGTTGGAAAAAATTTCAAGAGGTGTTAAGTAGCATTGGAAAAACATCAAGGGATGTTAAGAAAATGTTAAAGGGGCTACGGGGTGCTTGGCAATATTGAAAAAACATTGAATGTCAGGAAGACACTGAATCAACATAAATAAACACTAAAGGACATTGGGGAAAGGTAAGTCTCAAAAACAATTTGATTAATTTTCTATTAAAAAAATATTACTAGTAGGAAGGATGTTAAAGATGTTTTTAGTTTAGAAGCATTCGTCTTGAAAGCTTGGTTTAACATTTTATAAGTTCATCAACTTTCTAAAAAGTTTCATCAACTAAAGATTTTAAAAGCTTTTTGTCAATTAGACCTTGTAACAACTTTTGTTAATTAGGCCTTCTAAAAGTTTAGATCAACTAATTATTTTAAAAGTTTTCATCAATGAATCTCTTTAGAAACATTTATCAATTATCTTTTCAGCACATTTCATTAATTATGTCTTTTAAAAATTACCTTTCATGCTAAATGTTTGTGAAAATATGTCAAATGCAATCCTTGAAAAGGACTTTAACCTTGACAACCTTGGTTTTAAATAGTGTTTGCACCTTATTGGAGTGGTTGTTGACAAGTTCTTCCTTTTATTCAAATAAAAACTTTAGTCCAAGTTTTAATGCTTCAAAATATTTTGGGAGATTCATGGGGTATGGGTTTGAGCTCGATTCCTGAAATTTGGATTGATATAAAAGCTTACAATTGGTATCAACATCGATATCAAGGACCATATCAGGCTACTATGACCCAAGGCAATACCAATCTTACCACAATACTAGGTTCATAAGGACTTAAAATATATATCAATGTTTTTTATTTTATTTTTAATGATCACTAGATAGGTTTTTTTTTGAATTTTTTTTGGGATCACACAAATTATCAATATCAATATATATATAACTTGGATGTTAATTAAACTATCATATAATCTTGGATAATAATCATCAGTTATGCATAAGGGTAGGTTATCAGATAACTATCTTTTAACCTACAGGTTATACTGGATTATAGGGCTTTAAAAATAAAATAAAATGTTATTGTTTTCTTTTTTTTTTAAATTTTGTATTAGAATTTAAAGATTGATAACCTACTTGCATGAGAATTGGGTCATCCAAGTAGGTTATTAGATATTGAAAACTCAATACCAAGTAGTTATCAATTTAACCAGTTATCAAAAAAATCAAGAACTGGCTGGTAGGTTATTAATATACCAATTTCAATGTCATGATTATATACTGTTGGGCAATTCTTTATTTTGATGAAGAAACTCCAGTCCCTGTTCTAAAAAATAAATTAGACTATCTTTAATCTAGTTCCAAACACACAAAAAATTGGGAATTTGGTTTTTGGGTCCAATGCTTCAAAAATAAATAAATAAATAAATAATCAATTCCAATTTTGAAAATCAGACCCAATTCCACTCTAGCTCTTATTATTATCCCAGACTGGAACTAGCGATTAACTACAAATTAACCTCTGATTAACCCTGGTTGTACTCACTTTTGTTTTCAAAGACATGCATTTTGATTATGGACTTTAGAAAGGACCCAATACCCAGGACTATGATTTCTTTTAAAGATTCCAATTATACATTATAAGGAGACCGCTGGAATGTTCAAAACTCGATGTTAGACCAAGTGACCAAATTGGTTCTTAAATCCTAATTGCAGAATTGGTAACAAACTACATGCATATGAGCAGTGGGTTTAGGGTTTAGGACCCTAAACCCTAAACCCTACATGCAGTGCTCACTCTCTGACCCTGCAAAAATTATTTCTCACATCCAAGTTTAGTTATTTATTTCTTTCCAATCCCACCCATAAAACTAAAACTGGGATTGCAAATAGGGGGGAGACTAATTTGCAGGGTCAGGTACTGAGCACAGGGGGTAGTCGCTCTGAGGGGATTATGAAAAAGACATTCTCTGTTGAATACTCTCTCCAGTGTGTTATGCTGAGAAAGGTTTGTTCACCATGGAAAGGTGTGCTTGCTATTTGTGAGCGCGAGCACTTAGTACTTAAAACGGTGTCAGGGGGGAGGGGGATCTCCTTCCTTAGGGAAGCAGAAGAGACAAAGTATTGGAGAGAAAGGAACCTGCATTGTTTTGTCAACAGCCAAAAAAGGGTCCATAATAAGATCATGAAAGCTGCCACTTTTTGGAGTCATTCACAGTGAAGATTTGTAAATTGTTTTGAGACATGTTTGTTATTATGCTATGCAAGCTACAGAAACAATGGACTTTTTCCTAAAGTCCAAAAACTCCAGATAAACCACAAACAAGCAAGCATGGGACCCAGCGGGCAGTTGCAAAATCCAAAATTGGTTGCTTGATTTTGTGCCCTTTCCGTGCAAAAAGCTTGCAAGGTTTCACAAAGTGAGAAACCCAACGAATCTGAAGAATTCAACAATGTCCAGCACATGGCATTAAAAACTTAAAACCCCATCCCTTTCGTCCTTGCCCATCTCAAAGAAACAAGCACCCACCAGTGAACCATGAAGGATGAATGGTAAGTGGTCAGTAAACAGTTTTCTGTTGGGTTTCAGTTCCTTAGCTAACCATAGTGACTAGCTTAGTAGCAGTTTTTCTTCTACCTACCTGCTAACAACCCACAAGCAGGTTGTTAGTAGGTAGTAAAAAAACAGCCCTTTCCTACCTATCTACCTATATATGAGACCTAATTCTTACAGAATTAGTTACCAAGGTTTTATATTAACCCAGTTGAGTTTCATCCACAACTGAGTAATATCAGACATCCAGTGGATGCTGTGCTGGTGGGTGCTGGTTCACTGTGCCCCCACTTTTTACCACTAATTCCAATGAAGTAATACATGCCTATTGGTGCCTCCAAGACTGGTGTAAAAACTTTTCATATAAGTTGGCATAAGTTTTCATATAACTTTTCATATAGGCTCCGCTTAACAAATAGTCGGTTTTAGTTACTAGTTGCAAAATTCCATATCTATACAATCCCAAGCCCTAACCATGTTTAAAATTCAGTACCTTAACAATTTTCAATCTTGCAAATTGTGTAACACTTACATTAAACCATACCTATGAGGCTACCTAGGCTCCTAACCTAGGAAATTTTTATTTAGGTTTTTGTGTAGCTTTTTAAATAATATTTATGTATCTTACAGTTTAGGTACGTCCTTAGGTGTTTCCTTAAGAGGTCCTTAAGTAGCTGACTAGGTAAGCCTTATGTAATTCCCTATGTAAACTTTTGATAACCTTAGGTTTTATGTAGTTTCATGAGTAGGCTTTAATTATCCCATAATATAGGTGGGCCCCCTCCCTTGTTAGTATTAGTTGTTTAGTTAAGTATTAATTAAGTTAATCTTAAGCTAGGTTAATGTTATTAAATGTGTGTTAATTCAGAATCAATTTAAGTGTGAACTAGGTTTGAAATATTTAATGTGTGAGATATAATTGCAAGTTTGTTTGTTCTAAATTGACTTTTGGTAATTTGAGATTTCAAAACACACAAGATTGTCCATTATAATTTTATGTGTTTATGCATGTTTATGTTTGCACACACATTTGTGTGTGTGTGTTTTTTCATGTTTTGGGTTTGGATTCCCACTTGTTTACATGTACAAATGAGTCATATTTTGAATCACCAAAATCAATCGAGTTTGTTGGTGTTGTTTTTGAGCATTAGGTTTTTGTGTTTTGCATGAGTAGTGTTGTTTTTGGGAGCTTTGTTCAAACACCTATAGCATGTCATTTCTTGTTTCCTTGCATTTGCATTGTATCACTTCCTAAGGAATTGAACCCCAATTGGGCCTAGGTACCCAATGTGTGAAGAAGGTGGAGGTTGTGAGTTGTAGGATGAAAAAAAACCAACCACAAGGAGAAGGAAGGCCTTGCCTTTGTCATAGGTGCCCCCTCCCTTTTTATTTTTCTCACCTTTTTTTTCTTGCTATCTTTCTCATTTTCTCTCTTAGCATCATAGGTGTTCAAGAAGAACATGTCAAGAAACAATAAAGAGGAGGGGGGTTCCGATCTAGAACTCCCATTTTTATTTTTGTTTAGCGGAATTTTCAAGATGAATATGTTTGAGACCAACCCAAACTTAATATGTGTCAAACTTTTTAACTTTTTATTCTTTTTTAAAAGTTCAATTTTTATTTATATTTATATTCAAATTTTTCATCCAAGTGAGCCTTTTTCATCCATAGCCTAGATTTAGATCATTTGCATCCATCTATTTTTTTCATTTTCCCTAGTAATTGAATAGAAGTTTAATGACCAGACAAAAAAATTCTTCAAAAATAATTTTGAACATTTTGAGCCTTGTGATTAGATAGTAAAAACTAATTTTAATTAATTTTCATTTCATTTTGGAATTAATTGGGATTTTATTTGGAAATTCATATCTTTGGCATCCATGTCAAATTCCAATGAATATTGTGTTGTTTGGTTCTTGGAGAGGAAACCTATGTGGGTGGGAGGTTTTAGTCCCCTTAGGAACAAAAATGTTCATAAGGTTTCTATATGGTGTGGAAAGTAATGTCCATGAATTAATTTTCATCAAATTTTCAAAAACTCAATGCTTGTGCCAGTAAGCATGAATACCCATAACCCACATGTTGTGGAGTGCCATGCCATTAACATCATGGGATGCTATGTCATTGACTTTTGATTTTCCACATTTGCATTTGTCATGAGTTTTGAATAAAATTTATAAAAATGGGAATTTGTGTTGTATGAAAAATTTCATTCTCACTTTGTGTTGTATTAGGGGGGACTTGTTTCCGATCTTTTTTTGTGACACATTTGTTAATGTATATGTGTCAAATATGCAATTATTGGTTGGGCTTGTAATTTTGTAATGAATTCATAAAACACAAGTTTGAAATATTGGGTATATGCCTTGCTCGATTTCTTAATGAGTTTGTAGGACACAAGTGATACCACATTGGTGTTAACCAAACAAAACATGTGCATTTTCTTCATTAAATCACAAGACCCTGAAAATACAAAAACAAAGTTGAGAATTAGTGGGAAAGGTTTGTTTCTAACTGATTTTAGTATTGTTAGAAACATTTTTGGATTTGATCATCAAAATGTTCCATTGATTATTGTAGTGGTGAGATTGAATTGATCGCACATAGACCACAATTGTTATGTTCACAATGAACCCCACATTTATTTGGTCATGTGGAATGTTTTTGGTGAATGCATGTGCCCAAAATTAAGGTTAGGCTTAGCCCATAGGTTCAAGATCCCTTCAAAATTAAGGTTTAAAACCTAGGGTTTAATGACAAAAATCACCATGAAGGTGCCATGAAATTTGAAAATAAAGAACATTTTGGGTACAAGTGATATTAGTGAGTTTATAAGGCAAAGCATTCAATTTAGATCATTTGTAACAAGTTTCTAACTTTAACGTTTTGGGTGTGAACAAAAAGGGGTTTAAGGGTTTTCAAGGAAAGATGTTTTTTTTCTTGTTGGTGATTGGTAGTGTTTACTCTCAATGGCGTGGAAACAAGGAAGAACACTAAATGGAAATGCAATGGTGTTTTGTGGCATTGAAATTTTTGTCGTTTTCTTCTATTTGGAATGTGTGTGTTGCTGATGTACACAAGATGATTGTGTGGCAAGGGAGTTGCCAAGTGAAGTGCGGTTAGTGGAAATCTTGCAGTGGAACGGCAGGAAGATGAGCGGCAAAACAAATAAATAGTGTTGTGTTAGTTTTTCATGGAAGTAGGAAAGTAGAGGTTTTTCAAGAAGTGGGATTAGATCTCCATCTCCAATAGAAGTACAAGAAAATCCACTACGCGATGTACTTAGGGAAGTAGAAATTCAGTTTAAGGGTTGGTTTTGACTGTTGATAAGGGGGATGATGAAAAGTTTAGAGGTCTCGAAAATAACCAGAAACCCTTCTCAAAGTGTGTGTTTTGGGTTGGTTTGTATGTGGGTGTTGTTGGCTTGCATTTCATGAGAAAGTACCTTATTATTGGGAACTCTGAAGAATTGCAATAGTCCATTGAAGTTACAAGGTAGATCATGTGAAGGAGGGTTGTGTTTCTTTGTTAGATTTGTGAAGCAGTCACTGGGCAAATTGATATGTGTTGTTTTCCTATTTTTATGTTTTGTAAAGTTGCGGGATGGTGTTGAGAACACTAGATTATGTAATCTGTATGGGATGAGGAATCTTTGTTACCAAATGTAAACAAGAACTTGAGTTCCTATGGAAGTCCAATGTGGTTCTAGGTTCATGTGGTCTGAAGAATTTGAAAAGAAGAAGGAAGGCCAGCGGGCTCAAAAGAGAGAAATTAGAGCGATTTGACCCCTTAGAAACCTCAAGCTTCTCTTTGATGAAGAAGGCAGTAACTTAGGTGGTTACAAGACAAAGCTTAGGTGGCTACATGCTCATGCCACTAGGTGATTATGGGGATATATTTACCATTCAATATATGTGTGATCTATGTTCTGATTATCATGTGCCTTAGTTTTTTGTCACACATTGACATTGTTATCATCACCTTCATCAAGAAAGGAATCTTCATATTCATATTTTGTTACTAAGATCTTATAAATTCCTACATAATTTGTTGATGTTCAACATGGATGAGCTATATGGAACCATCAAGGGGCCTTGCCAATATTCATAGATGGTTAACACCATTGAATTGTACGATTTCATTCAAAGAATTGACAATTGGTGTGTTATGTAATAAATGTGTAATCCACAATTATTCACAATTTTTATGGCTTGGAACATTGGGTTGTTTCAACATCTTGAAGGGCTACCAATGGATAACTATCATGATTTTAGGTGTGCCCATTAAGTTTAAATTGAACAGTGGTGATTGTATTGGTCATTCAATTATGTTTCCATCACCAAAGCTACTATGGCCCCAAGTGTTGTTTTGACTTTAAATATGGTTACAACAATTCCTAGTAGTAGTTTTGCAAGTGGGAATGAAAGTGCCAATGTCGCATCCTCCAAGAATGGTGTTGTTAAGCCTTCCTTTCATGGACAAGATCTTTTGCTTGCATTTAACATTGTTATGAAATTTTTTTAAATGTCATGCAAAAAATGGGCAAGATCTTTTTGCTTGCATTTAATATTGTTGTGGAATTTTTAAAAATGTTGTGCAAAAATTACCAAAGGTCGTGAATGAAAAAACTTTGGAGAATTTACAATTGAAGTTTTGGTGTAGACCTAATTATGAGAGGTTATTGAGAAGCATATGCATAGATGAAAAAATTGATCATTGTGACGCAATTGGTAACAAAAACATCAATTGTCCAATTTTGGTATGGGATTTTAAATAAGGAGGTTAGGTGATAGGTACAACATGTTACATTACTTGAGCTCACATAACTCACATTAGTGAATGTGTTTTAATTATCATAACACATTGAACTGAACATGGTGGAGGAATGTGTGGTGATTCTTGGCTCAAATAAAAACAACTTGAAAAACTCATTAGCACCATTAATTCAATAACAACATATTGACTAACCAAATAAAGTTGCATCACAAAAGACCAAAAGGGTTAAATTGAAACAAAATCATACCTCTACACCATGTTTCATTAAATAAAAAGGAGAGGGGAAATGTTAAATGTGATGGGCCTCATCACTAATAAAAAAATGGAGTACAATTCATTAGCTTAAAACACTATAAGACCTTAAAAAGATAAATAAGTTCACCCCACATTAATCATTTAACCTTGCTTAAAATTATGTCATTAGAAAATCACTTATGTAGTCATCATGTTTTAGTACTAATTGACATAATCTATTATTAATTGAAATGATTCACTATAATAAATAAGTTTTTTTTATGTTGTTTTAAATACCCTAAGTTATTATATTCTAAGCTATACATTGAACTATTCTCAATTATTATATCTTATGTTATTCTCAATTATTTCATTCTAAATCATTTTAAGCTATTCTATTATAAGCTATTGTTAATAAAAAAAATTACACCCTATATTCAATGTACATTCATTTAATGTGTTCCATTGAATGAATCAAATAACAGAAGAAATTATTTTTTATAATGTTTAGACTTTATTAGTGACTAGTACTAATAACCTAACCCTAACAATAACATGACAAATAAACTATTTCAATTCCAAATATAAAATAGCTAATAAACTAATTCAAATACCATTTACAAAAGGGATAATCCAAGTTTTAAAACCTTCATAAACATATCATATTGAATTGAAAACTTAATCTCAAAAATTCATGATAAATTTTTTAATGAGTTATTCTTTACAGTTACAACCATTTTGTAGATCTAAATTTAGGTTAGACTGAGCTTTGGCACCTAAAATCTCCAATTCATACAACATCAGGCTGATAACTCAAATGGGTGGGATTATGGTCACTTTGTTAAATGGTTGTGGGATCACAACTCCCTACTCATGTTGTCATTAAGCAACCATGGGTGAGGGTTAGGCAGCCTCCTTGCCACTTGGCACGTTGAAAGTAAGTTGTTTTAAAAGGGAGTAGGTAGTAGCTTTTATGGGTGCCTTGTGAGATTGAAGGAGCACTACGTCACCCTTAGTTGGCAAACTGATAAGAGTCTCCCTTTTTCACAACTTGATCATGATTTTGTTGGATATTTGCTATCTTTGTTGTAGATCTGAAATAGCTTTGAGTTATAATCTACCATAGTCACATTTTAGACAAGGGATGATTAATACCATATCAAATATTAGGGTCAAATCCAATGTGATAGTAGTTCAATTATGGTGGTTTGGCAATTCCCAAAATAGAGAGGGGAAGAAAAAAAAAAAAAGGATTTATGAAAAAAAGCATTGGATTGATTACATGACATACTACACTTGGAAACTTGGTATAGTATAGGATATAATAACCTAATGTTTGAAGGTTTCGTTCGATTCATGAAATAGTTCACCTATACCTAAACAACACAAAAGAAAGTTGGTGGACATTTGGAATCCCCATTGTGACAATTGAGTACAATGAACTCACTCCACTTGGGTTCATGGTGATCTTAGGGTCAAAAAATAAATCTACCCGAATTTAAGAATTAATATAACAGTGTTGTCTAGCTATTTATTGTAAATTTATTAAAATTTGTGAGGAACTTGACATAGCCCAAATGAAAGGTATTTTTCAGGGTTTTATTTTCCTATTTTCTGTTGTATTGTCATTTGGGAGCACCCCAAGTGAGCATTAAATGGTGATCAACACTGGAACATGTCCACTTTTTGAGGTTTCTTGTTATTTTCTAGTGACCTACTTTAGAACCGAAGCCTAAAACTGGCAAATATTTTGAATTCTTTGCCGAAAAAATTTCAAAAAATGGGCGACTTTGTTTTGGAATATGCTCTCGCATATATATGTATATTGATTTTAAAAAAAGTAGCCAAAAATTAAAAAACACTTGTTTTATTGTACTATTTGTACAAGCCATCACTTGAAAAGTAAGACTTATTTTCTGGCTTTTTCAAAAGATGAGAACTGCTTGTTTAGAGAACCTTGACTACTTAGGGACTTCAGCCTGGATCGAGAGCTAATTCCAATTCCAAAGCAGGTGAACATTTCATAACCTGAAACCTTCAAAGATTGCAAGGTGTAGGACCAGGATTGTTTTCACACCTACTCTTTAAAAGATCTTACACCTACATATATATAGGTGTAAGATCACTTTGTTCTTAAAGAGTACACATAATGTAAGGCGGCCTCTAGATATCTTTAGGAAAAATTTCGACAAAGAGGATTGATTGGCTATATTATAGTAGTAATCAATTATATGAGGTTTGCATGGAACTTTTGAGCTTGGTTGTGGAGACCTATTAGTCTAACCAGTGACAAATCTCATTTTTATTCTTGTCAATATTTGGGTCATGTACGATGGGCCTCTCTTATGAGTCAAGAAATGAGGGTACCTAGAATTTGAACCTTCTAGCCAACTATTCCCAAATAGGAGCATGCAAAGCTACAACCCACAATGAGGATCCGAACAATCCAATTGAAGGAAGGAAACAAGATCATGGGTGCAGGAAGGTTTAAAACATCTGTTTGTCAAAACATGAACTGTTAAATTATAATGGAATAGTGGGTTGGAGGGTTGAGCTTCAGGTTGTATTATTCCATTATAATTTAAACTCGAACCACACCTAGAATCTCATCCTTTTCAAAATACCTTGCCCCCAGATCTCATAACCGGCATGTTTGGAGAAAGTAAATGGAACCATATCCAAAGGTTCTGGCATAGGTATATTTTTGTAAAATCAAGAACCTTACGAAACCCTAAACTCCCATGGAGGGTGGGGGCATTACTAAAACAAGAACCCCCTTTGGCTCTGGCCGGGGAGTCCTTATTTCAGTATGCACCACTTGTGCAGCAATACCCTACACTTAATGCTTATGATTGCGTTAGCCCATGCCAATGACATAATTCTTATGATGCCTTGAGCTATGCATATCATGAAAGAGCATTTTTAAGTGTAAGGTAAAGCCCCAAGGGGAAGGTTTAGCAGGAATAAGGGCCTGGTGAGCAGAGCCGATTGTGGGCCTGATTCCAGTAAAACCCATCCCCCAAGGGCTTCTTTACACACTTTTGTAAAAACTGTCATGCTTCTTCCCCTGTGGTACCCGGAGGGTACCTGATGGATACTTGATGGGTATCATGAGAAAAACAAAAGAAATCACAATAGCCAATTCAAAAAGCATAACCGGTTTTTGGACTGGCATTGTCCAACGTGTCACTTGCTCAGTGGTATCAAAATAGTCTGGACAGATTCACACCTCGACCATATTTGATAATGGGGCTTCTCGTACTGGTTACCTAATACATAATGCCCACCAAAATGAGAGGCAAGCATTACACTTTTCGAAAGGCCCACTATTGTGTATTGCATTATAAAGTGTCTTCCATGTATGTACACTAAAAAGGAAAAACGCCTAAGTTTTTTTAGGTGCCTTAGGATTTGTCCAGCACATAACGCTTAATTAAGAGTGTTTAAGGCCATGGAAACTGCACTCACTCACTTATAGATGGTTTTACACTAATTATCCATTTACTAATTAGGGTATCTAGTTGGTTTAGGATTGGAATTGTGTCTGTTTAGTTGTTCTCATCCATCCCTTAACCCATTTCCTCTTGTTGAATTAGGCTTTAGAATGCTCTTAGACTGTGCACATCAGAAAATGCTTCTGAGTGCATTAGGCCATGTTAATGGCACTCACTTATAGGTGGGTTTTATGCTAATTATCCATAGCTAAATTAGGGTTCCCACTTGGTTTAGGTTTGGATTGTAGGGTATGTCCTTTTAGTTGTTTTTCATCCATCCCTTGACTTTTTCTCTTTTTTTTCCTATTATTGAAATAATCTTTAAACATACTATTCTTGGTCCATTCACCCTTTACAGCTTTATGAACTCACTTTTTATTTAAATCAGTGTTATTAATTCTTAGTTTGCATTAATTGTGTACCATGTTGCCCCCATGTGGATTTTCTCTCGCAGGTGCTGGCAGCCAAAGTCCTATTAAACCTTTTTTTAAGAGAAATAATTAATAATAATGCCATACAAATACTAAACTAAAATTAGTTTAATTTGATATAGTTAATTTAAGTAAAATAAATATCAAAAAGAAAATTTTACTGGGGACCTGATCTGATCTGTTTGGGCCATTCTGACCAATCATGAGTAAGTAGTAAATAGTAAATAAATGAAATCTTAGAATGGCTCTTTTTTTTTTTTAACACTAAAGATTATTTACTTTTACCAGCCTGCAAAGATAGCTACAGAAAAGTAACTTTTCAAAGTAAATAATGGTGTAGGTAGCAAGGTAGTTTTCTTTCTTTAGAGAAAGAGAATACTAGGCTAGTAAAAGTAAATTTTCCTAAATTAACTGAAGTGTTATCCAATGGATGACCTGAGCCTGTGTGGCCTTCTTTCTTGTTTTTTCTTAGGACCTCAACAGCCAATCATATTCCGGAATTGAAGATAACGCATTCCCATTGACCAACCTGAAGTGTTAATGAGATGCTTGATATTTTGAGCCCCTCTTGTGTGTGGATTCTTTTTTCCTCCTTTTTTTTAGGGTTTAGGGTTTAGTAGATTTGGGTTTTTTTCAGCTTAATATTAAAGGACCATGGTGTTTGCAATTTTATCAAGTTAAAAACATGAGGACTTTTTTCTAATTTAGGACTTCAATAAAACCTAATTTTGGGCCCACTTTTTTTTTTTGGTTTCTCCCTTTCATGATTCCAAAAGTGAGGCCTTATTCCCAACTTTGGGTTCTTTGGGTTGTGTTTTTGGACCTTTGCCCTTCATTATTTTCGTCTTTTCTTCGGTCAAATTGTCTCATTGTTGGTAGCGTGTTATAGCTTTTGCTTGTTTGTTTTGTGCATATGGATGTTTGTGTTTGAGCATAATATAATGCGATATATTTACATGGATGGTGACCCAATTGAATTGTTTCTATTCCACATAGGGGTGATGGTACATGTGTACCAAATGGAATTCTTTTGGGAGTTGTTCCTATTTTTGTTCTATGGTTCTAGAGTGGCACTTAATGTTAGTTGGTCACAAAGTGTCATATAGTACCTTTTCCTACTTTGTTCTTGTTGGATTTGGTGATTTTCCATGTTAATGTAGCTGGAAACCATCCAAATGAAGATTATACAAAACTCACATCAAATGGATTATATTCATGAGTCTCTAAGTTCAAGTCTCTAGTACTTGTTTGGGGAACGAAATGAGGCATTTCAAAAGAATGGCAAGTGATGTTGGAATGGAACTTTTTGCACAACTTTCAATGGCAAGATATTCTGAAATATTGCTTTCCAAAAGGGAAGTACTCTCATTTCTTTTTCCAACATGATTCCCATAACCGTAGAGATGAAACAAACAAACCAGAGAGGAGACCAGGAGCTGATAAAGTAATTAAAAGTTAAGCACCACAATGGAATGAGAAGAAAAACTAAAGAAAAAATCCCAACAGATTTACTTCCACAGTAGCAAAAGGGAAGTTGGAGGGGGTGTTTTGGGCAAAGTTGAAAGTTCACGGGGTATTTACAAGAGAACAATGGTTAAATCACATCTCAAACCATTGACAAAATGCAAATAAAAGATGATTGAACATAGGCCACTGCACCCACGCCCCCCCCCCTAATCAATAGTATATAATACACTAAGTGCCTTCATTAGGGAATCATAGGGTTTTTCAAAAACACACCAAATTCTTCTTCTTCTTAGTCATGCATGGTATGCTTTCTTTCTTCTTTTTTTCCTCATGTTTTTCTTTGGGGAGAGGGGGGCTTGTTAGTTAAATGTCAAAAAAAAAGGTTTCATCTTCTTCATACTATTTATATTTCCCTATTGCTTCCTTCTTAGGGAGTGTGTGGTTTTAAAGGAAGACACCGAATTCTTCTTCTTCTTCTTCATTGGGGGAGGGGTGAGGAGATACTTTTTTTCTTCTTCTTTTTTCCCCTCATTGCTTGTCTTTTGGGACTTTGGGGGGGGGGGTGGAGGGTTGCTAGTTTTGTAAAAATATCTCATCCTCTTCATACCATATACCCAATTGCCTCCATTTCAGGCAATAAATGGTTTAATATTTAAAGACCGAAATTATTCTTCTGATTATGCTTCATGGGTGGTACGGTTAATTAATTAGAGTGTTGTGCCATCATTTGAATTTATAAAGAACCACCAGCCCCAGTTATTGTTTCCAAATCCTGAAGGGAAAAGCTGGTTTTCACAAAAGAACTGGCTATTTCATGGCCAGTTATGTGATTATGTGCCCACAAAAAAAAAATTTCAAAAAAATAGAACCATGGTTACCTGTGTACCAAAAAACTGGGTCTTGGATTTTATTTTTTTATGAACCATGGCTATCAAATTTCCTAAGAACCGCTCTGATAACCGTGGGGGGTCTGTTTCAGTGTTGGGCTGTGCTTTACTGGTGGTATGGGGAACCTCAAGTTTGGGTTCTATAAAAATAAATTAGAAGTACATATATCTCGGTTCTGGGGTCCAATAACCGCGCAACACTACCTAATTTGCTTTTCTGTGTAATTCTTTGGATAAGGGCAAAGTAGTCTTCTTCTTCATCATCTTCTTCTGCTTCATCTTCAAGTGTGGTCTGGTGTTTTTTTTCCTCGGTTTGGTTTTGTTTTGTGTGTGTTTTTGGGGGCGCGAGAAGTTTGTTGTTCCTGTAGCAAAGGTTACTCATCTTTTCTTCTTCACCTTAGTCGTCATCTTCATATTCTTCTCCGTCATCTTCTTCTTCTGCTTCTTCTTCTGCTGCTTCTACTACTTCTGTTCAGCAGAGTTTTGCTTCAATGTCCAGGTCTAAGCCTTTTGAAATGTGCAAACTTGATTTCTCTTTGTTTTGAGCTTTGATCGTCATTAATCATTCATGTGTGATTCTTCTTCAACAATTGAGTGGGGGAAAAAAAAATCTCTTTGTTTTGAGCTCAAAGTCGTTCAAAAGTAGAGCTTTGTTTGTTTGTTTTGTTTTGTTTTCCCCCCCTCCTCGGTACATGAATCTTCCAATCTTGAAGAACTTTGCAGCTTGTTGCAGCAGCCTGCCTGATCTAGTAATTCTACTACCTGTACTCCCTGATCTCAGGTAGCTGCAAAGAAGCTGTGAAAGCTGCTCCAGAACGGACGTTGTTTTGTAACTCTAAAGCCGGCAGCAAGCGAATCTTCTCATTTTTCGATAATGAAGATCATGCCTGAGGTGGTGGTGTTGTTGTTGTGGTTGTTGCAGATTCACCTGGAATTCTAGTAGTAAGTCTAGTTCGTGCATGCACGAATCAGCTGGAGTGCAGCAGCAGGGAGTTACACGTACTTGATCCTCACTTCGTGTACAGTTCCTACAGTGCTTTCCAAAGAAGTCTGCTAAAACTTTTCCTGGAAGTTCTTCGCTTCTTTTTTTGTCCTTCTTTTTCTTGGCTCTCGATTCTCCCTGTTGCTTTGCGCTTTGTCAACTTTCCTACTGAGAACATCAATTCGTCGACATATCAAAATCTAGACTCCTGGCAACCGTAAGTGACTGGAGCCAACAGACACAGCGAGCGAGAGAGACAGAGAGATAGAGACAGAGAGAGCGAGAGAGAAGCAGCAAAAGACTTTTTAGTATTGAGTTCTAGATCCAAGAAAAGACTGTACATATTCAGCTGTAAACTGTGGTGCTGGAGTCGAAGAAAACTCTCGACTCCTTGTTTGTATAGATAGTTGTATGATCATGTCAGGTTCCGTTCGAGATGAATAACACTGGAATATTTTGCAGCAAGCTCATGAGTCGAGGTGCAGTATATATAACTGTGATAGAAAAGAGTTTTCGTGTGCACCGCGATCACGAGTGATTTCAGTGCACCTGGTTTTTTTGTATAGAGACTGTCAGTGATTGAACGCTCGAGGGCAGCGGTGCCCATCGATCAAGTTTCCACAGAGAAGAAGCGAAGAGCACTAAAGGTGAAGATCTCTAGAAGAAAACCATGCTGTGGATGAAGTTTATCTGAACAGGCAGCTTGAGAGCTAGCTGTTGCTGGGCTTATCTGCAAAACAAAATGGCTTGAAAGCAGCTGGCGGAGGTGCACGACTCGTTCGGGAGTGCGCTGGGAAATAGCTGCTTCTTATTGTTCGGTAGCGAACTGAGAAGGATTATTACAAGTGCGCGACATATCGGGAGATGGCGACCAAGTCGAAGAAGATGAGCAGCATGCCGAGCAGTGTGCAAACTGCGACAGCTGCTATGGCGATAGCGGGAAGAGCGACGCGTGCTTGTGATGTGTGCGGCATACAGAGAGCCCGCTGGTACTGCGGAGCCGACGAAGCATACTTGTGTGCGAAATGTGACACTACGGTTCACGGAGCGAATGCTCTGGCGCTTCGACATGACAGGGTTCGTCTCGCACCACATGGAACACCCGTGCAAAAATCGTTCAAGCGATCCTCTTCTGTTCTGTCCAAGCATTCCAGCATCAATGGCGATGTCCGAGTACTCCCTAGTGCTGCTTCTCCCTCTGATCATGTCCTTACTGAGCGGAAGCAGCAAGTCTTGGAAGTTCTGCAAACTCCAGAAACAACACCACCCATGGTCTCTGATTTCTTGGATTGCAAAGCAGTCCTGCAAGTTCCGCAGCAATCGACTCGAGTACGTGAACAAGCTGGTGGCAGCTTCCCGTCACGGAAGAGGTCGAGAACGAGTCGACCCCATCCTCACCACTTGCGAAGAGCCTCATCTCATGGTGGCGGAGAAGGAGCTCCTCGATATAAAATCCAGAAGAGTGGCAGCAGCAAGCAGGACGACGCGGGGATGGTGCAAGTGAAGATCGAGTCCGTGATGAGCGATTTCATGAATGGCGAGTTGCAGGAGTTAATGACGCTCGGCAACGACGACGAGGATGAGGATGAGGATGCGCAGCAGAAAAGAAGAAGGACGATTCACGGAGGAGCTCACGAAGTCCCCGCGTTCATCACCGTTGTGCAAGATGGGCATGAGTCGCCGGGGTTGAGTGCTCCTGCGGGATTTCTCGAAGGCCACTCACGGGTCTCTTCGGATTGCTTCTCACCCAACGCGATATTCAAGGGCAAAGCTGCGCAAGCGCATGCGGCCCAAGAAGACTGTGACCTAATTTGCGACGACACGGACCAGTTCCTCGTCCCGGATTGCTTGGACAACTGCGCCCACTTCGTCGATTCCGGCGTCGATATCTGCTGCGACGTCGACGGAAAAATCTCGCTGGTCGAAGACGACTCGACGAGGACACTGAAAGAAGAAGAAGGAAAGGACATAGAGAATTTCGGGACGGCGTTTTCCGGCTCGAAAACTGAACAGCTCGGAGCTGATTCTGGAGCCTCGGCGGAATTCGAATCGACCGATTTCGGGTCCACTGATTTCGCGTCGCCGGATTTCGGGCCCAGGGATATAATGTGCGACGAGTTTGGTCTCGATTTTGATTTTCCAGGCTCGATCAGTTCGGAATCGGCTTTTGAGGGTGATTCTACTGCTGAAGATCATTTCTTCCTGAATCAAGCTCATGGAGCAGCAGCCACGAACGTCGCTGCGGCAACGGAATTCCAGAACTTATACGAATACTCGACGACCCCAGGGCAACAAATACTGATCTCCAGCAGCGGCGAACCCGGCGCCAGGTCGAGCCCGTTTGCGAAATTCTTGCCTGAGGTGTTAGTGAAGCTGGAAGGAGTATATTCAGGCACCGAGAGGAGCAAGAAGGAGGCGCAGGAGATTCTGAGATGCTCTTTGGAATCGTTGAGTGAGGAGGAATTACGGCAAGTACCATCTTTGAGGTTGGATTACGACGATGTGTTGAATGCATGGTCGGATCGAGGCGCCTTCTGGATGCCATTGGACTCCCAATACAATTCAGCCCAGCTTCTTCTTCTCAATCCGGACGTCGACTCCACTGCTGCTGTAATTCTCCTCCCGAGTCCTCAAGCTCAAAAAAACACTTGATTACAAATCTAGTAATCACATCCTGCTAAAAGAATCCTGATCAATAATGCGCACTAGAATATTATCAGCTCAGATCACCACGAAATTATGTTTTGGCAGTGCATAAATTGGTGTTTGGTTCGTGGGTGTGGTTGGATTTGACGCATGTACGTATGTATGTGGAGCAGGGGCGGATGGAGGTTGCTGGGACGGGGGTGGAAGGCGGAGATCATCAGCATCGTCATGACGGTTCCGAAGGAGGAGGAGCAGCAGCAGCAGAAGTAGGAAGACAAGCGCGTGTACTGCGATACAAAGAGAAGAGAAGAACCCGACTGTTCTCCAAGACCATCAGATACGAAGTTCGCAAACTGAATGCGGAGCGCCGACCTCGCATAAAGGTCAGCAGCAGCCACACCTGCCCCCAGAAAAAACATCTTTGTTTCCTTCCTTCCTTCCTTCCAGACTTTTTTACTGTCCGGGCACAAATCTGCATTCCTTCATTTAACAGGAACAGCCTTCCTTCATCATTCAAGTCTGGAGTGGTGGATTATGTCATTTTTCTTGACCACATTATATGACATAATCTTCCAGTGATGATCATAACACTTGTAATAGTGATCAAATAAATGTGTTTTTTGAACATGAATTTTGTTTTTACATCGTTGAATCTGCCACTCCAGACCTTAATTTCATGGAAATGGTCTCGCCCCTTCCCACTATGTGTAAGACACCAGGCCAGTTCATTCTGTTTTTACGTCATTGAATCTGAAGCCCCAGACCTTACTCTCATGGAAATGGTCTTGCCCTTGACCATCATGTTGTGTAAGATGCTGGGCAAGTTTGTTTTCTTTTTACATCAGTGAATCTGCCACCCGAGACCCTAATGGTCTTGCCCTGGCCCATCATGTTGGGTAAGATGCTGGACAAGTTGTTGAACCTGCCACGCCAGACCTCAATGTCATGGAATTGTCTTGCCCTTGCCCATTATTTTGTGCAAGATGCCAGTGAGTTCATTTTTTACGTCATTGAATCTGCGGCCCCAAACCCTAACATCATGGAATGCTCTTGCCCTTGTCCATTATGTTCGGTGTGCTGCCTAGCTTGACTGTAATGAACAAACTCACTCACCTTGCATCTTAGCCAACATAATGAATGGGCAGTGGCTTGACCATTCCATATGTAGTACCTCAACATTATAAACACAAGAAAATCACACACAGAATCCTTCAAAGAGTTTTTCGCAAATATTTCTCCAAACCTGAAAGGCTTAGTGAGCAACATCTTGTGCAAAGAGTGCTTACTTATTGGAACACTAAGTACCTTTGAACAAGGTTTCTTCATTTCAAGGAAGCCTGAATTCACCCAGTTGTTTCATTCATATTTCATTGAGGTTTGCAGCTTGTGGTTGAATACTTTGATGGCAGATTCAGATTCAACAGAATAAGACCCATCTGTGAGCAAACCATTGTTGCAATTTGTGAAGTTTTTGGAGAGGATTTCCATCTCTGAGTACAGAGTATTGCAATTCTTCTGTGTGTTGAGAGTTTTGCAATCCTTCTTTGTATGAAGAGTCTTCACATTTCTTCTTTCTCTGCAGAGTTTTGCAATTCTTCTATAGCTGCATGCACAGAGAGAGTTTTGTTGCTCCACGAAGTAATTAAATTTTTTAACACTTTTCTCTGTTTTCTGGGGTTTGTTTTGTGACATATTTGCAGGGCCGATTTGTGAAGAGGACATCAGCAAACTCTTAACAACACATTTAAGTCATTCAACAACCTCCCTCTCAACAAAACAAAAACAGTTTTGCAGTGTTTTATTTTGTGGCATTCTTAGGCTTAGTGTTTGCTCAAATTGATTTTCAGAACAGATGATATAAAAATTGGGGGTCAAATAGGGAAAAAAGTGTTACCCAGTAGCATCTAAATATACCCATGTGTGCATATGTGCGTGCATAGGCACTGTAGGCAAAACTCTTCTGCAGCAATCCACATTGCAAGAATTGAGTACTCTGCTTCTGGATTTGGCGATAGCTTGGACTTGGGGCATCACTTTTTTTTCCAGATTCTACAGCCCTCTTTACATGCATGAAATGCAGCAACAGGACATGATGTGAGTTCCTCAACTGTGCAGTGAACCCCCCTAATATCTTTAAGCTGAAGCAAAAGAAGCCCATCTTTTGCGAGCAAAATATTAGACTGGTCATCAAAGCCCTGAGCAAAGCCTTACAAAGACATTCCACCTCGGATGTCTCACATATTTGTTACAATAATCATCATTTGTAACATTTTTCATTGCATTTAGCTTTTTCAGACTGCATGGATTGAAACTCTTGAGCGCAAGATGTCATGGTTTTCTGTAAGGCTTTCTGTAGCTTGTTTCTAGACCTTGCAATCTCCCATGAACCTTATTCTGCTGAATCCAGATTGACAAGATGGGTATTTCTGTTGTGCAGTCTCTTTTCACAATTTGTTCAGTTTGTTGGTAGTTCAGTCTGATTTGCCATCCATGCATGACCTTCACATCTAGAAGGAAGGCAGGTGCTACAATGATTCGAGAGTGTGTATTTCTAATGCATGTCAGCCAGTGAAAGAGGTTTGTCTGCAGTCAGATTTGCATAAGGACAAAGTACATTTTAGGTTTCCACTCCAATGAGGTGCCCAGATGCTAATTTGGACTTGTTTACACACCACTTTGGCTACTCTAGAGATGTAACCTCCTGAGAACATAGAAGTACTATGATCTATCAGTTTTATGATTCTTCCTAAATAGGGTGTTCTCGGTAAATTTTCTTACCATTGTCTGGTGGAAAGATGTTTGTATCTCTAAGTTTTATATCCTCCCTAGAATCCACCATCCCCTGGTTCATGCACATTCATGAATGCCCACCGAAAGAGGGCTCTCAGTTTTAGCTAAGGCTTGTGTGCTCTCCCCTATATCTTCCACAGTCCATGGTAAAAGCGGCGCTTTTGGGCAGGTGAATGGCACCTGACTTCTCTTGAGCTGACATGGTGCTCAAATCGTAACTGCAAATCATTCAGGTCACCATCAGTTTACTCCTATGTTCACCATGTTTCACAGGTATCTTTGTTTGAATGTATCTCAAGTACTCATAACCTTTGATTGGATGAGTTTCAGGAAGAAGACCCAGGTATGTCCTGACCCTGACAAGCACTAAATGCATCAGAATCACTATTTGACAAAATGTGCACTGCTTTAGATCAATCTTTCTGTCTTGAATCCACATTTCCTTTGAAGACACTAAGTAGTACCTGTTCATTGTTCTTGATTCCCAGAGATTGCAAATGTGCAGAATCTTCAATGAGCTTGGCATCCTCATAGCACAGACAAAAACTGCCCCACACATGTTTCCTGCCACAAAAAGAGACACAGAATTCCCTCAGATGTATAACCAAGAAAATCATGACTGGAAGAACATGAAATGCACAATTAAGGGTGATTGGACACATGGTCTCTATATGGGAAAAACATCATGCAAATAGCAGCTGCATGTTTTCTCCTCCCTTAACCTCCCCATCGAGAGCCACTGCAACAGAATTCAAATACAACACAATTTTGTAGACTGTAAAATGGGGTGTTTATGCATCTGAAACCCCACATGAAGTATCCACAAGGTTTAGCTGGAGATGCAATTATTGTCACAAGAATGTTTAGCTTCCAGACAAGCCTAGCACAATTCTAGAAAAAAATAGGGTTGTAGAGATGAGTGAGAGAAGCATGCATGAATTTTACCAGGAAATGTGCCCATCACCCATCTTGTTTTGCTGGGACAAATCGACATACTTCATAACTGCTTGCTTCAAATCCCTCACTCTTGCATTCCTTGGCACAGTCACCTCTGAGCACCCAAACCCTACTGTTCAACGGACAAAATTCTACTGCAGATGGGAAGATGACCTAAAACCATGGGCAAGAAAGAAATCAATGAGTGGTGGATAGTTTGCACTGAGGATTTCATTGCACCAGAACACATACCCACATGCATCAATATGTGGACCTCCTTGAGGAAATCTGATTTTGATACCTAATGCTTCCAAATGCATGTTTGGAACCCAATTTGTACAGAGGATATGAGGGGAGAGAAAGAGAGAGAGAGAAGATTGAGTACCAAAGCAACTGCCATCGAGTTTGAGGATGCATAGTTTAACATCCCCTGCTGCAGTCTCCATAACAAGACTTTCCATCTCAGAATGATTGGGCACATTGTGGAGGAGAGGATCATCCATCAGTGTGGACGCCAGAGGCTCGAATTGGCTCCTTCTCTTGAAATGCGTCCTCAGATTCCCCTTTCTCAAGCCCATAATTTCGTTTGGTTTTCCCTCCTCAGATCAGCGGAACCAGAATTTACCTTTTTTTCTTGTACCTTGTTTCTGTGTTCTGCAGTTTGGAGATCAATCAGGCGCAGAAGGGAAATTACCCACAAAGGCAAAACATCAGAGACTGCAGCTGACGACAGAAACAACCCCACAGGCTCTCTCTCTCTCTCTCTCTCTCTCTCTCGCAAGCATGCAATCACAAATCATCAAAATCAGAACATAGATATTCAGAAACTAGAGACAACCCAATGCCAGGAAACAAAAAACGCAAGTCTAAAAGCTTGTTATACGCAAATGCAAAATACTCCAACAAAAAAACGTACAAACCTCACTGATGCATCCAAAACTGCAACATAAAAGAGGAGTGTAAGCTGCTGCTGTGCGTAGAGAAGGAAAACACTCTCAAAGCATCCAATAATAATATCATCTAATACCCAAGAAAAGCTTACAAATAGTATTCCACTCTAAATCTTAGAACCCCCCCCAAAAAAAAAGGTCTCCACAACCCAAAACGACTGAGAGTTTTGAAGCAAAAAAAGTCGTGTCAAGGAAAAATAACAACACAGAAAGGCAGTTAAAAAAAAACACACACACACACACACACACACATACACACGAAATAAAAGCTCAGAAAACAGTCACAAAATGCGCAGAGTATGGAGAACAGAGCATCTAGAAAACTCTGTAAGGGAGAGGAGAACGCGAAACCGCGAGACATCGAGAGACAAACAAAAACCAACGCACACAAAAGCGCGACGCAACAGAAGCCGAAGACGAGGAAGAAGAAGAAGACAAAGCGAGGAATTAGTGCGTAATTAAGAGTCTTTAAGACTACTTAAGTACGTGGATTAGTAACTAACTGCATGGCTTATTAATTAATTAATTCAGGCCATGAATTCGGGCAGTCATTTGGAAGTGCAATCAAGTTTTTTCAGTAATTAAAAGCTGATTACAAGGGTCAGGTTACTTGAGGTACTCTTAAAATGAGTGATTTAGTTTGGAACTAATTAGCTTATTTAGCTTAAGTAAGTTTACTTAATGTAGAGGTGACTAAAAGAGACGCTAATTTTACTGTTGTTTCTTTTTGTGGCAGGCAGAGGGGAATCAGACAACGGCTACTTCTTTCTTTTATCGAATTCATTTTGAAAAACAAAATAGTGGACTACGCCTCCGCCACCCCAACCCCAAAATGTGTTGTAAGTTGTAACTAATTTGGGAACACGGACGGATTGTGGGTTTTTTTTCTAATTTTTCAACTGGCCTGATGATAAGCCATGCTCGTTCTTTTTTTAGTAATTTTTTTAATTTATTTTATTTTATTAATTTTTTATTATTATTAGATTATTAGTGTATCTGAAAATACAGACTAGTTTTTCTTTTTCTTTTTAAATCTCCCAATTTTTTTATGTCCGGACTTCTTTTTTTTTAACTCAGAGTCTTTACATTTTGTATTACGAATTTAAATCTACATAAGGTAATAGTGAATACATATCACTTCAAAATTATAATTCTTTTTTTTATTATCTATCTATTAAAGAAGGTAATTTTCTTCGTTTTGTTTGTTTCTCAAGTTGACATCTCCCACACCATGGCACGCCCTGTTCCTCTCTTCATACCCTTGGAAAGCCCTCAGTGAGTGGGAGTGTACCAAGATGGTTTTCTAATGTTTAGACTTCCGATGCAAGAGTTATTGAACATTGGCCACTTTTATTATTGAAAATTCAATAAAATCAAATCTAATAGTTTAGAGAAATTGGAGGCACTTTTGACATTGTTGGGAAAAAAATCCACAATGACTAGAATTTTATGGAGGTGATTTTTTATTTTTAAGACCCAAGGTGGGGTAGATATTTGATTTTGAGTAGTATTTATGAATGGAAACTCAACTAAATTACAAATATTCATTTTGAAAGGAAAAAATAGTTAGGTAATGAGTTTACTCTTTTTGGGTCAATGGCACAAGCTACATGAGTTTCTTTATTAAAGAAGGTTGTTTGTTTGTTTTGTATGTTTTGTTTATCACATTGTGATCCCAAACCATGGCAGCTCACACCCCACTCTTGGTACCTTTAGAAAGCCCAGGATGAGGATGGGTATAGTGAGCTGGTTTCGTAATGTTTAGACCTATGATACAAGAGTTATTGACACATAAAAATGCAATAAAATCAAAATTTGAATGTTAAGCAAATTGAGATGCTTTTGGTGATATTAACAAGCCTTTGATGAGTGGAGTCTTATGAAAGTGATTTTGTAATATTTAGACCTAAAGTGTAAGAGATATTGAATTTTAAGTCATTTTGTCATTGAAATTCAACAACTCAACAAAGCTGAAGATATTACCTAGTTCCAAATTATGAGTTCAGAGTTGGGTCAATGACACAAGACACATCAATATCTATTAACAAAGGTTTTTTGTTTGCTTTGTTGAGCTCTCCCAAATCTCACTCCCCTTGGTGCATATTGCTAGAAAGCCTTCAATGAGTAGGGGTTCACCAAGGCAGTTTGGTAATGTATCTAGGGTGTGGGAGTTATTGAATATCGCATATTATTTTTTAAATTGAACAAAATCAATAAAATTTTAAGGAAATTGGGGTCATGCATTGAAAGGTTTTTGATGGGTGGGATTTCTTGAAGGTGACTTTATAATTTTTAGACATAAGGTGTGAGAGATATGAAATTCAAGTACTTTTTTTTTTTATTGAAAATTTTATTACAATTCAACAAAATAAATTTTTTAAAACAATAAAACTCACACTTGGGCCAACAGCATAAGTCATATTCGTCTGTCTATTAATGTTTGTTTTGTTTGTTTTTTTACATGGAAATTCCACAATCCACAAGGCCCACCAGCATGCTTTTGGTACACTTGGGAAGCCTTTGATGATTAGGGGTGCATTGAGGGGGTTGCATAATGTTTAAACTTATCATGCAAGAGTTATTAAACATTGAACAATTTTGTCATTGAAAATTCAGTAAAATCAAAATGAAATATTTTTGGGATATCAGGGCCAACTCTTGGTATCATTGGAAAACCCTCCATAACTAGGATTTTACAGTGCTTATTCCATAATTTCCAGAGGTATTGAATTGTGTTCCTTTTGTCATTGAAAATTCAATAAATTTTTAACAAAATGAAAATTAAAAATGTTAAGGAAATTAGGGGCACATTGCTGGTAAGATTGTGTCCTATTGATAGACTTCATTTTGGAACTAGTGTTTATTTGGTTAATAAACAAATAGATTTTGCTGTTTCAGTTATAGTTCAAGTAGCTTAATGTTTATTTGTTTGATTGATTTCTTTGTTTTGGTTATAATTGAAATATGTCAGAAGATTTTTTCCAAAATAGAGAAATTGTAGATAGATGCAACCTTTATTGTACTGGGAAACTTTTGCAAAATTTTGACATGCAAAAATGGGGAAAAAAAAAAAAGAATCCCAAATTCACCAGATTTTGAAGGAAAAAAAATCCAAATCACCAGATTGTGCAGTAGGTAGCAAAGAATATAGAAGGATATAGAATATATTATGTTTTTTCTTACTTTCATATGTAGTCTGTACCAAAATTTGGCAAAATTATTTTCTAGACATTTTACCACTTCGATTACACAAGACTATTTTTGAATTGTAATAAGTCTAGAAATCCACACAAGAAAACAGTTTAGCTCAACAAATAACTCACTGTACTAATTGAGCTGGGAAGTTCAAAATAGCTCACTAAATTGTATCATTACTATGTGCAAAATGCCCACCCAATACGTGCAAAACCCTAAACCCTAAACATGTACAGGACCCAGGCCCTGTATTCTGTTCAGGGAGCCGCCTAGTCGACGTGAACCACTCGAACCTCAGGCTCTGCTTTCTTGGCCTTAGGGACGGTGACCGTGAGCACACCGTTCTCCACTTTGGCATTCACTGATTCAACGTTGGCATTATCAGGTAAGCGGAAGCGGCGCAAGAACTTTCCGTGGGAGCGTTCGACGCGGTGCCATGTATCTGTCTTCTTCTCCTGCTCTCGGGTGCGCTCGCCACTTATTTGCAGTGTACGATC
>Ga0116227_10003578_pt1 | contig 34384 bp, 33 predicted proteins | sample S1TSphgellanicum_FD_89693 | JGI IMG/M metagenome (GOLD analysis project Ga0116227, IMG submission 89693) | Host-associated microbial communities from peat moss isolated from Minnesota, USA - S1T2_Fb - Sphagnum magellanicum MG | ecosystem: Host-associated > Plants > Peat moss > Unclassified...
ATGAAAAAAAAAAACCCCCGTTTTCCCCCCCCCCCCAAAAACAACTTTCCCCCCCCTTAGCCTTTTTTTTTTTTTAAGCAAAATTTAGGGTTTTGGCTTGAAAAAAATTTTAAAAGGCTAAAAAAAATTTTTTTTTTTTTTTTTTTTTGGTTTTCTAGTGACCACATTTTTACCTTTGTTTTTTGGAAATATTGCCAGATTTCTCTATTGTGCAGCCCTTTTTTCTGGCTAAATTTAGTGATTTGGCTAAAAGGAAATTCCAAATGGTTCAAAATATGTATTACTTTGGTTTTCTAGTGGCCATATTTCTACATTTTTTTTTGGGGAAATATTGCCAAATTTCTCTATTGGGTTCTAGCACGTAGCCAAAATTGTGAAGGAATGCTAAACTTTTTTACTTTCATATCCTGTTTATAGCCAAATTTGGTTAAACTGCATTATGGATGATCCCCAGTCCAGCTACTCACAAATATGAAAAAAAAGAAAAAACCCTGAAAGCTCCCTAATGAATTTTTTTTGGTGGAAAATTTTCGCCATATTGCAAAAAATACTTTTAGAAAAGAATAATTCTGTCACAAATTCCATGCTATTTTGGAAAATAGAATCGCCAAAAAATTAAAAATTAAAAAAATTGCCAAAAGACATGGCTGAGCTCTGAACTTTTGAAGCATTATTGTTTTACAGATTTTCTATTTTTTTCTATTTTTTTCCGCCACTTATTTTTTAGGCTTATTTGGGGAGACTGGTGGGCGGTTCGAATCCCGTGAACTGCAGCAGCCAAGCCAAGCCAAGCAGCAGAGCTCTGCTACTGCAAGCAACGAAGTCTGCGGTTGCACTGTTGCTGCCATCGCTCCTGTTGCGCGCAAGAAACGAGCTGCGCATGGTTGTGTTGTTGTAGTACAGGCTTTGCTTGTGTGTCGGAAACGAGAAGGAGAGGGTGATAATACTCTGTGGTGCATTGGACATCCATTTCAAAAATTTCTTTGCCGTAGTAAGACGTTAAGTTTTGCATGTGTTTTTTTGGTGTGATTTTCTTTCTTTCCTTGCTATCTTGTGGTTTTGAGCACATTGTGTAGTTCCTTTCGTGGTGTGCAAAAGAGAAGAAGCAGAGGGCTGAGTGATCGTCTTCCCTGCTCTTCTTCTTCTACTTCTTCTTCCTTGTGGCAACTCCATCAAGATTTCATAGTTGATACCTCAACTTTGAAGAGGAGTTGCTGAAGTTTTCTCCCGCACTGATCGGAAAAAGCTCTGACAGCAAGAAAGCCTTAAAAAGATCAGCGTATTTTCTTTTGTTTTGCCTTTATTGATCTTGTAGTTTCCGACTAGCTACATACTGTCGCTTTCGTCTTCTCACGCTTGTCATAAAAGCTACTGGAAGCTCTCGCAAGGCGGGGGAAGAAAAATCTCAGCTGGCGCATTGGCCGCGTATCGGTCGTCCTTCTTTCTTTCTCCTTGCACGCGCGCATGCTGTACCGAAGCTTTCTTAAAGCTCAAAGCAGCCTGCTGCTGCCATGTTGTTTCTTTGCTCTTCTGATCTGAAAATGCTTGACGATGAATGAATGCTGAAGCGAAGCACAAAATCGTTCATATTAACAACCATCATCGACCGTTCAAGCCCGGAGAGAGCGCTGCAAACAACAGGCAGGCAGTCGATGTTACACTGGTGTGGTGTTGCCTGATTGAACAAGCAGTTTGGGAGAAAGAAGAATAACAAGAAGAAGCCTCCAGGGGGGCTCGTCAATGCCATGGACAATGGCGTGATCCACGCCGCCGCTGGGGTAAGCCGCATGCACGCACAGTAACAGTGTTCTTGATTCCTGTTAGAGAATTGGAGATTGCAGAACGAGGAGTTTAGCTTTCGTGTGATCATCTCTCTCTTTAGTCGCTATCATCATCGCAAGAGAAAGAAGAGCATTGGAACAACAACGAATGTCGAGAGTTGAAGGCATAAAAAGCGTGTCTCTTCTGTGTGGCAGAGTAATAAGAGGAAGAGTAATAGCTTTCTTGCGGGGGCCGAAGACCTGAAGGAGAATGTCAAGGGGCAGAGGGTATGGACGTCGTCAAGGCTCGACGATATTGTTGGCTTGAAGAGCAACAACGCGCACAATGTCGTCAATGCTCAAAGATCCGCAGTAGACTGGATGCCGCGATGGACGACGACGCCTCACCAGAAACCACCACAAATGCCGAGTGCGCTTTCTCCGGTCCTTAACTACGGAGCGATGGCTGCGGCTGCCTTACAGGTACCGAATCTCAGAACTTGAAAGCATGCAACAAGACGGAAAGTATGCATCACAGTTCTCGATTTTCTCTTTTGATCTGACTTCTTCATCGTCTTTTTCAAGCAGGATCTTCGTGCCATTGATCCGCCGAACCATTTCTATCAACCGCAAAAACCACCGCAGCGGCAGCAGCAGCCGCAATTGCAAAGCAGCAGGCAACATCTTCCAGCCGCAGAGTCATCAGGATCGGCAGCAGGGTTATTGCAGGAAGTTTCAGTCTCCGCTCTTCTTCCACAGTCTCCTCCTCCCCCTCCCGTCCGATTACCACCCCTACCTTTGATACGCACTCCTGCTGCTGCTCCCCAACTCTACAATGAATCCGATCTGCACAATAGCAGCATCTCTCCGACGACATCCTCCTGTTCTAGTCCCTACACCTCCTTACAACAACATTGCAACATGATCCAGGCTCTTCCTCATTCGCACAACACCAGCACTTCCTCCTCTTTGCAGGAGTTTAGCAATGAGCAAACTTACTCCACTTTGCTGCAGACATCTCAAAATGGGACTACTCAGCAACAGCAACAGCATCAACTACAATCACAACAGCAGCAGCAGCAGCAGCAACAACTACAACAACATCAGCAGCAACCATCATCCTGGTTTCCAGAGAGGAACAACACAATTCAAAAAGAGCTTCAGGTTTGGTCTTTTTTGTATTGCTGCTCTTACAAGATGAAGAAGACAGTCTTAAGGTTAGCAATTGCATGTCTGCTTTGTCTGTGGACCCATATCTTCCTGAAGCAGTTGTTGCTTTCAAGAAGCTTTGCACCAGAGGTGTTGGACTTAGCATGGTTCCAGTGAGAGCATCATTTATTGTAGGCAAACTGTGTGTTGCAGTCAGAAATTGAGAACAATCTGAAATTAAGATCTTGCAGCAGGTATCAACAACCTCTTGGTATCCTTCAATCCGAACTGCTTCCGCATCTCCAGAGTCTCAATCTGTTGCAAGCAGCTCTCGATTGCAGAGGATGGACACACCTACCGTATCAACTTCATTGTGTGCTCCTCAAATCGACACACAAACTCTCTCTGGCAATTCCTCTATTGCAGAGTTAGGCAATCAGGTTGGATTTTCTAATGCAATACAATGCTCAAACCAGAGGGTTTACAGGGATGCATTTACTGAGCAAGACCAACAAGCTCAGTTCGATCATCGAATCCAGTCAGCATTTGGTGGTGGTGGACTAGGGCTTATGGGAGCTCCAAAGAGGTGCCCATCTCCATCTCCATCTCCATCAACATCATCTAGACTGGTGAAGTGCTCTTCACAAAGTGAAGCTCAGGGTCGGGGAGTACTGCTTTCTAGTCCTTACAGCTCTCAACCGAATGCAGGGGCAGAATTCGCAATGAATCCTTCATCTGCTGTCATCAAAGCAGGCCTGGATGACAATGGGGCCCTGCATCACAAGATACCTTCTCCTGCAAGGCCTGTTCGAACTTACACTAAGGTACTGAGCTCCACTACACAAGTACCATATGTTGCTACTGTTAGTCATCTGTAATTTTGGATTTTGCTTTGTACATGAATCCTTTCCTGCAACATCAGTTTGATTCTGGTTAAGATCTAGAAAGAAGATAGCCGCAATGTTCCACCCAGAAACATTATGCAGTTCTGCAAGCAGTGAAGAAGATATACAAGAAGAGCAGAACTACAAATTTCTGCCCTAATTTTTATGGCAAAATTGTTGTCATGTTATTGATGCACAAGAATCAATCTTGAAGTTAAACACATGGAATTTACATTTCTCTGGACGGGTTTTAGGACCTGATGCTATGCTGTGAAATGTGCAACAAAATCTGGAAACAATACGCAGTGAAATCTGGATACAAAACTGACATTTTGAAGACCATTTTTGGTCTCTGTCCTGTTGAGAGCCAGTATAAACAATTGATACCAGTAGAAGCTAAATGTGAAAGACCTAGGCATACACAGTCACTGTGTCTGATCTGTGTGGGGATTGTGGATCTGGACAGGTATACAAATTGGGATCGATAACACGGGCACTTGATGTAAATCGCTTTAAGAACTATGCAGAACTCCGTTGTGAACTGGCACAAATGTTCAACCTAGAGGGTCAGTTGGAGCAGAAGCATGGCTGGCAACTTGTGTTTGCAGATAATGAAAATGATCTCCTCCTTGTTGGAGATGACCCTTGGGAGTAAGTCTGTTTGTCAAAACACACACAGCCCTCATTATGTCTTTCCCAGCTCACTCCTTTTCACTCCTCTTGCTAGCCCTGGTCATTAATATGTCAATACCAAAGCATTTAGGAGCACACTTTGCCAAAGAAATTCTTCTGTTGCAAGGAAAGTGGATATCTAGCTTTTGGTGGTTCTCATCAACATGTCTGCTGAAGATGTTTCATTGTAACACATGCAGCCAAATTTTGGACAAGGAGATCTCTCTTTTCCTTGTGCATGCCTCTCCATAGCTATTGAACAGGAAGTGATTCAATTTCAGCTAGAATTTAGTATCCCATGTTGGCAACCCACCCAGGAAGTTCTATAACCAAAAATGAGTAGTTAGGTGTGAATACACCACATACACACATCTGATCTCTGGCTTTTGTGATGGTTGTTTTCAGGGAATTCAAAATCACAGTGCGTGGAATTCGAATATTATCTCCACTTGAGGTTCGCTTCTACACAGATGAGCAGTTTGGAACACTGAATCCTAGTGGTCTGAAACATAACTGAGACAGTTGCCACTTTCCGCGTAGCTGAATGGCCTCTTTCCTCCCTTCATAGAATTCAATCCTCAAGTTCTGGCTGCTGGGGCACAACCCAGATCAGCTTTACATTGCCCTGTGTAAAATCTTGGAAAACAGTTCCTCCTTAGGGACAGTTGTGAGTAGTAGAGTTAATCATCAGCAGGACTCTCCTGAAACTGGCAGATCCATCAAAAGTGGACCACAACAACCCATGTACAACAAATGGAGGCAAAATAGTGCCTTCGTTTTGCTCTCCATCTTTGCTGTAGTCCTGTGAGAGGTGCTCTTGTGACACCAGAGGGAAAATGAATATGTCTGATGCTTGGGCAAGTTGTGCAGCCATCTCAAAAAGCTCCAAAGCCATACACAAGCTGCAGGTCAGCAGCTAGCTCTGTTGGAGGTGAGTGCAGATGGAGAACACACTTACCTACACGAAACTTCAAGTCTGTAGCATGGATCAAAAGCTCATGTATTATTTGCATGAGAACACCCAAAATGCTTGACATATTCTCATGACACAAAAACCACTTGAAAAACAAGTGATTAATTTATTTTTTGTTTTTCTTCTTCTTTAGGCAGCATTCAAGTTCCATGTTTTATATACAAATTTGATTGAAAGTATTATGCTAAAACCCCCTGTGCATTCAACTCTACACAAGCAACACCATATTTTGGTGCAATGATCATCACAGGTCTGAGAAATTAATCTGTCACAAGTGCCTGACTTTCAGTGTTTTCTCTCAATGTTTTCCAGGAGAAAACTTCATAGCAAATTTTCAAGAATCTAAATCCAATGTACCAGTAAGAAAACTTGCCCCATCCCCAACAAAGAACTTGTCCACCAGATGCATTTTCTTTTGCCAGATAGGGGATATTGCCCTTCTCCGCTTTCTGATGACTACACCGAGAAAATACCATTTCTATTGCGAACTGCATAAGAATGGTCTTGTGTGACCAACAGAAATGATGCAGTGGGGGCATTTTCTTGTGTGGAAGAGAGAGACAGAAGTTTCTCTCTTCACCCTGTAGACTGCTGCCTGTCTGTCTCTCCACCCAATAAGCTGTCTCTCTCCAGATAACACTGAGCTCCAGCTTCAAGTTTGCCAACATGAGCTCTCCCAACTTGCTCTGCTTGCTTGACAAAGTGCCAAAACTTCAGTTGCAGATGTTTGCCACCAGCTGTTGAGGATGCCAAGCCAACATCTCTCCTTTGCAAAGCCACAGTGCAAACCATTTTATCACAATCCAACCTACAGTTATAGCAGAGTGTTGTGTAGTCTGTTTGCTGATTTCAGGTCATTAATTTTACCCAAATAAACAGTCCATGGAAGTTCTCCATGACTACCCAACTGTGAATTCTCAACACATCAATGCCAAAATGCTTAAAGGATGCAAACTACAAAAATTACATACCTAACTACCCACTCGGTAGCATATAATGGAGAGGTCAGGGGTTCTGGAATACCTGTTTCAGGATTGATATGGAATGCTGATGTATAGGGGTGCTGATAAATAGGCTATGAAGGAAATTTAGACTTCAGAGATATCAAGTGTGACGTCTGTAACTTTCACCCTGGATTCCAGCAATTGGTGTGATGTTTCCTTTGACCTGCCATTGTGCCTGGCTCATGTTCAATGGATCTCCCCCTTTTCTCAAGCCATGGAATTGGGATGTTGGGAATCATCCATGCTGGAAAACCCCGTCAAGCATGGTCATTTTGAATCTGATTTGTATGAAGCACATAGACCTTCCTAACTGACTGATTGAGGAAGAGATCTTTGTTATCCACAAATATTACACAGATGTTCCATCTGTGTCAGATACTTTGTCCAAAGCATCTGGAGCTGCAAGAACTACTCAAGCTTGCCCAATTGAAGGAAAGGGATACTCCATATAAAAAAGGCTGTCAGACTTTCATACCCAGAGTGGAAACAGCAAAGTTTGTTTGTCCAATGGCCACTTAAGTCAGTACCTTGCTTGGTCACCTGCATTTTCCTTACTCCCCTGAACTCATACGCAACAATGCCACTAGCAATGTTCACATTATAATCTTGCTTTGCCACGCAAGTCCACTCAAGCTTGCAGATCCCTTGAGAGATGGCATTCCCTTGTCCTCCTCCTACAGCATCCATATGATCTGAATCTCCTCTAACTGCAGGTTCTGATTTCATGCCTTGCAGCTGTAGATCAACCCTGCCATACACCATAGCTTCTTGGTCCATGTGTTTCTCTTCTTCAGCAACATCAGCTGGATATTTTGCATCATGCTGCTCCAAAGCTGGCAACTCCCTGTGGCTTGTTTGCAGTTTATTTTCCATGTTGTCAGGAGGCATCCCTCTCTCATCGCTACCAAATATTCCTTTCCCAATCCCACCCACAAAAATGCTGTCACACTTCTCTAGTGTTGCATCATCAGCAATAATGATTTCCCCTTCCCCATGATCTTGCAGAGTGCCTGGCAAATTATGTACAATTTTGCTTATGACCTTCACTTTTCTCTCTTGTAAAACTGGGTTAGTTGCAGTTTCCTCTTCACCCTTCAGTTGTCACCCCAATAGTCCCTGAAAGAACAGGATATGTTCTGAACTGGAAAATATCTCATCAGATTCTACCAAAATCCTGAACTATGCAAGAGAATGCAATCCAACCAGTGAGATGGTGAAAAAAAGTCAGAACAAATACAATTCTAGAAAGGGACACTACAAAAACAGATTCATCAATTTGCAAACCAGAAAGTAATATCCAACAACTCCTGCCTTGCATACTAGCATGCTGTTACGTAGCCCACCCTTCCCATCCTCTATCTTCTCCTCTCCACAGTGCATCCCCAAGTTGTGATGTGAACATTTCAGTATGCCAATTGGGAGAAGAATCCCTGCTCTCAAGCATGACTGAAACAATTCATACATCCTGAGCAGTACACTTGAGGACTAGTACATTTTGCGAACAACTTCTCCTGATGTTCACAAAGCCCAAACCTGTGATCTATATATACCATGTGAGCTTCTGTACGTGCTGATCTCTCTCTCCATGTCTCTGTCTATGGTGCTGTTACCGATGGCCATTAGGTTCTACAACCTCAAATCATATTCAAATGGCACTCTATGCATAGTTTTAACTCTGTTACATTGCTCAAATCTACAATGCAGCTTCACACAAGTGTGTGTACCTCCTCATTGGTGGGTTTCATCAGTGGATACGTATCCAGTGGCACTTCCCCCCTGGCTCTACATGGCTTCCCTGTGCCTTCTCTTACATCCATGTTCAATTTGTCACGGTATACAGGGGTCTGCTTCAGTGATTTCTCAGTGGGTCTGAGTACAACTTTGGAAACTTTGACAGCTGAGTGCTGACCTTTACTGGAAGTCTTTGAAGTGCTTGACAGGAATGCTGCAGTACCAGGGATCTCAAAGGTTGCTGGTTTGCTCTCAGCCATGTTCTCCCCTTCCTCCAGTGATGAATGGGCCTCTGTCATGTCACCTGTAACAGCCTCCACAATCTTGCTGTATTTCTTCTTATCTTCCAGCAACTCTGGCTTCATTTGACCTGGAGGGAGCACAGGACATGGGCACCCTGCAACATCTGGGAGGTCTGTGGATGCTGTCCCTTTTTTTGGCGTATTGGGCCCTGTGCTAGAACTAGGGTCACTCATTCGTGAGCTCATTCCCTTTTTGTCCTGCTCATACAGTTCAAGCATCTGATTGCTTACATCTGCACTCCACACTAAATCACAAAACTTCAGCAATTGAAACTGGAATTAAAGCATCAGCAGCCTATGGATGGGAAGGGTCTTTCCAACACAATTCTGAAAACAGCATGTGCAAGTCCACTGTTACAAGTGTACACAATTAACCATTGGACATTTTTTTTGAAAACATGATTTCTGGAGTTGCTCTTTCTACCCTGACTTGTGTGTGTTTGTGTGTGTGAAACAAGAAAAATACGTAAACATCCTGCTCTGCTGAATCCTCCCTTTGCAACAACAGAGATCTTAGACAATGTGCTCAAAATGCCCCAAACCCACAAATTCAAGATTGGGGCTGCAGTCTTAGGCACACATGAGTCTGGCAATTTAGTTGTTGGTTTGACAATCCATGAAAGTGTCAGGTGTGATATAAAGTCTATCCACTTTGTGTGACCTGAACTAGGTTAGGGATTTGTCCAGAACACGTACCTTCAAGCTGCCGTGGAGTGACTTCAAACTCTTGCCACCACAGTTTGTCTCCTTCAGAGGTCAGCTTGATCTTTAGGAACTTGGTGGCAAGAAATATTGCCCCAGCAGCAACATGGTGGGGCTTGTACTGAAGGCAGAGTGAAGTGCGTAGCCTGCAGAGGGAAAGCAGAGACATGAGCTTCCTCAGACATGCATGGGTTTACTCCAAACTCTTAGTACAGGGGTAAATTTAGACCCAAAACTGGCTGGGGCAAATGTGTCCTAGAGATTCAAATAGTGACTTGGACAGCCACTGATCGGGGTCATGAGCTTACCCATCATTCACAAAGTTCCAGGCAACTTGTGCAAGAGGGTGCTTTGCCATCCCCAGCTTTCTTAAGGTTGCCCCAAGTGGTTTGTAAGGGTGGTGAACATTGAAATCAAATCCCAATGTGGTAAGCACCAGCCACTCACCAAGCAGCACCCTTTCCTTCTCAGCTTCAAAAACATGCTGCATAAAATCCATGCAACAAGAGCAGAAGTCAGTCACCAACAATTTTGTACTGCAAAGACTCATCAGACATCAACCACTACGGTACTATTCCTTTCTGGCCACAAATGCAAGCTGGTCTTCACTGAATGTGTTAACACTTCCAGAAACAGGTCACAGAGTTTGCAGCAAAGGCAAAGAACCCCCAGTTGCCCAAACTTTGAAGACCAGAAAAAAAGTGTCATTGGCTTTTGAAGGAAGGAAATATATATTGTCAGATAGGGCTGAAGCCAGGACAAATAACTGAGGTACCTTGGACATGACCCTCTGGACAAAATTCAAGCATCTTTCACAAGAGAAACACAAGGAAAAAATCTGCATAATGAAACCAATTGAGCTAAATTTGCCAACAATCCATGCAGACACAATTCAAAGTTGTTGGTGGCAGCAGAACCAATTCAATGGGCATTGGTTTCCCAAGCCACTCAAAACCTGGATACAAACTCAACCAAAAGTAGAAAAACAAAAGACTCGGGCATTGAAGAAGAGGAAACAGAAATGATCTGGAGTGTTACACCACCACCTTCTGCTTGATCTTCTGTACAGCAATGGGATCCTTCTTGAACCGAATCTCGTACGACATCAAGATAACATCTTGCAAGGGCCTTGGGCTGTCTTCAACCTTTCCAGCTAAGAACATGCATACTGTTGCAATCAACTGCCAAAACACATGCACAAATAAAAAAGTTGCATATAAACAACAAATCCTCAGGCCATCCTTGATGAAACCACCCATAGAGCTATAATAAATCCAGGAAATACACAGACAGGTAACTAGATGCCCTAGATATATGCATAATATGTCAACAACAATCAAGTTCAGATGCTGCCACATGAAATTTCCTTACATGGCAGTCATTCTTGTGATGAGACTGGCGCAAGAAGAAGCGGTGGCAAAATACAATGGCCGTAGCAATCGTCAATTGTGGCCTACAAAAGATTCAAAGAACCCCACCAAAAAAAAACCCCTCATTCTCCACAAAAATCAAAACTCTCTACCACCAATTCAGAAAAATTCCAGTGGAACCCTGATGATGATGGGTTTCCAGAAAGAATAATGGGGTGCACAGATGTTGCAATCAGGAAACAGATTCCAAAACTGGGTGCAAGCAAGCAACGCAGCCAGCCAGCCATCCATCATCTACCCATCCACCCAATAGAGTGTTAAGGGGAGCACACACAAAAGCAGACTTACTCTTTTAGCCGCATACCCAAATCTTGCAAAAAAGTGCAATAAGATTTGCGCAAGTAATTCTCCTTCTTCAAATCGATACCATCTCTCCTTGAAGGCGAGTTGTTGTCAATCTGGTCTTTAGTGAAATACCAATGCGAGGAAGAAGAAGAATTAGTGGTACACAACTCTTCTTCTTCTTCTGGCTGCTGCTCTTCCAACTTCCCACTTCCTCCTGCAAATGCTACCAATAACTGCACACCACCTCCTTGCAATAGCAGCTCCCCCATCATCCTAAATATACTTCTCTAATATTTTTCCTTCTTCTCCTTCTTTCTCATTGTTCTTCTGCTCCTCTTCACCATTTTTCTCTCTTTCTCTTGCAAAAAAATAAAAATAAAAAATATATATACACACACACACAACTGCTGCTGATGCTACCTACTCCTGCTATTATTCACATCCTCAACATGGCAAAACGACATACACAAATGCTGATTTTCGCATCAACGCAAGCCGGATCGCAGCCACAAAGAGTCTTCACACAAAAAAACACCCAAACAGAAGGACAATCCAAACACGACGGAAGAGCGATGGGTGCTGCTGAGGAGATCAGAGGCGTCAGCCCAAACCCAACATCACCACAGCGCCCATGAAAGAAAGAGAGAGAGAGAGCGACGGAGAGAGGGGAGAGAGAGAGAAGGGGACAGAGCGCGAAGGTATCCGCCGGTTATCTCACAGACCCTTTTGACGGGCATCATTTTGGCTGATACCCTTGTTTAGCCCCCCCTCCCCCCCCTCTTAGGGCCCTCCCTCTCTCAAACGTTACTAGTTACTGCCAGTGTGGGCGGGTTACTGAGTTTTGACCGGTTATCAACTCGGTTATCAAATAGGCTATTAATAACTTGCAAGTCAGTCATTGATTTTTTATAACCGGTTCATAACCTAACCGCTTGGTATTGAGATTTCAAATTTTTGAATTTTTCTACTTTTCCATTTACCATTTCTAGTTTTTAAACAAATAAATTCACATATATATATAGAAAAAGAATTAGGCTTGTGTTCATTATTTATGACTACAAATGATGGTTATACTTAATGCTAATAATTCATTTCATTTTTATTTATATCTAGTTAGGATTAAATGTTTTAGCTTTCAAATACTAGATGATGACCCATTATAAAAAAATCACTACAATGGGTCATGAAAATTTTGAAACTAAAAATTTAACAAATAGCAAAAATCGCTTGCATTTTTGATCATGTGCCAAGTAACTTAACATTTTTTCCAGTTAAATATGTAATAATAAAAGTAGTGTAATTCACAAATTTATTGTAACTACTAATAGTGTAGCTCGTGTTGTTGACCCCCCCAAGTGTGAACACATTGAGGGCTCAACTGATTTTTCCTTCCAAACCCAATTTTTTGCAATTTGTTTTAAATTTTCAGCAACAAAATCCACTCCTCGGAAATCAATATCTTCAACACCTTAGCTCTGAAAAATTATGAAAATAAATTCTATTAAAATCCGATGCCCACTTAACTTTGAAAATTTCAGTTTGACAAATAAAATATTCTTGAAGGTTCAATATTTTCTTTTCTTTTACAAAATTTTGTTCTTTCATGGAAACAATTTTGGAGAATTTCAACACTTTGAAAAATAATATAATTAGTGTCAAAGTTACTAGGGTACCATGATATTTTAAATATCAAAGGATCTACTACCAACTCAACTCGATATTTTACGTCTCACAAGTCCTTAACATAATTGTTTTTTTCTCAAATTTTTATTTTTTATTTTAGAGGCATATATATTTGGAATATGTAGGTGGGCTCTTATTAATGTGGACTTTATTGCTTTTGATACATGGACTTTATTACCATTGACCCCATGATACTAGAAAAAATAAAAGATTTAACATTGTAGAATGGACTTATGTGCATTCTTGTTTTTTCAAAAAATGAGCAACCTTAAAGTCCATACACCCAATTCCATCATCAAGGTAAAATACATAATTATTGGTATTTTGACCAAAGATGTGATATGAATGTGATGACTACACTATAACACATTATGTCTTTTTTAATTAGACCCAAAAACAATTGTTGTTTTTTTCAACTACATTTTTAATTATTTAATCACATGAATAATTAAATAATGGCAAAGGACATCAACATGCCATGTGATATCATGATATTGTGAGTGTAATCAATATGAAAACTTTGCTAGTTTTTGGGGTAAAATATTTTATTATTCTTCACTTTGTGTTAATTATATATATTTTTGTGATGTGAAATTAGTTAGTCAAAAGTATCATTGAATTTTGTAATTAACAATGATTCAATCTCCCATGACGATTAAAATGTGATTACATTTTTTGTTACATAAAAAAATTGATATACAATGATAATGACTTTATTTTTGCAACTTATCTACTTGAATATAAGCTAAGTAGCTTACATGACTAATTTTGGTTAAATTGTGTAAATTATGCCCAATTCAAGCTTTTACCTAGCCCATGTTTTTAGCCTAGACGACCTAGTTTAGGTAAATTAGGTCACTTATTAACATAAATGGCATAACATACTTAATCTAGGTAACATATGTTAGCTTAACCATCTTAGGTTTTGGGATGGAATCATTCATACCATGTTTTAACATACTGAATTAATTCAAAAATTTACATATTTATCAACCCTTAACATTCAATGAAAAGTTGACAAATGAATTTTACGTCTAATTCATTTTTGTCATGTGCAAACTCATAGTTAAATATGTGTGAACAATTTTTTTTAACACATCTTCTCACTTTTATATAAAAAAACATTTTTTATAATACATAATCAAATAAAATGACTAGGTTAACATGACATTTATATCACTTTACATATTAAAAATTATGACATGAAAATTTAATATTATCACAAAATAAAATTTTAAATTTTTTTTATAAAACAACTAACCTTTACAACTAAATACCAAGTAAATGGCACAAGACAAAAAACAGCTTCTCTTAGTGAGAACTTGTTCTTGAGATGAATGCACAAGAGATGGGTGGGGCACTCTCAAAAGTTCAAAACCTAGCATCTAATGGCTAGATGTAAGGCCCATGTGATGTGGAGTCGAGTGCAAGCTTGAATCCAGGAAATCCCATTGCTCAGGGATTTAGAGCATCTCCATCAGCGCAATGTACAATAGATTTTGGTTGAGGAAGAGCATTTATTATGTAGATCTGGAGCAGGAAAATGGCGCTGAGTCGACATTTTCACACATGATGGCGCAAATGCAAGCAAAAGACATTGCATTGTCCAACTCCTGCAGGTGTTATTGACCAGACTGATTGATTGATCGGACTGATTTGATTCAAGATCCATGTGGTTTGCTGTTACTCCTACCCCGCCTTTTCCGGGCTCGATTTTATGTTTGCTATGGATGCGGGCATGAGAAATAGTAATCCACATGGATCTTGGAAGAGAGGTCCGTCGTCTTCATCGTCCTCCTCGTTCCTTAATTTAGGCCAGTTAACCGCTTAGCACAAGAGGAAGGCTGGTTAGAGATCCTGGAAGGCAGGAAGAATTAGCGAGAGGAGCAGAACTGGGCTCCTCCACAGCAAAGGGTCTTTCAACCAAAGATGTGCGTGACGGTAGGATGCTTGGCGGCATCATGCATTTGTCGCTCGTGCATCGCTGCGCCGAATCGCATGGTTGCACGCTATATCTATGGCATCTTTTTCCTCCTTTGTAACCTCCTTGCGTGGATGGCACGAGATTACGGCAGCAGCAGCAAAAACTTGAACCGCGCTCTAGTCCATTGTAAGTCGGACTCCGACCTTCTTCCTGTCTTTACTGTTTTCTGTTTTCTTCAAATCTGTAGTCGTCTTCTTTCTGACTACCAATTTGTTGGAAGTTTAGATTTTCTGCTCTGTCAAATTGCATCGTCCCGTAGGTTTTGCCTCTCTGTCCAGATTGAAAAAGAATGTTCTGCAACACTGTCCAAGTTTCACAAGGTTTGGTTTCTTCATGACTCATGAGTCGATTATGTACATGCAAGAATTTTCAGATGATGATGTATGTGCAAGAAATGTTCACGTCTGGAATTTTCCCTGAGACCTGTCAGGTGTGGAGATGAGCACGTAAAAAACTAATGACGATGTGTCTGAGTTTTTTCTCTTTTGGTGTTGCACTGACAAGATGGCTAATATGAGTGTGCAGATTTCAAGAGTTGTCGAGGCGGCTTCGAGTGCTTAGGCTCTGATGGTGTTCTCCGCCTGAGCTTTGGCTGCTTTGTATCCTCTCGTTCCATATTCAAAATTTCGTCGTAGAGTTGAAAGGATGGTGAAAGATCATATAAATTGCATTTTGTCACATGAGAGGAGAGATCGTTGCTTCAAGATTCGCATGTCTATTTCTGAGATCCGTGACCTCCGGGATACTGCAGCTCTGGAGGAGGTTGAGATCGTTTACAGTCAACAATGTGTAGATAGATCTGGTGTTCTGAACGTAGATAAAAAAACCAATGTTACAAATATGTGGAATGGTTTCTCTTCTCAGGAAACTTGATCCTTTACTCTCTTTCATGCAGATCTTTTTCCTCTTAATGTATCTCACGACTGTAGGAACATCCAGCACAAATGACATTAGAGATGCATGGCACGCAGGCTGGTGGCCCATCAAGAGTCTCCTTTGGGTTGCACTCATGGTGGTGCCCTTTCTCATTCCCTCTTCTTTTATCCAATACTATGGTGAGTGCACAAGTACCTACAGTGGTTATTGCACTTTCATATCTTTGATCAACTTAGTTCCATAACATCTCTTGAAAGTGTTGTTTGCTTGCAAAAACCATCACTCCCCACCTCTTTCCTCTCCATAGCCCAAAACAATATGGAAGGAAGAAACAATATGGAGAAACAGTTCAAGGGAATCATAGCTGTTCATTACATTGTGATCGTGCCAATTTACTGAAACAATGTTGCTTCATTTGACACTCTTCCATTTCTCTCTACACTTTTTTGCAGGGGAGATTGCAAGATTTGGTGGAGGGTAAGTCTTCAGCCAGTCAGTGTCCACAGTGCTATATCTTCCATAAAAAGGGTGGATGCTGACAAAGGCCCCTATAAAGCTTAAGTAACCTATTGTCCAGTACTCTATATAAACATTGACATCAGATTCCAGAAACTGACTGGTGGAATTTACGTTATAATCATCTATTGTAGTTATTGTAGAGTTCTAGACCAGAGAACCCTTGAATCTAGTTTGTCATGTTTCTGCTCAGCAAATTTAATGCTGCCTGTCTGATTTCTTAATCAAGTATACCTATTTGTTGTAGATGGTTTGATCGCTCTTACAGAATGCTAACTCTAGTCAGTTGTGTTTGCAGAATTTTCTTGATGATCCAATTATTGAGTGTTATTAACTTCATATATTTCTGGAATGAGGACTGGCTCTCAGAAAGGAATGAGAATTGCTGGTATATTTGTCTTTGTAAATTCTTTTGGTCCCTACACACATTGTACTATAGGGAATGCATATCTTCCCTGTATCTCCAGCGCCTCAATTTGTCCTGTAAAATTTCAAGAACACCAGCTTGCAAACATCCAGCAGTATGTGGAACACTATCCACATGACTCATGAGATACCTCATGTAAATAAGGACTTTACTTGAAATTGAAGGAAGTTCCCTTAAACCCTAAGGACTTGTTTATCCTCAAACAACCTGGCTATGAACTTCTTAAAACTGACATGAATTGGGTTGTCGGGTGCTGCAGCCGAATGCCAATGGTGATAACCTCCATACTTTCATATGTTGTCTCACTTTTTGCAAATGTGGTGATGTACATATGGTTTGCACCATATTTCTCTTGCAAGCTCAATATCTTCTTCATCACCTGGACTCTTGTCCTCATCCTGCTGATGACAACCATCTCTTTACATTCAAAGGTGGTGACAATTTTCTACTTGGAACTGACTAGGTCTGAAGTTACAAGCTACTTGCCAACAATCTTACTCATATAATCTCCCATGTGTGGAATTGTGTGTGCAGGTGAATGCAGGTCTTTTGACATCAGGCATTATGACAGTCTATATTGTCTTTCTTTGCTGGTCTGCCATTATGAGGTACAATGAGTCAACCTTTCCTCTTCAAGTTCAGAAGCATTTTCTGAGGTAGTGTTAAGCTGATTCATGTTCTCCTCCAGATTTCTCTCACCACTATGGGATTTTCTCTCAGAAATTTGCTCATTACAGCATGATTGGATAGGGGTACCTAAATTTGTAGCAGCATTTTACCACCCTCCTGTCAAATTGCAACTGTTAGAAGCCAATTCCAGATGAGATGTGTCATCAACCGATAGAGCCTGGACAGCATGATCACATGACCTGATAATCTAATATGTAGTTGACTCGAACATCAAATGGACCATTTGTGCAATGATCCCTCTAACAATGGTGTTTAATACTTTGCTGTACCTGGTGGATATTGCATGCTTATTAAGCAGCATCCAATAGCAGAATGATTGACGCATCTGGGATATTGAAGAGACCAGAGTGTCATTTAGAGGCAATTAATGCTGGTATACTATGCATCTACATTATGTGCAAATGAATTTGTCAGTTGCAACTGCATAACAAAGCACATCAAGACATGTCACACATGCCTTTCAGTTTACTCCATGTGGATCATTAGTGCATACACAATCAGTACAATTGTATACAACAGTAGAAAATCATCAGTGTCAGGCCTAAATTCTGGACCTGGTTTGCTGAAAGAGTTGTCCATGTGGGCGCAGTGAGCCAGACTCAGCAGTTTGCAACACTCAACCTCGCCAAACTGGCAAAGGGGACTGGCTTACCATTGTGGTAGAATGATCAGTTCACTCTCATGTTGTAAACCTGGGAAATCAATAATTTATCACTAGAGTGATGGGAGAGGAAGCTATAAAGAAAGAGTGCAGGATCCATGTGGAAGGGTGGAGGAAAATGAAGCTGATCAGATCATGTGGAAAGGAGATCTTGAGTTTTTTCTCCAAGAAATATTCAGTTGTGGAAATTAAATTGTTATAGTCAGATCTTATGGTGAGTGCAAAATGCTTTGCAGGAGTTTGCGGTTGGATTTTGTGCCATAGTATTGGCAACCTTCACAACTGGAACAGACTCCAAATCCTTCTCTGTACTTCCCTTACATCTTTGAGATACATTTGGACTGGTGACTGAAGACGATGGAAATGATTTGCAAAGTTGTCGTCATTCCATATTTCTAGGGAGAATTTCCTCCTTAGATTAATTTGAGTATTGAGCCACCCAAATGTTTAAGATCATGCTATGTGTATACATAAGAAAAGCCATAAGAAAAGCCATCTTAGTATACAAAAATGTCATTACCCACTTAACAAAGCCTCCATTTCCCATTCTTTGTCTTCATGAGGAAACTCAGCCTCATATTATTGAGCTATGGGTCTTTGTTGCTATAAGATCACAAGGAAGGATTGGAGTGAGATGCACAGCAATGTGCCATACAGTTATGGGTTCTTCCACTTTGTCTTTGCAATGGGTGCCATGTACTTTGCCATGCTCTTTGTGGGCTGGAGGCCCCACCAAACTATGCACAAGTAAGTACTGGTAGACTTCTAACACGCCATAATGCTTTGGTCATTGTAGTTAAGTAATTTTCTTTTTCATCAATGCTAAGCATGGGAAGAGTAAAATGGCATGATTCTTGTTGTGAGTTTTCAGGTGGAGTATGGACGTTGGGTGGACGAGTGTGTGGGTGAAGGTTGTCAATGAGTGGATTGCTGCGGCAGTTTATGGCGAGTCCCTTGACTAGAACTTTCCCCTTAACATCAAGTAGATAGTTATGATCATGAGAGGGCGAATCTCATTCTCATTATTCATCTTTTAGCAAAGCCCATGCGTTCGATGGTTAAAATGGGCATGGGGACCTCAGATTTTCAATGACATCACTCCTGCTTTCCTGTTAAGGGCCAATTTTTTTGATGAAACTAGGGTCACAACAACATGGAAGGCAGGCATATCATTCCATCAACATAAGTTCTTTGTCAGAAAAATGCAACACTTCTAATTGTGGAGCTTGTCTCTGATTTGACAGTATGGACAATGATTGCACCCTTGGTGTTCAAGAACAGGGACTTCTCGTGACAATACTGAACTGCTCAGGACTCTAGAAACGTTCTAAGGTTTGAAAGTTACTTTGACCTGTTGCCAGAAGTTTTGTTTATGTTTACCCAGAGATCCTGGAAAAATTGACATATATCTTTCCAACAGCCATGAAAACTGATGCATGTTCTGAACATTATGTGAATCCACTCTTCAGCCTGCAATGGTGTTGTCACTGCCCTTGTCATAAGGAAATCCAAATCCACAGTGAAATACATCTGTGCACTGACCTGAGAGTTCTATGATTTGTTCATCATGACCTGTGAATAATTGATCACTAACTCCTCTTTCTGTCTTCCCGTGGTCATGACCTATTTCACTTCTTCTGTGACTGATTCTATGTTCCCCTTCATTGTGCCAGATGTAGAAAGTTCAAAAACGTGGAGTCGCTCCAGCATTCCCCGGACATTGAGTAAACACGAATTTTCTAGCAAAAGGTGTTGTATCAAGAGTGACATCAGAAATGATACCTACATGAGAAAGATTGCATGAACATAACTCCGCTGGAAGTGTACATGTGATTCCAGGTATTCCAGGTATTCCAGGTATATGCTTAGTTGCATATGAATATGAGCAGGCTCGTGATTCCATTGTTGCTATGGTGACAACACCGGGTAACATCTAGCACGCATCCAACAACACAATTGATACCATTTCAAGTAGTGTTGAACCGAGTCTTAACCCCCTATGCATATTTGACTTTGGTGCTAGGAGGAACAAACTAGAGTCAGTCAAGTGGGCCACAGTGAACCAACACCCATCATCAGTGCACCATTTTGGATGGATGCTGGCTCAATAGGGTTTTGTTTTTCATTGGGTTCCTACGTCCCCTAGCCAACCACACCTATTTAGCATAGTTAGTTTATTTAACACTCTAATTACCTATATTTGCATGAAAAAAAGAAAAGTGTAGTTTTTTGCCTTCCTTCGCACCAACCTGCCTACTATTTGTATTGATTACCGACCTACTACCTAGCTACCTACTTGCTTGAAACAGCATGCTTTCACAAACCTACTTATAAACATATATGTTACAAAATTGAAGTTTTTGTACAAAAATTGGGAGCAAAATTTTGTGCATTAACTATTATCCATTGATGTGCCATTGTAGTCACATTTTAGGGTCAATTCATTTTTATTGTCCCCTTTATATGGTGGAAAGGGTGGAATGGTCTAGTAATTTACAACCTAGCCTTTAGTATAGAAGAAGGGTCTACTAGCAGACTCTTTGGGATTTTTGATTCTTTGTGCCTGGTTGAGTTGAGAACACTTTTTTCAAATTGTGTAAGTTATTGTTCTTACGATATCATTGTGATGTCAACAAGCAAACAAGATTTCTTTTCTACTCAGAGAGGGACCAAAACGTACAAAAGACAAACTGCTGCCATGCTTTATGTAATGAGAAAAAGTTGATTATATCAATTTTGGTGTAGCCATGAATTTGGGCTCATTAGCACACTTGCTGTCCACTAACCAACCCAACTTGGATTCTCACACGAAGTTGGTGCTGCTAGCATCTGCAATGCTCACATTTTGCATATATGCCAACCAAGCTAACAAGAAGATGCAAGAACTCAGGCACTGCGAGGGCCCGGCATCTATCTCAGCCAAACAATGTCCAACTAGTAACAATTTTTTACCACTAGGGTTACACCCAACCAGACATGAAAAATTACATCCATCTGAAAATAACGTTTTATGATCACTTGTCATCTTCACATTGGTTAAGCATCAAGGGGCCATTACATTTTTCAGAAAGCTTCCCATGAAAATATAACACCCATTCATGCCCATTTCTTGGGTGGAGGAATACTTGCACACTATAACATGCATGCACATGTACAATAAAAAAAACTTCTAAGAGTTTTCACAAAAATAAGGTGCCATTCAAATACATTAAGAAATTTCTCCGGATATTTTATGCTTATAAACAACAATGTGCAAGGCCTACAAGTCCTTTATGTTAATTAGGTTTTTGGTAAAGCTTTTTTTATTCATTGGTCATGTGACAATAATTGGCAAATCAATGTGAAAAATATTTGAATTAACTAATTGTTTTCAAAGAGTTTAAAAAAAAAAAGCCAAATAAGCATATCCTAGTCTTGAAATCGACTTCTTTCCTAGTCATTTGAATTGTTGATTTTTTACTTTGTCATTAGTTTTTCAATATTGATTTTGTGTTTAACATTTTGAATAAATGTGCAAGATTCAAGCAATGAAAGAGGAATTGGTGATACTCAAAATTGGGAGGATGTGTTGCCCCTTATAAGATGTGCTTTTAACTTTGTTTTTAGGCAAAAGTTTGCAATATTTTCACCTCAAAAATTAAAAAGCGTATTTTGTTGCAAATTCCTATTTTGAAGACAATCACCAAACTTTATAAAAAAAATTGGGTGGAATATTTTGTTAGATTTCAACAAAATGTTTAGTTATGGGGCAAGTTTTTATTAGCTATCCAAAGTTTGCATAATTTTTTAAGAACATGCAAGTAATTAATTCTAATTTTAAAAATGATAATAGCTAATTTGTACCATCAATTAGAAAAAGTTAGTCCATCAACGAGAAAATAACTCTTGTGAGAACAAATAAAATTGGCATCGAATCAAATTAACAATAAATGAAATAAAAGTTTGAATTTCTTATAATCAATGCAAATTAATAATTTTTCATTTCATCATGTTGCACCACAATTCAAACATTACCTTCCAATCCATATTTTCCAACTCTATCACACATAATGACATTTGCATCATAGCATTCAAACTCTCGAATTTCAAAAAAGCTCGCAATTGCCTCGTAATAACATTTTGTTCTAAAAATCCCTTTTCATAGATTGCAATAATCAATGGAATCACAAGGATTTTTGTTATCAAAGTTCCATGAGATATGACTAATTCATGCTTACACAAAATTGTCATGATTGAATTCAATTGATAATTTGTTTTCACACTCATGCTCTAAAGTTTCCATGAACTCAAGTAACTCTACTCTACTTATGTCATTTTTAGCTTTTGGTAGCTTGATAAAAGAAAATAGTAATGACTCTTTTGCTTTAAAAGTAAACCACTCAAACTCTCTTAACTTCATGAGTGTGCAATTAATTAGTTCCTAACTCAACCTAATTTGTTGAATATAAAAATTATTTTAAAAATGGGTGTCAAATTGAGTTTTAAAAAATAATAATTTAAATGCTCAGCAATGGATTGTTGAAGTAGCTGCCCTAGTACTACACTAGAAAGCTATTAAAAATATTAATTTTATGGCTATTTCTTTAATATTTACAAAGTTCTAGTGTTGTCTTTATGCAATGTTTCCACTTGTTTTGTGCATAGTCATTTCTTTTTTGGGGAATTTTTTGCAGTCTAGTGACAAACATTTTTGGATTTAAATAAAAGAATTAGTGTAAATTCGAAAAAATTGCTAAAAATCTAGAAAAAACTCACCAAATTTTGGGAAACCACAAAATTTGAAAAAACAAAACCTTGATTCTGAAATTTCACATTCACACCTTATTCCTCCTATTTACACATAGCATAACCGACATAATAGCCATGCCAAATTGTCGCAGGCTAGATGGCCATTGGCAAGGTGTGAATCCGGACCCCAAGTGGAGACTAAGACTTTCCCACGTGGCTCTTACGTGGCTCTTACTCTACCCTTGGGAGCCCCAGTGTTTTTTTTTTCCATGTTTGTGATGTAGCTGAACTGGCAATCATCCATAATACTGTTTAGCCAAATTTGGCTATAAACCCAATACCAAATCAACAAAGTCTTTTTTTTTTTGCTTCCTTCACAAATTTGCCAACATACTAGAACCCAAAAGAGAAATTTGTCAACAGTTCCACACACACAAAAAAAAAACTGTAGAAATTTGGCTTCTAGAGAACTAAAAATATATATATATTTCAAACCATTTTGACATAAAATAATTTTGCCAACTCGCTAAATTTAGCCAAAACAAAAAAGGCTACAACTTATGGCTAAACCCATAGAGTCATTTCCAAATTTGCAACTTGGATATTTTTCTTTTTAGTCATTTGCATCTAAATTAGGGTTTGCTGTTGTGAAGGAGAAAATCTTCAGTGCTTATGGTGTAACGGTTGACAAGGAGCCGGGAAGAAGGAAGAAGGTTGTCAACACTGCGCGCGACGACGATGCTAGTGGGCTTACAGCGCTGCTGCGAATTGAGCACCTTGCTGGAGGTTTTTGGCAATTTAGTTTTCGACAGAGACAAGGAACGAGTTCAAGCGCAGTAAGGTGGGAAAAATTATCTCTGGAGCTGGAAAGAAAATTAGAGAAGAAGGTGTCCCTAGAGTTTTGTTGTAGAGGAAGTAGGTATAAGGACTTGAGCTTCAGGGATTTTTTCTTTCTTTCTTTCGGGCTTGGATTAGGTCACGAGCTGAATTCTGGCATAGACCAACAACTGAAGGCCAAGATCAAAGAAGTGGGTTGGGAGAAAGATCGATCACGGGACAGAGGCGATTGAGAAATCGGCATGCAGGCCGTGATGGAGGCGACGATTGGAGGGTTAGGACTGCTGGGTGGTGTGCAGCTGAGTGGGAGCAATGTAGAGTGTCAACTACAGACAGGAAGAGCATGCTGTCAATTAGCCCCATGTTCTTCTGTAGACTCTGTGGGCCTTTTCTCTTTGTCCCATAAAGCTGCTGCTATAAGAAGAAGGCAGGAGGCCAAGGACCGGGGTCGAGTCACCACCGTTTTGGCGCAAGGTGGTGGCAGGAGCAGCATGTTGAGCTTGGGCGTTGCTAGTGTCAGGTCAAGGGCTGGGGTTGTTGAACCACCCAAGGGGACACTCGCTGAAAGCTCCATACCTGTAAGAATTGTTTTCCGTTTGCTTGCTAATCTGCTTTACTGCATCTTTTTTATGTTCATGAACTCGCTCCAAATTTGCATAATGCTGTCAAGATTTTGGTTTTCCTGAACTTTGTAGTTGACTTGAGGGATTGGGATTTGAAATCCCAGGGGTATTGGGTTCATAGTTCATACCTCGAAGTAAGCAGGAACTGCAATTTTTGTGTATTGAGCAGCACCCACATGTTGCACAGTATCAAACATGGTGGAAGTCTTGGGTTCAAAGCTTTTTAGGGTTGTCACCACTTTGATTTGGTACTCTGTCTCTAAGTTGAAGTCTTGTTTGTGTATGTGCTTTTCAGGTTGTGAGAGGAGTGTGTTGGTTCTGAAAGCTGACTGTTAGCTCTTGTCTGTGCAGCAAAAGCAAGGTCATCTTACAGTAGGTGACTTCATGACACAAGCAAGTGACTTGTTTGTGGCTAATATAGACACCACTGTTGATGAAGGTGTGTACTGTGGTCTTTTACCATTATGTTCATTTGCTGATGCATTTCCTACATGTAAAGGTTACATTGTGTAATAAGGACTGATTCTCGTTGGTAACTGAGGGTTGTTGGAATTGCTGTTGACAGCTTTGGAGATTCTGGTTGACAAGCGGATCACAGGCATGCCTGTTGTGGATGAAAATTGGACTTTGGTATGTAAATTTTTGGAACTGAAGTTCTACACATTGTAAACTCATGCAATGCATATGAGTCAAATTGTTGCACATTGGCTTGAAAGTCCCAAAGATCTAGATGGTACTAACCTTCTAAGAGCCTGAGCAACTGGAATCAGGTCACTGGTGTGAGCTTTTGCATATAAAACCTGTTGGAGGTGCATTCTGAAGGAGATGCCATGAAGAAAAAAATTCTAACTATGTAATATTGAGCAATATGACTTTGCATTTCATGTGGAATTGTTTGACGATAAGATGAGCTGTTACTTTTTTGTTCAGATGACATTTAGCTCCTTGTTGCTGCCCATTCAGTGTGCCGTTGTATCTGCAGGTGGGAGTTGTCTCTGATTATGATCTGTTGGCACTTGACTCTATATCAGGTATGATCCTGCAGAACAAATGGAATTAGCCCATGTTGCAACACTCATGAGTTAGCTAGACATTACTGGTAGTTGCCAACTCAGGTATGATGTGATTAATGGGTGGAGTGAATTAGCAGTGAATTTGAAAATCTTGGGGGTTTAGTGTGTTCTCAAATTTTTTTGTCTTGGACTTTCTGGATTACAAGAGCTTTATGTACCTGGATAAAGACTCTTTTGGTGGTGGCATATAGCCTAAAACCTCTTGTGATTTATATTGTACTTCTGATTGTTTCTCTTGTGCAATTGTGGATTTAGCCATTAACCAAAGTCCTAGGGGCCTTTCATTTGATATATTTGATAAATTTACTCAACAAGAGTATGCATGTATTGACATTATCTGTATTCTGCATGTTCATTCTAATACCTACATTACTGCTAAGTTAGGCATTATCAATTCTCCATTCTACAGGTTCTTGAGTCGTTTTAGCTCTAAATATTTTCTTCATTTCTCAGATGGTCAGTCTTGTTGTCCTTCTGAACAATGAAGGCTTCAATTAAAGATGGAAATGTTTGCTCAATGGAGAGAAATTTCTGTTTGCAATTCAGAGATTTCCAAATCCTTTTATACAGAATCTCCTAAGTGGGGATCTTTTTTAAAGCCCACTTTGTCTTTGTTCATCTTCTCCCATTTATCTTCTGTATTCTGTCCATTCTTCCTTGTGTACTCTCTCTTTGTTGTTTCCTGCTTTGTTCCCTTCTTTGGTGTAGGATGCTACCCAGTATCATCACTTACACAGAGGGGAAGATTTGTATCAGTGAAGTCGTTGCTCTCTGTCCATTTCTTGCAGGAAAAAGATCACCAGAAAGCAGCCTGTTCCCTGAACCAGGCAGGACATGGAGAGTAAGCAAAAGCCCTGAATCCACAGCTTAGGGTTGTTTGTGGTCAAGCATGCGATGGTTTCAGGATGAGGGGTTTTTATAGTTTCTAGTTTTTCCTTTGGATCTTTGTGTTATTGCTTGGGTTGCACTGCTCTTTCTGAGTTGGAGTTGATGTTATAGTGTTGTTTGCTCTGGTTCCATTCAGTCTTTTGCCTAAACTCTGCGTGTTGCATCCATTTGTAGCCTTTTAAAGAGATTCAGAAGCTGTTGAACAAAACTCATGGAAAGACTGTTGGAGAAGTGATGACTCCATCACCTCTTGTTGTTCAAGAGACGACCAACCTGGAAGATGCTGCAAAGTATGTCTCAATTTCACAACTACACCTCTTCTAATTGGGACTTTGGTTTCATGGGAACCTTGCAAGGATTTTGTAATTTGATGGTACTGAAGGAGAGTGGTTTTGATTTGTTGACAATCAATACTGCATGGTGAATGTGTGCTCGGTGTGCAGGTTGCTGCTAGATTCCAAGTTCAGGCGCTTGCCTGTTGTAGATGAGAAAGGGAGACTGGTAAGTGTCATAGCGTCATGAATTGAAGTGTATTGGATAGACATTCTAGTTGATTTTGTGCAAATGCCTTTCTTCTGTTGATGTTGCAGGTTGAACCCCTACTAATTCCTGGTCTTGTGCTTGCTATAGATTGGGCTGCTGACAAGGGGTAATGTGGTGAGAGCTGCATTGGAAATGAAGCGAGCTGCTATGAAGGCTGATGGCAACTAAGATATGTACATTTCTATAGCTAGTCATATATGGGTCTTGTATGCTTCAATCTGCGTGCAAAGACCTTACAGGCACAATCAATTCATGGAGATAGCAGATAGCCTTCATAGGTTAATTAAAGTTGATGGTTTTACACACACCTGTTGCAGTTGCCCCAATTCTACTAATTGCATAATATTGTAGCAGGGAAAACAGCAAAGGGGTTCTCTTGGCCCCCATTGACCAAGGTTACAGTTCATGCTGGACTGAATGGAAAATGATCTGATCACAATTGGGAAGCTTGGATCCTGATGTGTTACTTATTGGGCAGTAATCAGGATTATTGATCATGGATCCACTGCAAGACTTTAAAGTTGATCAATCTATCTGTACCATGTTTATGTATGAGGTAATGGCCATTGGGAGGACCCAGCTGAGCGGTGGGTGGTTGTGAACTGGGTTTGATGAATCACCATTATCTGATGTAATTTGCACTCAAGAGAGACGACTAAAATTTTAATTGCAAAATTTAAAATTTTAGTCATAATGAACACATGGGACTACAAACTTTGCAATTGCTTGGATAAGTGGCAAAAGACAATCAATTGCAAAAAAAAACTCCATGTGGCATGTATAGTCACACTAATAATTGCATATTGCTTGTGATTTGAAAGGATTTTTCATTCATTGACTAGTCATAGGGCTCTACAATGACATATATGATTACATAAAATATTGGGTAGCATTGGAAAAGTAAATTAAGTTTATATGATTTAATATAATATTTTTAAATTAAATATGTTAAACAAATTATTTATATTTACAAAAATAATGAAATATAATAATTTGTATTATTGTTTATTTCATAATTTCTTATCCTATGAATTGTTGACATGTTTCACTACTTAGGCTAGGCTAAAAATCTAATTTAAGTAGCTAGGTAGACCATCTAAATCTAGGCACCTAGGTGGGCCTAAGTAGGCACCAAGGTTATGTAGCCAACTATGTAGGGTATGTACGATCAACATACCATCATTGACCACAACTATGTCACTTATAAGGTTCGATCCTTAGACCCCAAGGATGAATAATATTTATAAATAGATCATAATAAAAATATATTTAATGAAAAATGTTTGTATTGTTTTAATGTCAATAAATGATACAAAATATCAATGAATTATTCCTACATTAGTAAACCCTACAAGAAAAGGCAATTTTTCAAATTGACCCAACTTGAGGTTGGTCAAGTTCTTGAACAACATCAATGTGGTTTTATTGTTACCCACACATCACACATATCATGATTTAGATTCACTAATTGACTAGCACTCTTTTCCAAGTCATGTGAATTGAATAATAAGTTTGCATAATTGGTAATAACAAGTGAACATAAAAAAAATGTAACTTCCTTGATAATCATAACATCAAATATTTCATCATCATTACTTGGAAATAATCTATAGTCATCATTCTTAAGGGAAGAGCTATGGCTTCAAGAAGACTGCATTTGTTCATTTGAAAATGAAAAAAAAAAAGACTTTGGGAGGTGGCTTGGTTCCCACTTGACAATGGGTTTCATTTTGAAAGATTATTTGTGGCCATCAACCTTAACCAATACCTAAATTATACCCTAATCTAAACCTAAACATTAAACCTACAACTTAAAATTTAATTCTAGAACTTGAATCCTATATTTGAAACCACAAACCTAACCCAAAAACAACATGAAATTTAAAAACCTAAACCTTAATCCAAAACAACATGAAACCTTAAAACTTTAACTTTAAATCCTTATAAACTATATTTACAACCTAATTTATAATCTTATAACCATAAACCTAAACCCTACAACCTCATAACTTAGAGCTTGTAACATGGACCCTGTGTTTTAAACCTTAAATATACACTTTAAAACATTAACATGACCTTACAACTAGAACCTATAGTTTGAACCCTAAATTCTAAAACTTCAACCTAAAAACCCATAATCAAGAACCTATAATTTGATTGTAAATTTTAAACCTCAAACCCCAAAACATCATTTGAAAAATTTTAACCTTCAATCTTACATTGACCTTTAACATACAATTCAAACCTTAAATCTTGAATTGTAAAACTTTGAAACCCAAAACTTATAATTTGAACACTACATCCTACACCTTAGAACCCTAAAACCCTACATTGTAAAACTACAACTTGAACTTTACATCTTACAACTTTATAACCCTATAAACTTGAACTTGAATCAAGAAAACCTTAATTAATTCACCTATATTTTGTGCATAGGTTCTAGTTTGGTGTGCATGTTCTCAAATTTGTGTTCTTGTACATAGCTTGGTTAACATTGCAAATAGTTTCAAATTGAGCATCAAGTGAAAAACGAAAGACCAAATAAGGTTTTGAATTGGGGATGACTTCATGAATAACTTTATTACCTTTTCAATAATTTTCACAAATTTTTTTTTTGGGAGTTAATTGTTTAATTATTCTAGGTATATGATATGAGCCTTGTAGATCAATTACCTTGTGAATCTAGATGATTCATGAGAATTGAGCTCCTCATCATAATTTATTTTATTAGGCAATGCATTTAGGCAAAGACTACACATTGACTTGGGTTTACAACACCTCAACCAATGTGGGCTGGATACCATATATCAAAGTAAAATTCAAGATTCCAATAAGGTAGATCCCATAAAAATCTCCAACAAATGGATATGCATAGAAAATTTTTAGCAACTTATTGTAATGGTGGATATGGATATTGAGTGTAATGTTTTTTCCAATGGATATGAATTTGTTGGTTAAATTTCAAATTAATTATAGATAACATGTATAAAGGTTACGCACATTCTAAATCTATGTAATCACAAAATTTCCCACTTGGATAAAAAGCACATGGACTTAAAAGTGTAGTAACTTGTGAGAGAATTGAACCCTAGTTCTACATTTTAGAACTTTGCCCATTGTAATGCAAATTGCCTACTTGCAAATTTTTTAAAATGTTAATGGTAAAAGGAAGGCAACAAAAGATTTAGATGGTGAAAAAAAAACACTAATGGGAAAATTGAATACTTATGCATTATTCATCATCCACACCCAACTTCTCAAAATATTTTTCTTTTTCAATTAACTCATTATTGTCATCAACCAAAGACCCCTTAGCTTTTAGGTAGTTTTTCATATTTTTATTTGGTATACAATTCACGCGTGGATCATCAAGCTAATTTTTTACAATTGTGATGATCCTATCCAAATTCTCCATTTGTTAATAGAATCGTTGCGAAGTTGTCCATGTTCCAACAAGACTGAACACCCTTTTTGTTTCAATTTGTGACCTTGGAATGTAAAAAAAATTGATTGGCTAAAAATGCCACATTTCACTATGAAAAAAAAGTGTTTTGTAACTAGCCTTGCAACTCAATTTTTGAGTTGCAAAGGACACTTGTAACTCACTGTGTTTATATGTTATGAATGTTAATGGACAAGTTGCATGAGTTGCAGAGTTGCAACTCATTGTATATACAATGTAATTCATTGCAACTCAATTGCAACTCAATCAAAACGACTCATTTTCAACTATTATGCAACTCCATTATAATTATACCCATGATGTCATACTCATGTCATTGATTGTCATCCATTTATTAAAATCTGACATGTGGCATTATGAAGATTTTTGGACATAAAAATGATTTTTTTTCGAAATATTGATCTCCATCATTCATTACAATTGTTAATGATAGTCCAAGATTATGACATTTGGCATAATAAAAAATTACCACATGGCATATTAATTATATTTTGGAATATATATATAGTAGTTAGGTAGGTCATACATAGCCATAAGTAGGTAGGTAAATAGGTAAAAAAACACAAGATTAAGTGAACAAAAAAATAACCATGAAATTTTATTTATTTATTTTATGTTTTACCTTTCAGTTAAGTTTTTTTGAGTTCATCCCAAAATGGCTATTGTATTTTAATGTGAGAATATGAAAGTATAAGCCTTTTTTATATGATTTGTAACATGGGATTCAAAGACAAAACATATGGGTTAAATCTTTTAATTATTTTTTAGTTGCAAATTAAGTTGCAATTGAGTTGTAACTATAACATTTAAGCACTTAGGGTAGGTTAGATTCAAGGGGAAAACTCCATTGTTTTTGGTGTCCAAACAAAATTTGAACCCTTCCTATTGGTGCCTCTGGGCATTAAAAATGTCAAAAACGAAATAGAATTGAGAAAATTATGGCACCCCAAAATAGAAGGGGTCAAAAATTCAAAAAAACAAACCACCAAATGTTACAAAGGCCAATTTTTGAACACATAAAAAAATCCTTGTATGTTGTTTTGTTGTCATTAAAATTCAAAGATGATTTGTAGAACTTGAGGTGGCATTCTTATAACACTTTAAATCGTTTAAAATGAATAAGAAATAATAAAGTTATGAGGTTTAAAAGTATGAAGGGTCCAAAGAGAAAAGAAAGGAAAGAAATGTGTTTTGTAAGTTGGACAGCTTATTTATCTTCTTGTTATTTTTTCATTACTCCTTTTCCTTCGCATCTCAAAGATGATCCTTAAAGTTTGAAGTAATGTTCCTATAACATTCTAAATCATTCAAAATGAAGCACATATGATGAAGATATAAATAGTTGATGAATATATATTTTTATTAAGTTATAAGTAATACTATAGTTATAATATAATTGAATAGTAGTACTTTAATAGTGGCGCACTAATGGTTGTAATAATTATATCAATGGGAATCATAATAAAAAATTAGTTGCAAATGTATTCCATAATTGGTGGTGGAAATGTGAACACATGGCATGAACACGTGTATGTACATTGCACTTAGTTATAACATAATTGTTGTTTTAATGGCACATTTACAATAGTTCTAAGATAGTTGCCATTTGCAATTATAATGCAACCTTTGAAAAAATCAAACATGGTTGATTACATATGTGTACGATGTGTACAAATTATCATATAGAAGACCCATTTTCAACTCACTTATAATTATAATACAACTAATTGATCTTCTAACGTGATAATTTATTTATTAATACATTGTATTTTTAAGGGGATAGTTGCATAATAGTTGTATATGAGTTGTATTTTGAATTTTAGTTGCAGGGTAGTGTGGTTTCGATGAATGCAATTTCTCATAATGTTTGGAAATTAACCTTCATGGTTTGCACTACCAAACAAGAGGATCTTTGCATGTGTAAGAAGAAGGTATGGATAACCTTTTGAATAAAAATAATTATTTTGTGACAAGTGCTCGAAAAAATGTTTCAAAAAGATCCTCCAACCCTAAACATGTTACCTTGTTTTGGAAGGTCATTAGGACTAGTAGATGTGTAAGCTTTAATAGTAGGGTTTAGGGTTTCAAAACGTACCATTGAAAGGGGAATCATAGCCTTCAAATCATATTCAGAAATAAGTCAAATTGCATTCCCACATCCCACCAAATCTTCCACAACTTGTAATGATTTGAATTGAAGATCCAACATTACTACAAGCATATTATGAACTTGGTCTGAATAAAAAAAAATAGAAATTGAAAAAAAAGGTTGAAGTACTTTCACAACTTCTTTTCACATATATTTTTGGAAGAGGAGAAGTTTTAAATCAAATGGGTTTAAAGTTTCTGTCCCATCTAGAACTTGAAACATTTTAGCCATTTTAGATTGCAAGTTAGTGTAAAGGCAATAGTCAAAACATTTGACAATAACCAATGACCATGGGATTAAATCATAACACAAGTTGTTACCACATGGTTTAAGGTAGAAGTAATTACTTTTGCAACAACCCACACTTGGGCCTTTGCAACTTTTTGCTATAAAACAATAGTCTTTTTCCTTTTGTAACAAGTGATGATAGCTTGCTTGAATTCCAAGGTCTTTTCAAACATGATGACTTTGGATGCAAATCTAGTTTTGATAGGGGTTTTAAGTTTTTGAAGCAACAACCCACATTCAATACAAGCCTTTTCCCATTCTTGCCTACCTTCACCATATATATATTTTCCATGTAATAATCATTTGTAAAGTAGCTTCTGCATCCTTCACATTTACTTGTATTAAACCTTTAGAGACCTTGTCATCATTAGTAGCATATTGCCTTTAACATGCCCAAAATATGTACCTTCATAAACATGGTTAAACTTCAAAGGTTGACAAATGATGATAAAACATAATTTGGTTGCCATGATACTCAAATTGTTGCCCTCATCATTCACAAATGCGATCACACGATGCATCAAACCAAACTTTGAAAGTAATGATTTAAACCAAACAACCATACTTTTACCAATGGTTTCATCCATTTCAAATAAACCCACAATGACATGTATAAGGTTCCAAGATTCATTTAAAAAATTTATCAGGGCTAAAATGTACACACTATAGTCAGCCTTTAAACATCCATAAATCAAAACTACAAGAAATAGTGGCTATAGATGCAAGGTTTGAAAATACATGCAAATTTAAGGTTTTTTGCACCATTCTAGGAAGCATTTCATCCACAAGAATAGTCCAAGAAGGAAATGAAACCTAGGGTCATTGGAGCAAAACTAACCTTTATAGCCATATGTTTTAAGCAGTGGAAATTGGTCAATAAACTTTACAAAGATCCTCAATAAACATTTGTTGTGCTCATTTATTTAGTTCAATTGTATTCTAATTTCTATGTTGAGGAATACAAGTTGTTATGTATAAATTAGATGAGGTAATCTGAAATGCACTTGTGCTTAGAACTAAGCTAAATTAATGTAAATTTCCCGGCATGGACTTCATATATTTTTCACACATTTATTAATCTCAAAGTTCAAACACATGGGCATTAGAGTTTGTTTAAATTAATTTTCTGATAATTTCTTTCTGGGCCTGGCAGTTCTTAAGGATATGGATGTATGGTAGGTCTTTGTATGTAAATGGGGCTGACTAGTGGCCTATATGTAAGTGGATACTTATCATAGGTAAGTGGGTAGGGAGCGTAAAGGTTTTTATGTAGGTGGGTTTGTAGGTGCGTCACTTGGTGGCTTTTAGGTAGGTAGATCCATGTGGATGGTTAGTACATAGCTAACTACCATGATTAGTTCATAGCTAACCACCGTGGTTAGTTATGGAACCACCATGGTTAGTTATGAGAGAGGAATACAATGAAAAAGTGTTTTCTGTCCATCCACACCATCCATCCTGCATGGTGCACTTGCTGGGTGCTGGGTGCACTCTGGCCCTGAAAATAGTGCAACCAAATGAACTTTGTGTCCTTTCATGTGTCAGAGTCTCCCTTGAGAGGTAGAGCCAATTGAAAGAAAAGGCCATAGCAGTGGTTGTTTCTCAACAATTTTTTGTCATTTTTAAGAAAAAAAAATTGAGAAAATTTTGGAATTTTTTTGGGTTTTCTTCTGTAAAAATGACTAAGTTTTCAATTTTTTGGAAAAAAATTGAAAAAACAAACAAAAAAAAAAACCACTGACCTTGTTGGTATTAGGATTTTGCATTAGCCTCTTCAAATTCTCAAGAAGTTCATAACCGTAAATTTTTTGGGGGTTGAAATTAAAAATTGAAAAAATATGATTTCAAGACATACAAAGGAGTTTTTTTTTGTGAAACAAAATGGCCCTAATTCACCAGCTTTCAAAGAAAATAAATAAATTATAAATTGCCAGAATTCTACAACAGGTTCCAGCAGGTAGCCAAAATGTAAAAGGATTCTTGAATTCTTTCTACTTTCATATTTTCCTATAGCCAAATTTGGCTAAATCTTCTTGTGAATGGATGATTGCTAGTTTTGCTAC